>JAEIGA010016457.1_pt1 | contig 11256 bp, 7 predicted proteins | sample 9270691 | NCBI WGS metagenome assembly JAEIGA01 (sample SAMN17057246, study PRJNA624740) | gut metagenome | biome: biome; isolation source: fecal sample | host: Bos grunniens | place: China: Xizang | collected 2019
CTCCAGCTCAGCCCTGTTGTCGATACGTTCTAGTTCCTCAGTAACCTTCTCATCCGGGTCGTAATTCCTTATTATATCTATTCCGTCCTGAGCGGCATTCTGGTCCTGGCTCTCAGGAGTCCGAAGATTCTCTGGAACTTCAGGCGTTTCTATCACGATGTCGGGAACTCCTTGCTCAGGAGCCGGCTCTTGAACTGGTTCGGGCTGCGGTTCCGGATCAGACTGAGGAGAAGGCTGAGAATCTGCACCGCTGTCATCGTCAGCTCCTTCCTCCGCTACATCACTTTCCTGTTCCGCCTGTAGATTTTCATTTGTGTCCTCCCCTTCTTCTGATGGAACTCCGTCAGCCGTATTTTCTTCCTTTTCTTCTTTCTTCTCCATTCCGGCTGTTGCAAACCAATGCGCAAATCTGCCGCTGGCAAAAAGAAGCCATATAATGGTGAGTACAAGCAGAATGACTCCCAGCACTATATCACCCACCAGATTATTCATCCATGCCGTCACACCATGACCGGCATCTCCTCCCAGTCCACCTCCGAAAAAGGTATCAGATGTAAACAGCATTGAGAAATAGGCAAGAGCAAGAGAGGAGAGAAAGGCTCCGCTTACAGTGATGAATGTCATTCTAAGGAAGCCGATGCTCCTGTTCCAGAAAAATAGTCTGAAAGCAGAAACAGCCAAAAGAAAAATCAATGCAAAACTGCCCAATCCAAGGAAACGGCATACAAGGAAATGCCCCCATCGATAACCTATCTTTCCTGCGGCATTAGACACTTCCACTCCCTGGTCCAGCATATCAGGGGAGGACATAAGGCTTTGATCCTCCTGCCATGTCATCAGATAAGACACCGATGCCACAAGAGTGAATATAGTAAATATCAGGACGACCAGACCTGCTGTCTTCAGAATCAAAGATTTCCTGTCAGGGTCCAATTCAGAAAAGAATGAGAAGCCGTTACGCTTCTCTTTCTTCTTGCTTGTCTTCTTGCTTTGAGCCATATTCTATTTATGCTGCTTGTTACGCATTCTGTTGTTATTGTTCTTGAATCTGTTGTTCTGATTCTTGCCTTTCGGAGGGGTCTGTCCCGGACGGGCAAATACCGTCGCATTATCCAGGCGGGTCAGCTGTATTCCCTCCGGAACCTTGATCCTATAGTCGGACAGTTTCTCGATATCCTGAAAGATGGTTGCATCAGCGACAGTATCCTTGTTCCATATCAGATACTGCTGCCTCATATAAATGGCCAGCTGACGGATCATCTCGGTCTTTACATCGCCATCCTCCTTCTGGGCGATAAGTTCGATTATACTCTCGATGTTTCTGCCGTAATGAGTCGCCTTTATCGGCTTGGTGTTTACAGGCACCGGCTCAGGCTTGGTAACCAGAATTTCAGGAGAAGGCATCGGATACGGTGCATCTACATCAAGATCGAATCCTGAAATAATGAAAAGATGATCCCATAACTTATGTTCAAAATCCTCTTCAAGATGTACTGAAGGATTCAGAATCTCCATCACTTTGATGATAGCTCTGGCCTGCTCATTGCGCTTCTGCCTGTCCTCCACAGTCTTGAGATAATTCACCATCTTCTGCACATTCCTGCCATACTCCGGTATGTAAAGCCTCACTCTCTCGGTATTATAGAGCAGCTTGCAGGTATCTATATCCTTGTTCTCCATATCTTTCATCATATTTAATGTCACAACTTGCAAATATAAGAAAGTGTTTTGAGTTTTCTATGAAATATTTCAATTGTTTCCTCGTCAGACCACCTTCTTCACTTCGCCGCTATGAACATACCATAGACAGGCGGAAACATCTGCATAACCCATCCGTCTCCATATTTCCGCATAAGTCTCAAGCTGTCCTTCGTACTTTCTGTAATGTCCTCCGAACTTATAATCGATAATCATGACCTTGCCATCCTTCAGGATGACCCTGTCAGGACGATACACCTGGCCGTCCGTATCGATCAGAGAAGCCTCGTTCATCACTTCTGCCGGAGTGCAGTCAAACCATCCTTCCGACCTGACTTCCGCGAGCCTGCTCCGGAGCAATGATACTATCGGAGTGAATTCTTCCTCTGATATATCCCCGGACTCAAGAGATTTCCTTACAGCCTTTTCCAGATCATCCTCCACCGTCATTCTCGACAGGATTTCATGCAGAACCACACCCTTGATCCTGTTAGAAGCCGATATTCCGGCCTCCCCATCCTCCGAGAAAAAGTCAATGGAGTCGGCAGAATACTTCAATCTGCCCCTCTCGCGGACATCAGTATCAGGATCCCCCTCTCCTACATTCAGCGATATTGAAGGATATTCATTGCCGGGAGCCATTTCAAAGTCCTTCATGCCCGAAGCATCACCCTTACGGAACTTATTGAAATCCACAATATTACCTACATCAAATCTGAAACTATCTCCGTCATCCGTCCTTACTGCATCGCCTCCATTGCCTGAAACCATATACCAATACAGAATCTGGGAGAAATTCTTGAATTCGGGAAGTTTACCTGCCTCTACCGCCTGCACACACTTAGCCGGCGGAAGTGCGGAGATCAGATGCACTCCCAGAGCTGGCCTTGTCATCGCGACATAAAGAATATTGATATTATCCACCTTCTGCAGGAAATTCTCTTTCCTGTAATCTTCTGCAAACAATGTATCGGCGGAATCGCTTCCCAAGGAAACATCATATGCACCCTCAGCCAAGCCCTCGAGTGAAGTACCGGTCAGATCAGGCATACACCAATGCTTATCTGCCTTATACATAAGGATATTCTCCACAAAAGGAATTATGACATACGGGAATGCCAGTCCTTTCGACTTATGTATGGTCATGATACGTACAGATTCACCGGAAGAAGGAGAACTGATGGAAGGATCCTCTCCTTCCCAGTATTTGAGGAAGCCTCTGAGACTGTTGCCGTTGGAATTCACATAGTCCTGAAGACTATCCATAAATGACTGTATATGCAGGATCTCACCTTTCCAGACCTCATCAGGATCACCCGCCTTGAGGCTTCTGAGCAGACTTTCAGCCATGTCCACAAGAGAGCCGCAAGCTTTCGGTACCGGAACATCCAGTGATCGAGCAAGATATCCGTTGACCGTATCATCAGGATTCTCCGCCAGCGACATCAGAGAGACAATACGACGCACAGTTATAGATCCCTTGACCTTAAGGGAGTCATCAGTCACAACCGCTATTCCATTGTCTATCAGATGTCTGGCAACCGCCTCTCCACTTGCCTTGCCTCTAACAAGGACGGCTATCTCCGAAAGAAGCGCACCGGAATCCCGGGCTTCCAATACACTTTCCAGGACCTTGTCCAGTTCCTGTTCTTTCGGGCAGAAGGTCAGGCTCACATTTCCGGAATCCTTATCGGACTTGCTCACTTTCTGACTCACATCGAAATAGATTTCGGACATACGGCCTGAGCCCTCATGTCCATCCATTCCGTCAAGTACAGCGGCCGCTGTCTTGAAAAAGGCATTATTGAAACCTATTATATTTGAAAGACTCCTGTAATTTGTATCAAGAACCGTCTGTGTATGGCCAGGAAATTCCGCAGGGATGGATTCCTGAAGAAGTTTCCAGTCTGAGCCTCTCCACCTGTAGATGCTCTGCTTCACATCTCCCACTATAAGATTGTCACCTCCTTTGGATTCGCTTTCCTTGAGTAGAGGGCTGAAGTTCTGCCACTGCACGCGGGATGTATCCTGAAACTCGTCGAGAAGATAATGGTCATATCTCACACCGATCTTCTCATACACGAAAGGTGCATCAGAGCCATCGATTATATCGCGAAGAATAGTATTCGAATCTTCGATGCAGAGTACATTCTTTTCTTTCATCAGCTCATTGAAGGTATGAGCCAGTTCCCCTGCCACACCCAGTCCATAAAGCTGCCCATCAAGGATGCAGGCTGTATTGTACACCTCGAATTCCTTTCCAAAAAGACTGCAGAAGTCTTCCAGAGGTGCCTCAAGGAAAGGATAAACCTTAGGAAGAAGCGCCTTGGCCTTGGTTTTCGCAAACCATAGATCACTGTCAGAGGCATTTTTCAGGAAACTGTCCTTAGGCCTGGGAACACGATCGGTATCAAGAAGTTCCGAATACACATAGAGTTCATTCATGAACTTGTTCCTGCTCTCCGCCGGATCCACCCCAGCTTCGGTTATGACAGCCAGAGCCTTATCCGCCCTGGTTCTGGCCTCGTTTCTGAAAAGAACAATGATCTCGCGGCACCTTTGTCTGATCTCAAGCAATCTCTCCTTCGAATAATCCTCATCCCCATCCATGCCTGCAGATTCCAGCACCTCCTGCCTCTGGAAAGATTTAAGCCTTGCCGCCATATCCAGAAGATTCGCATCCATACTATAACGTCCGCCTTGCTCGATCTGCTCCAGAACATTGTCTGTCAACCAGCCAAGAAGACTGCCGTCATCCTCGGTAAGAGAGTCAAGAATCCTGTCCACACTCTCAGCCACCAGAGATGCCTTGTCAAGTTCCACCTGATATGAGGCGAAATGTCCTATCTCACGAGAAAAGGCCTTGAGAGTCTGCTGGAAGAACCGGTCAATCGTACTGACAGCAAAGGCGCTGTAATCATGCAGTATGTCACGAAGGACAGCCTCCGCCTTCTTCTGCAGCTCAGAGGCAGACGGAAAAACCGAAGGGACGAACCAGTCCAGGTAGCTGGAATCAGAAGGAGCTGACGCCATTACATAGAGTTCCTTCAGAATCCTGCTCTTCATCTCATCTGTGGCCTTGTTGGTGAATGTCACAGCCAATATGTGCCTGTATGCATATCTGTCCTTGCTTCCCAACAGAATGCTGATATATTTCCTGGCCAGGCTGTAGGTCTTTCCAGAGCCTGCCGATGCTTTCATTATCTGTATCATCTTCCGCAGATTATCTTGAAATCACAATATTTACACACATTCTCATCCTCAGTCCTTCTGAAAGGCACCGAAATATCATACATCTCCTCCAGAAGCCTGCCCAGACGCTCGGATACAGCGTCGAAAAAAATCTGATTCCGTGGCACGGTCATCGGAGCCTTTGTAAAGAGTCCGGATGTAGAATAGACGCAGTTATGAATATCACGTCCCTGCACCTCCGGCCTTGACTGTACCAGCAGGTCATATATATAGAACTGAAGCGCGATCTTCGGACGTTCAGCCACATCCGGAGCGAATATCTTCTCCGCTATGGCCTCAGCATTGCCGTCTTGTATGTCTTCGTCATCTTTAAGCACCTTTCCGGTCTTATAATCCACTACTCTCGCCTGACCGGGACTGAAGCTGTCGAGACGGTCAATGAATCCTTTCAACCTCTGTCCCTTGAATTCACCGGTCACCTTTATCTCACGGCCTAATATCTCGAAATGATCCTGTCCCTGATCTTCCAGCTGTTCAAGGTCACGCTGCAGGGTCTTGATCACATAACGGACGATCACATCCGCCACCACCAGGTTTCTTCCGCTGATTTCCAGAGCATTCAGCTGAGAGGCGATTTCTGCCTTTACCTTAGCCTTTATATCAGCCTCACGACCGAGCCACTGCTTTATATAATCACGGCTTATTCTGTTCATCTTATCTTTCAGCGCGGCTTCATTCTCTCCTTTGTAGTCGAAGACAAAGTCCTCGGCCATTGCCGACGGAGATGTATACAGGGCACGCATCACATCGTGAAAGACAGTTCCAAACATACCGTAATCCAGCGATTCTGCCACTTCCTCCTCAAGCGATAACTCTTTCACCGTACTGTAATAGAACTTGGCAGGACAAGCCAGATAATTCTGTAATGTAGTGGCTGACAGCACCGTATCCTTGATTTTCCGGACATCCTCCTCCGTCTTCTGTATCTGAGGGATCTGAGCTGTCTTCATATTGTCATACCTGACGACATATCTGTGAAGAGGTACATTGAAATGGTACTCCAGCTGCTTGATATAACGGCTTTCCTCACCGGATTTCAGTCCTTCTGTCCTGGAATCCACAAGCATCCACACATTCTCAGCACGCGAAACCATCCTGTAGAAATAATAGGCCCACACCGCATCCTGATACTCGTATGTAGGAAGCCCGAATCCTTTCCTCAATTCAGGCGGAATAAACGAGGAACTTACGCTTTTTCGAGGGAAAACTCCTTCGTTGGCCGACATTATCACCAGATTGCGGAAATCCAAGGCTCTGGTTTCCAACGGTCCCATTATCTGAAGTCCCTTGAGAGGCTCACCCCTGAACGGCACCGAGATACCGCCCAGAAGCTGGCTCAGCAAGCGGATGTAAGTAGCAGGGAGAATCTCCAGCCCTATCTGCCTTATCACACTGATACTCTGGTAATATTCCTTAGCATACTCGAGCTCCAGCGCAAGCGTTGGATCCCCGGCCAAAGCAGGAGCAATGGTCTTGAGGACCTCCATCTGATATGAAGCAATGGCATCTATCTGCTCCTTGGAACGGGCTTTAGGGTCTGTCACGACCGGCCTGAACAATGTATCCAGCAGCGAAGTACCGGAAAGGTCATCAGCCGGAACATAATATCTGGCATCACTCTTCACCCGCGCCACAACCGCCATTGTCTGTTCATCTGCCGCACTGCGGAATATCTCAGACGCAAAAAGATCCCACAGCTGCTTATGATAGAAATGCCATCTATCCTTCTTCCTTACAGCATGAAGCTGGACCGAGACCAGATCAGACATCATGACATACAGCGAACTCGACTTCATCGGAAGACCCATAGTGACATTTACATCCGTGATGTCCTCAGGGATACAGTTCAACACCGACTTGAGAAGATTCTCGTCCGGCAGAACAATGGCACAGTCGGTTCCATCCTTATCAAAGGTGCCCACCTTTGAGACATCACCGCCGGTCTGCATATCAGCTATACGCCTGACTATATCAGGAAGACGCTTTGCCTGACCTGAGGATGAAGCAATGCTCAATATATTGAAAGATGGAAGAGACAGTCCCTCAGGATCCGGACGGAAAGCCTGCGGGAATTCCTTGACATTATCGGACATAAAGAAAGAGGAGCGGTTCTGAGGATCACGGATGATATCACCGGACCAGTCCCAGCAGAACTCTGCAATACCGGCATTCCGGAGTTTTCTCAACACAGCTTTCTCGCACTCATTCAATGCGTTAAGCCCCACAAAGACAAAGGAATCCTCTCTAGGAAACACTGTCTTCAAAACCTCTGAAGCGTCATCATCCTTGAGTCTGTCCGCGAGACTTCTGTATATCATACCCTCGTATGCCATATCTTTGGACTTGAGCGTCCTTCCGAACTCCTCATACAGAGGAAGGAGAAGATTCCAGATCAGAAGAAAACGTCCCTTGACATCCGCATCATCGGTGTCGATATTGACAGTAAGTCTGCCGGAATCATCTTTGAAATGCTTGATGAAGGCATTGATTGCATCCTTCTGAGTCTGAGTAAGATAAGCATAATCATCCTGAAGCTCCTTATAATCGGAGATATTTCTGAACAGCTGCCGAGGGTCCACCAGATACTTGTCCACATCATTGAAGTCACCAAGAAGAACATCACCCCAGAATATGAATTCATCAAGGGTCTCTGCCTTCGGATTCAGTCTGCGGTAGCATTCATAAAGCTCCACAAGAAGACGAACCCTTCCGGATGCAGTCATACCGGATAAGCAGGAAAAGAAGTCGCTTATCGACAACATCTGGGGAGCCACAAGAGGAGTATCCCCAGTCGCCTCGACCTCTTCACAGAGATATCTACGGAAGAATATCATCGAACGCCTGTTCGGAAATATGAAGCATTTGTTATGGATCTCACCGCTCTTATAGTAATATGCGGCGACCTGTCTGAGAAATGGCGTCATAAAAATTAGTATTTACGTTGCAAACATACATACTCATTTTGCCAAAACGCGGCACAAGAAGCATGTTAGTGTAAAAAACAAAATATTTTGATACAATTTATACATTATTTTCGAAATTTGTTTCAAAAATATTTGGAAACATCAGAATTTTCCATACCTTTGCAAAGGATTTAATTTTGAACTATTCAAAACTACAAAACATAAACAATTAAAGCTGAACGATCATGACAAAGAAATTCAAATGTTTGGTATGCGGATATATCCACGAAGGTGAGACTGCACCAGAAGAGTGCCCTCTTTGCTTTGTAGGACCTGAGGATTTTGTAGAGGTAACAGACGAAGAAGCATAAACAAGAAATAATCAAGAACCCGAAAATTCAATTAATTGACATAGCTATGACAAAGAAGTACAGATGTTTGGTATGTGGTTATATCCACGAAGGTAATGAAGCTCCACAGGAGTGTCCTATCTGCCATGTTGGCGCTGAAAAGTTTGAGGAAATCGTCCAGACCGGTGAGGCTCTCACATGGGCAGACGAGCACAGAATCGGAGTAGCACAGGGTGTGGATCCGGAAATCCTCAAGGGACTTCGCGATCATTTTCAGGGCGAGTGCTCAGAAGTAGGTATGTACCTCGCAATGAGCCGCCAGGCTGACAGAGAAGGTTATCCTGAAATCGCAGAGGCCTTCAAGAGATATGCATGGGAAGAGGCTGAGCATGCAGCTAAGTTCGCAGAACTGCTCGGTGAGTGCGTATGGGATACCAAGACCAATGTAGAGAAGAGAATGCTTGCAGAGCAGGGGGCATGCGAAGACAAGAAGAGAATCGCAACTCTCGCTAAGCAGCAGAATCTGGATGCAATCCATGACACAGTTCACGAGATGTGCAAGGATGAGGCTCGTCACGGTGCTGGATTCCAGGGACTTTTCAACAGATATTTCAAATAGGAAATCTATCTATAAGCCAGACGGCAGAAGATTCCGGTGATCTCCGCCTCCCAATGGGAGGCTCCCCTAGCCGGGGTGAATGTCACCTTAAATCTTCTGCCGTCTGGCTTATTATTTGGATCTGTTACTCTATATCATCTTCGAAAAAATCATCATCCGAATCAAAATCGAAATCAGAAGCGATGAGCTCGGCGATGTCGTCAGGAACATCGAAGCTGAGATTGGACCACAAATCTTCCATCTGACGACGGTCCTTTTTAGTCGGACGGCCGGCACCACGGTCACGCTTGAGGAAGAAGGTCTCGACAGGAGCTCTCAGCTTGGCAAGTTCCTCTGCAGGAGTAAGGTTTTCAGCATAAACCGGCACCAGCTTTGCTCCCTGACGCTTGTCAATGAGCTGGATCACCTTATACGTATATGTAACTGCTCCTTTACGTGCAACAATAGTATCTCCCGGCTTCACCATTTTTGACGGCTTGGTGTCAGCGCCATTGATCCTGACCTTGCCTCCTTTGCAGGCGTCGGTAGCATCTGTGCGTGTCTTATAGACCCTTATCGCCCAGAGATATTTGTCGATTCTCAATTCTTCCATAGACTAGCTGAAGAAGTTAAGCGGCGATGCTCCGGCAGGGCCCTGAGGATTGTCATCTTCAAAAGCCTCTTCTTCTATTCCCTCGTAATCTTCTCCTTCAAGAAATGCCTCTGTTGAAGGATCGATATACTCATCCTGCTCCTCCACAGGCCTTGTGACAGCCTCAAGAAGAACAGTCTGACGGCCACGCGGAACCAGGTAGAAATCAGGCATTTCAGCAGGAACTAGGATGGTCTCTCCCTTGGCAAACTCATAGTTATGCATATATGCCTCGCCGTTATCCTTCACTGAAGGTACCTGAATGGAAGCTGCTCCATCGAGACAGATATAGACAATAAAGCTGCCGAACTGTTCTGTATAGATGTGAAGAGGATCAGTAAGGTTAAGCTTGCTCACATTGAATTGAGGGCTTTCCACCAATGTCTCCACTACCCCACCTTCATGATGATGATGTTCGTGGCAATGGCACTCATTTCCATCTTCGTGACAATGACAATCGTCACCGCAAGTGCATATTGTAGCTCTGCATGGTTCATTTGAAGCCTCCTCTCCCCAGAGCGGTCCCTTGCGATAGAGACCCGAATCAAAGGCACGGTAGTCAATCACATCAATAGCCTCGTCGAGATGAGTCTTTCTTGCAGTCGCAGGATTGAATTCGCGTCCCCAGTCATAGAGGCGGAAAGTCATATCCGACGATTCCTGGATCTCGGCGATAAGAAGGCCTCCGTCCGCGGCATGCACCGTGCCAGGAGTGATATAGATGACATCACCCTTGCGAGGCTCGATAACGTTAAGGATTTCATCTACAGTTCCGGCGTGACATCTGTCATAGAATTCCTGAGCGCTTACCTCGCGGGTAAATCCGCAATACATTTTTGCTCCAGGCTTGGCATCCATCACATACCAGATCTCAGCCTTTCCGAGAGAGTCATACCTTTCCGCCGCAACCTCGTCATCAGGATGCACCTGTACGGAAAGCTTGTCATTGATATCCAGGAACTTGATCAGAAGAGGAAACTGACGTCCATAATAATTATAGACATCCTCTCCCACCACTCTTTCAAGATATGTCTCCATAATATCTCCGATGGTGTTGCCGGCCAGCCAGCCCTCAGCCACCACCGAATCCTCGACGCCCATGTCTGCCAGCTCCCAGCTCTCGCCTATCAGCTCGTCTGCAGGAACAGGCACTTCATTTCCGTCTTCATCACATTCCACGAACTTCTTGCCGAGCTTCCCGACAAGATCATGACCACCCCACGGCCTCCTTGAAGCCACCGGGATGAATTTTAGAGGATATAGTTTCTTTTCCATATTATATATCTGACTTAATATCTACCATAATCTTAACACATTGCGTCCCTTTGCATCTTTAGCTCCGAAAGCAAAGCCGACAGATGCAATAAAGCGGAACTGCTCCAAAGGAGTGTATGTAAAGCAATCCGCCGTCTTCGTATTCTGTACCGGAGGATTATTGTAACAATTGAATTGTCCGTTTACATACTGGGCTCCGAACCTGAAATTGAGATTGAAGCATGGGACTCTGGATGCCACCTCAATTCCCGCGAAGGCATCGTGGCCGCTGAAATGGGTAAACGGAGCCACAAATGTCCAGGATGGAGACCACGAGTATGAAAGGAGCACGTTCGCATCTCCATATTGGCAGAAACCTCCTCCCATACGGAATTCATAATTCAAGAAGAGACAAGTCGCTCCCAAGGTCCTCTGAGGCTGCACCGCATCAGCATCCTCATAAGGGAAGACGCACTTTGAAGTATTGAAGAAGGTGGCCTTCAGGACGTCTGTAGAGAGTCCGCTGCATATCTTGTATTGTCCGAAATA
>JAEIGA010016458.1_pt1 | contig 11253 bp, 11 predicted proteins | sample 9270691 | NCBI WGS metagenome assembly JAEIGA01 (sample SAMN17057246, study PRJNA624740) | gut metagenome | biome: biome; isolation source: fecal sample | host: Bos grunniens | place: China: Xizang | collected 2019
CAATCGCACCATCTCTCGGATTCTTGGGAACAGTTATCGGTATGATCCAGGCATTCGATGCCATCATGGTTGCAGGTGACATGTCTCCAGCAGTCGTTGCAGGTGGTATGAAGGTCGCTTTGATCACAACAGTAGGTGGTCTCATCGTAGCCGTTATCCTTCAGATTTTCTACAACTACATCCTTTCACAGGTTGAGTCTCTCACTATCGACATGGAGGACGCTTCTATCTCATTGATGGATATGTTGGTTAAGTACCAGGAAAACAAATAATTGAATTTTCTATAAAATGAAATACGAAAAAATCATAAAATGGGTCCTGGCGGTATTGTTCGTCGTGGGTATCATATTCAGCTTCTACGGATTTGCCGTAGGTTTCGGTTCTGGAGACAATGCCCCTGTTGACAATATCCTCTATTGCACCTATGCTTATGCCCTGATTGCTATCCTTGCAGTAGTGTTCGGAGTAGTTGTGATCGGCGGCATCAACAACCCGAAGAGTCTGCTTAAGCTCCTCGTCGGTCTTGTAGGCGTAGTTGCAGTGGTTGCAGTTGCATATCTGCTTGCCCCAGGAACACCGGCTGTAGGATACCTTGGAGATCCTGTATCAGACCAGACACTTAAAATGACCGATACATTCCTTAACCTCACTTATATACTTTTCGGCGGTGCAATTGTTGCGCTTGTAGCAGGTTGGGTAGTCGGTGCAATTCGTAAATAAGCTGCGACATGGCAAAGAAAACACCAGAAATCAATTCAAGTTCAACGGCGGACATGGCATTCCTCCTGCTCTGTTTCTTCATGATGACTACCACCATGGATCAGGACAAGGGTCTGCAGCGTCGACTTCCTCCTATCCCTGATCCAAATCAGAAGGTAGAGGACCAGAAGGTTAATCGCCGCAACATCATCGTTGTGAAGATCAACTCTGCCGACAGACTTCTTGCTGGTACTGAGCCTATGCATGTCAGCCAACTCAAAGACAAGATCAAAGAGTTCCTCACAAACCCTGCAGACGATCCGAACCTTCCAGAAAAGGAAGAAATCGAAATCGAAGGATATGGTCCTTGCAAGGTTTCAAAGGGAGTCATCTCACTCCAGAATGACCGTGGTACCAGCTACCAGGCATACATTGCCGTTCAGAACGAGCTCGTAAAGGCTGTCAATGAACTTCGCGACGAGTGGTCGATGGCAAACTTCGGCAAGGTTTACATCAAATGTGACGAGGATGAGCAGGTAATCGTAAGAAAGGCTGTCCCTCAGAACATTTCAGAGGCCGAACCTAAGGATGTCTCTAAAAAATAAATAGGAGAATAACATTATGTCAAAATTCAAACAGAAAGAAAAAAGAACAGTGCCACAGCCACCTTCTGGCTCTCTCTCTGACATCGTGTTCATGCTGTTGTTCTTCTTCATGGTGACAACCACCATGCGTGAGACAGAGAACAAGGTCATTGTAAAGCTTCCAGAAGCATCTGAGATTGTAAAACTTGAGAGAAAGGACCTGACATCATACATCAACATCGGTACTCCTATCAGAAGTCTTCAGGGTCAGTATGGTAACGATTCACGTATTCAGCTCAACGACTCATTCAAGACAGTTGACGAGATCCGTGACTTCATCGCTGCAGAGCGTGACGCCATGTCTGAGGCAGACAGATCATTCATGACTGTAGCCATCAAGGCTGATGAGACAACCCGTATGGGTATCGTGACAGATGTAAAGCAGGAGCTTCGTAAGTGTTCTGCTCTTAAGATCATCTATTCAGCAAGAAAACCGGCAGAATAATCTGCTGTACTCTATAGAACAGAAGGAGGTCAAGATTTCTTGATCTCCTTTTTCTTGTTTTATATCAGAAAGTATCAACGATTTTAACTATCTTTGTATGTTTGAATGATTATCAATCGAAATAAACAAAGACTATATAATAAATGGAAACAGTTATCAGAACCAAAGTAAAGGACCTGCTCAAGAGCGAAGCAGGCAAGGAGGTTCTTGCTAAAGGATGGGTAAGAACCAAGAGAGGAAACAAGAACGTGGCGTTCATCGCGCTCAATGACGGTTCAACCATCAATAACATACAGATTGTAGTAGACAAGACTCCTGAGAATGAGGCGGTTCTTGCCAAGATAAGCACAGGAGCATGTATCGCAGTATGGGGCAAGCTTGTAGAGTCTATGGGAGGCGGTCAGGCCACAGAGATCCAGGCCACAGAGATCGAGGTATATGGCGAGTGCGATCCTGTACGTTATCCGCTTCAGAAGAAGGATACCTCATTTGAGTTCCTGAGAACTGTTGCTCATCTTCGTCCGAGAACAAACACATTCGGAGCAATCTATCGCGTTCGTAACCAGATGGCATACGCAATCCACCAGTTCTTCCATGATAAGGGCTTCGTGTACATGCATACTCCGCTTATTACCGCATCAGACTGCGAGGGTGCAGGCCAGATGTTCCGTGTCACCACACTTGATATGGAGAATCTCCCACGTAACAAGAAGGGCGCTATCGACTATACAAAGGATTTCTTCGGAAAGGAGACAAGCCTTACCGTAAGTGGACAGCTTGAGGGTGAGCTTGGAGCAATGGCTCTTGGTGAAATCTACACATTCGGTCCGACATTCCGTGCGGAGAATTCAAACACACCACGTCACCTTGCCGAGTTCTGGATGATCGAGCCTGAAATGGCATTCTATGACATCAAGGATAACATGGATCTCGCAGAGGAATTCATCAAGTATCTTGTGAAATATGCTCTCGACAACTGCCGCGAAGATATCCAGTTCCTTAACGACAGATACGATAACGAACTTATCGCACGTCTTGAAGGTGTTGCAGATACAGAGTTCGTACGCCTCACATATACTGAGGGTATCAAGATCCTTGAGGCTGCCGGTGTGGACTGGGAGTATCCTGTAAGCTGGGGTACAGACCTTCAGAGCGAGCACGAAAGATATCTCGTGGAGAAGCACTTCCAGAAGCCTGTAATTCTTACAGACTACCCTAAAGACATCAAGGCATTCTACATGAAGCAGAATGAGGATGGAAAGACAGTACGTGCAATGGACGTACTCTTCCCTAAGATCGGCGAGATCATCGGAGGTTCTGAGCGTGAATCATCACTTGAAAAGCTCGAAGCACGTATCGAAGAGACCGGAATGAGCAGAAAGGGACTTGAGTGGTATCTTGACACACGCCGTTACGGATCAGCGCCTCACAGTGGTTTCGGACTCGGATTTGAGAGACTTCTCCTCTTTGTTACAGGTATGAGCAATATCCGTGACGTGATCCCATTCCCACGTACACCTAAGAACGCTGAGTATTAAAGCATTCTATACAAACAGTCATCCATAAGTAAACAGTCATCCCCGGCTTGACCGGGGATCTTACAATAAAATCTATGCTGATAATTGGAATAGCAGGCGGCTCCGGTTCAGGCAAGACAACTGTCGTAAGAGCCATTTCAGAGCATCTGAAAGAGAATGTAGTGGTAATCCCTCAGGATTCATACTACAAGGATATGAGTCACGCTACAGATGAGGAAAAGAGGGTTCATAACTTTGACCATCCTGACTCTGTAGACTTTGACCTTCTGCACAAACAGTTAAAAGAGCTTAAGGACGGCAAGACCGTAGAGCAGCCTATTTATTCCTACCTGACCTGCGGACGTTCCAAAGATCAGACTCTGACAGTAAGACCTGCTGACATCATCATCGTAGAGGGAATTCTCATCTTCACAGACCCGAAGTTACGCAAACTCATGGACATCAAGATATTTGTTGATGCAGATGATGACGACAGGGTCATGAGAGTCATTTCCCGTGACATCGCAGAAAGAGGAAAGACTGTCGAGTGGGTTATCGAGAGGTACACAAATACAGTGAAGCCGATGTATCATCAATTTATAGAGCCAAGCAAAAGATATGCAGATATCATCGTGCCACAGGGAGGGCACAACCAGGTGGCAATAGACATGATCTCGGCGACTATCGAGAAAGCACTGACAAAAAAATAGCAGAACCACTGGAAACTGATGCTTAAAGACCTCTTCAATAAACTCCTCAACAGGAATGAAGACCGTGCAGGTTTATATATCACCATCATATTTCATTTGATGGTGATTATTGTGTTGCTTGCATACCAGATAGATTCTACTCTCAAGAAAGAGGAGAGTTTTGTCCTTGACTTCTCCAAGCAGGAAGAAATTGAAAAGATGGAGAAAGAAAAGGCTTTCAAGGAAGACATCAGTAAAAGACTCGACGATCTCATTGCGGCAGCCAGAAGTTCTTCAGACCAGATACGTAATATCGCAGTTGATGCAGGTTCCCAATTGAAAGATGACAGGAATACTGATGCCGATCAGTTATACAAGGATGCTGAAAGACTGGCACAAGACCTTCGTGACGGACATGCCGAGCAGGAGGATGCCAGAGATGAAACTGTAGAGCTTCAGACGCAGAAGAGACAGGAGAACACTGAAAAAAAAGAATATAAAGGTCCATCCGTACTATCCTACAATCTTGATGGCCGTAAGGCAAGCCACCTGAAAATACCGGCATACAGATGCTACGGCAGCGGAGATGTGACTGTAATAATCACTGTAAACAATGCCGGTCAGGTTGTGGGGGCTAAAGTTCTTGATGCAGTTTCTTCAGATGATCAGTGTTTAAGGAACTATGCAATCAGGGCGGCCCGCCTTTCACGCTTTTCAGCATCAACGACAGCACCGCCTAACCAGACTGGAGAAATCCTTTATCGCTTTATAGCTCAATAAACTCGATTATTCAACGCCTCCTGTATTGTTTCATCAATAGGTAGATAAAATCTATAGAACGCCTCCTCTCCGACTTTAGAGAAGCGTCCCACAAGACCGTTGATCTGAGGAAGCATATATACCTTTGACTTTTCCCACTCTCCCGCTGCCGGCTTGATTCCATCGACAGAGGCCGCGAAATCAAGGAACTGCTGTTCGAGATCGATTCCGGCAAGGAAGCGCTCCAATGCAGTAAAATCAGATATTTTGGAGAGGTCTCCCTTATATTTGTCAAACATACTTGACGCAAAACGTACTGACGAAGCCTTCCTGTTGCAGGCCATATAGAACTTTGTGACCTTAGTTGTATCTATCGGAACAAACACATCAGGAATGATTCCTCCCCCGCCATAAACTCTGCGTCCTTTTACAGTATAATATATCGCAGTTGTATCCACCTTCATGCTATCCGCAGATACCATCTCACCATGAACATAACGTTCATAAATGTCATAATCGTAATCCTTGTCGTAAGGTTTCTGAATACATCTGCCAGATGGAGTATAGAATCGTGCTACTGTGAGTCTTAAACCAGAGCCGTCTGTAAAGTCAATCGGTTCCTGCACAAGACCCTTTCCAAATGAGCGTCTTCCCACAATAATACCTCTGTCATTATCCTGAATCGCTCCGGCAAATATCTCACTTGAAGATGCAGATCCCTCATCTATCAGGATGTTCAGATCAATATCCTTCAGCTTTCCCCTTCCATCCGCATCATAGCTCTGGCGTGGCCTATGAAGTCCTTCCATGTAGACAATATCATCTCCCCTCTCCAGAAACTCATTAGAAAGAAGAAGCGCCTGGTCAAAATATCCACCAGTATTGTTGCGGAGATCGAAGATCAGTTTCTTCATTCCCATAGCAAGAAGCTTCTCAGCTGCCTGTTCAAACTCCTTGTACGTTGTACGCGAGAACTTTGTAAGCTTGATATAACCAGTAACGTCATCTATCATGAATGCCGCATCAATGCAATGCACAGGAATCTTGTCGCGTGTAATATCAAAAGGAATCAGAGTGCCGTCACGACTGACTGTTATCTTCACCTTTGTACCCTTCGGTCCTTTCATCAGACGGATCATACTGTCCTGAGGTGTCTTGACACCTGCAATCACCTTTTCATCCACCTTGACGATTCTGTCTCCCTGCATCAGTCCTGCCTTTTCAGATGGGCCTCCGGGTATTGTATTCAGAACTATGGCTGTATCATTCGGCACGTTGAAGGTAATGCCGATTCCTTCGAAATTGCCGGAAAGTTCCACCTCGGACTCCTTGCGTTCAACAGGAGGCAGATATACAGAATGAGGGTCCAGTTTAGCCAGAGCCGCCACTACAGCAGCATCGGTCATGCCCTTCATATCTATTGTATCCACATAATTTCTGTTAACCTCCTGAAGAATAAGATTCAGTTTTCTCCAACGGTTATAATCTCCATCAAATTTCTTATTTTTCAAGATACCAGAGAAAGCCAGAGTCAAAGCGACTCCGACCAACACACCTAAAACTGCTACGAGGGTATTACTTCTCTTCATTCTCTACCTGTTCTATTTCGATTCCTGCCCTTTTAAGAAGATCAATGCCATCTGTAATACGATAGGCATCACGATACACGACTCTCTTGATTCCAGCCTGAATTATCAGTTTGGCACATTCCATACAAGGTGATGCTGTGACATAAAGCGTAGCATCCTTGCTGCTGTTGCCCGACTGAGCCACCTTTGAAATGGCATTGGCTTCTGCGTGCAGGACATACGGTTTTGTAACCCCGTTCTCGTCCTCGCAGATATTTTCAAATCCCGACGGAGTACCATTGTACCCGTCGGAGATTATCATTCTGTCCTTAACAATCAATGCTCCCACCTGACGGCGCTTGCAGTATGAATTACGGGCCCATACACCCGCCATTTCAATATAGCTCTGGTCGAATTTTTCCATTTCTATCTCTGATACAAATATCTCTTGATGCTCTTCTTCGGAGTGCGCTCGAAGTCCTCCGACATCACCTCTATCTTCTTGAGTTTGGCATAATTAGGAAGTTCCTTGTTGAGATCGGCAAGTGTTCCTTCCATGTATTTGATAAAGGCATCCTGATTCATACCCTCACGTGCTCCCTGCTGGAAATCAGGATAGATCAAGGCTGTAAGACCACCATTATCCTCAACAACAAGTGAATCCACCACATACGGCTGGCTGTTGATTACAGTCTCGACCTCTTCCGGATAGATGTTCTGACCAGAAGGGCCAAGAATCATACATTTTGTACGTCCCTTGATGAAAAGACTTCCATCCTCATCCATGACTCCCATATCTCCGGTGCGGAACCATCCGTCCTCTGTAAGTACTTCAGCAGTCGCATCCTCGTTCTTGAAATAGCCGAGGAACACATTTGCTCCCTTGACCTGAATTTCGCCTGGTATATTCTTAGGATCTGCAGATGCAATCCTTATCTCCATATTAGGAGCGGCCTTTCCACACGAATATAGTTTCTCAACCTGCCAGTCATCATATGTGATGATCGGTGCACATTCTGTCATTCCATATCCGACTGTGAACGGGAATCCCATCTTCTTGAAGAAGGCCTCCACCTCCTTATTGAAGGCAGCACCACCGATGATGACCTCATAGAACTCTCCTCCGAAGGCATTCACAAGTTCAGTCCTGATCTTGCTCATCACAACCTGATTAAGCACCGGAAGTTTCATGAGCACCTTGATTCCTTCTTTCTCGAGAATAGGCTTCACCTTGGTCTTGTATATCTTCTCAATCACGAGGGGAACTGCAATGATGACATATGGCTTTACCTCTGCGAGTGCCTGCATGATGATCTTCGGACTTGGCACACGCGAAAGGAAATGCACATGGGCACCTACGCTGAGCTCGTACAGAAGTTCGAACATAAGACCGTACATATGAGCTGAAGGCAGCATAGATACCACACTCTTGGTATTGTTCAGACCAGGAAGCACAGTCTTGCCGAACTCCAGATTCGAGAATATCGCACGATAAGGAATCATTACGCCCTTTGAGAATCCTGATGTACCTGAAGTATAGTTGATGATTGCGAGTTCTTCTGCAGAATCCTCATAATAGTCAAGGTCTGCCGATGTGAATGCATTAGGATACTTCCTTCCGAACAGTTCGTTAAGATGCTCACGTGCCTGGACGATATTCTCTTCCTTCGCATAAAGGAGTTTGAAGGTATTTACCTGAATGATGGCATGAAGTTCCGGCATCTCAGTCTCTGAAAGTCCCTCCCAGATCACATCATCCACAAAAAGGATCTTTGCTTCCGAATGGTTTACGAGATGATGTATGTTGCTTGACTTGAATTCATGCAGAAGCGGAACAGGGACTGCACCATATGTCATGGTAGCGAGGAATGAGACCGCCCAGTTAGCCTGGTTTCTCGAGCAGATGGCAACCTTGTCGCCCTTCTGCAGACCACACTCCTCAAACATGATATGCAGCTTTTCCATACGCCTTGCCACGTCACAGAACTTAAGTGTGACACCTTGATAATTGGAAATCGCCGGGCGATCCCAATTCTTCTTGAAGGCTGCTTCAAAAATCTTGTTAACTGATGTGAATTCCATAATTTTCAAGTTAAAGTAGTATGCTATTTTATGATTCTTATCGTTTTCTGTTTCCCGTCATAACATGTAACCTCTACGGAAGTCCCGTCCAACGGTTTCACCTCACTGTCGGGTCTTATCATGCCATCACCGTCAAACATTGTCAACGGCTCTCCACCATAAAATGGGAAGATCAGAGTCTGGAGAGATGTCCTCACAATCCAGAAATCCTTTCCCTGAATGGTCAGTCTCTCCGGAAGAGCCTTTATCTTTTCACCAGTTGCAATGCCCTTCCATGCCTGAGGTTTCTGTCCCTTGAGGTTATACATCTGTATGGTATTATCCTTATGCAGAACCATGACATTGTACTTCCTCGCACCAGCAAAGTCATACACATCAGGTCCCAACATTATCTCTTTGCCAAGATCGAGCGGAAATCCTGTCACATAACGTCCCAATCTGTCAATCACATATATGCTGCTGCCTGCTCCAAAAATAATCTGAAGTTTTCCGTTCGCATAATAATCCACATTATATGCCCTGCCGCAAAGAGTCTTATCGAAAGGAACGCCCCATAGATCCTTACCATTCTCATCTTTCAGACATATCGCTTTCTGCTGATTCTGATAGAAGGTATTCATCTTGCCGGTATGAGAGTTCTTCACCTTGAACGGTCCTGAAGGCACGACTACGACCGTATCCCTCTCCTGAGACGGAGCCTTGGTCCTCTTCATGTTCAAGGCATATATATCGAATGACACCATAATATCCTCCTTATCTCTGGTCAGACAGAACACTGCAGGAGCACAGTCATTATCACAGGTCAGAGCAGAAAGAGGTTTCAGTACTTCAGGTTTCAGGAAAGATGACAATCTGCCACTCTTTTTCAAGGCCACATATACCTGAAGCAACGAAGCATCTGATGAAAACAGGGAAGACTTGCCGGCATCTGCCACATATTCCTCCAATGTATAATCAAGAGCCTTGTTGGACACGAATTCATCAACTGCATCATGACTGCCTGAAATCACCCAACCATCCACATAGGTAAAGCAGGATTCATCGGTCAGATTAAAGAAATTACCGAATACAGATGCCAGATATGAAGGATACGCCCATGAATGTACAGAAGGCACATAATTTCTCAATGACGTCACATCATTCCCCTTGAAGATAAGAGCGACATCCTTGGATTCTATACGGATAAGATTGACCTTCTCTTCAGCACTCTTTACAGGGATCACTGCCTGACCTACCTCCCTCACGCCAATAAGTCGGAAGAAGTCCTCCGGCATCAGTCCATATCTGCTTCCCAGATCCTTCTGCCTTGCCTTGAAGGCTGGAAGTCCCTGACGGGAATCGATGAATTCCTGATATGCAGATATATACTCATCCAGATTCTTCATTGGAAGAGAGACTGCAGACAATGTATAATCCGGAAGAACCTTACCCATCTCCGAAACACCAGGAGTACAGTCACCGAATACGGTCATGAACTCATCCACATCTCCGTCATATATGACCGTGCCTTTCAGAGAAAGCGCAGATGACCCGCCAGTACTGATATCAAAGGCCATCCACTCTGACAGTCTCTCGACAAACTGATGCTTGCGGGCGAGAGAACCGACAAATAAGGAAGGCATATATTTCTGGGCGTGAAGATTGGATACAAGCAGTACATCTTTCCCTTCTACAGATGCCAGTGCGTCCTTGAAACCCGGAGAATCTGCTACAGACACATTCTTCTCCATGTGTCTTACAGATGACCTGACCAAAGTCTCGGACTTTGACATTACGAAATAATCGCCTGACTTGCTGTACTTAAGACCATATTTGGAAGCTAAATCCCCAAGAGCCGCCACAGATTCATCTGTAGCCTTTGCCACTTCAAGGATGTATAAGCCATGAAGTTTGCCGGCATAGTGAAGTGATACCGCCATTGAAGACTTCTTCAGAGACGCCAGAGTGCCATCCTCGATCATGTCAGATATAATAGCAGGCAGCGCAAAAGAAGACAGCAACGTCCTGCATGCTGACCCGGCATCACCAAAAAATGAGACCATCACTGCATCAGACGGTATAGCAGACATGCAGGCACGGACACCTTCAGATGAGGAAGCATGAGCACGACTGCCCTTACCGTCCACATCAGCATAAAGGACAGCAATAGCCGCTCCCAATCCAAGCAGAAGTACAGCCAGAATCGAAAGACAGAGAATTATCGACTTTCTACTCATTATTTTACAGCTATCGCCTCAATCTCCACCTTCACTCCAAGCGGAAGAGCCGCAGCCTGATAGCACGCACGAGCCGGCTTGTCACCTGTGAAATATTCGGCATACACCTCGTTTACGGCCTTGAAATCAGCGATATCAGCAAGAAGAACTGTAGTCTTCACCACGTTGTCATATGTCATACCAGCCTCCTTGAGGATGGCACCGATATTCTTGAGAGACTGATGAGCCGCAGCAACAATATCCTCCTGCACTTTGCCGTCAGCAGGATTCACAGGAATCTGACCTGAAATATAAAGCGTTCCATTTACCTCAATGGCCTGTGAATATGGTCCTACCGCCTTTGGCGCATCTGCTGTTGCAATTACTCTTTTCATATTAATTAATATTTATCCTGGTTAATCAATAAAACAAGCAAATATAATCATTTCCATCCACATAGCAAAAATGGCAAAAATAAAGGTAATGATATACGCATTTACACTACATTTCATTTAAATCAAACATTCTACACCCTCCATCATCCTGCCCCATCTTTCCTCCATAATCCCTCTGTCATTCAGAACCTTGTTCTGTCATCCTGAACCATCCCTCTGTCATTCAGAACTTCATTCTGTCATTCGGAACCATCCCTCTG
>JAEIGA010016459.1_pt1 | contig 11252 bp, 5 predicted proteins | sample 9270691 | NCBI WGS metagenome assembly JAEIGA01 (sample SAMN17057246, study PRJNA624740) | gut metagenome | biome: biome; isolation source: fecal sample | host: Bos grunniens | place: China: Xizang | collected 2019
CCACATCAACGTGAACGTGCTGGAGCGCGAGACCCTCATGGATGCCATGGAGCACCCCGAGAAGTATCCCCAGCTCACCATCCGTGTGTCCGGCTACGCTGTGAACTTCATCAAGCTCACCCCCGAGCAGCAGCGTGAAGTCATCAGCCGTACCTTCCACACCCGCTGAAGCTGATTTCAGCAAAAGCTTCCAGGCTGCCGCCGACATCACGTTGGCGGCAGCTTGTTTTTTTGCCAAAGTGTGCCTGTTTCCTTGAAAAACAGCTTTTTCGTGATACAATAGCAACATCGCCCATGAATACTCCCAAGATTGAATTTCTCGGCTGGGATAAACCCGCCATCGAACTCGTTGCCACAAAGTTGCTGAACCATCTGGAGAACGAAGAAACCGCTGCTCAGTATCGCCGTGCCACCGTGGTAGTCCCCACCGCCGAAAGCGGCCGCCGTCTGCGCGAATACATGGCAGAAAACGCAAAGAATAAGGCTCTTCTTTTACCCAGAATCATCCTTGCCGGGCAACTTATTTCAGTAAAAGGGGATAATATAGCCACGGAAGAAGAAACTCTGGCGGCATGGCTCCAGGTGTTGGGAGACGAAAATTCAAATCCCGTGGATATGTACGCACCGCTTATTCCACGCCGCCCCAATACACATCAGGAGCGCTGGACAGTGGGCGTGGCGCACAAGCTAATGGCCCTGCGCTCCCGGCTTGAGCAGGAAGAGGTGAGCATCAACAAGGTAACTCACCTGCTCCAGACGCAGGAGGAAGCGCTGGACACGGAACTCAGTCGGGCAGCAGCCCAGTCCGACAGGCTCCGCAAGAGTCTGGTTGCCCGAAAGGCAATCGTAAGCAAGGAACAAGTTCGCTGGCGAAAACTAGGGGAAGTTTTTTCCGCGGTTGATGCATGCATTCGCCGCAATTCGTCCCGGTTTCTCACCAGAAGCGAAGCCATCAGCAAGGAAATCAACAATCCTCTCAATATCAGGCAAGGCAGTCTGATAATCATTACCTGTCTGCCGGAACTCTCCCCGCAATTGGAGCGTTACCTGCTCAACCTGATTGAAAAAAGAGCTTGCGACGTGCAGATCTGGATGAATATTCCCAAAGAAGAAGCAGTTCATTTCGACTCCATGGGACGGCCGAAGGAAGGCGTGTGGAGTAACCGGGATATTGATATACCTCAGGCTGCCTCAACTAACGGCACCGAGCCGTGCCAATCCACCATTCACCTGCTTAATGATGCCGTCTCTATGGCAGAAAAGGCCAGAGAACTGGCGGGAGGCTTCGACTCCGACAATGTTGTCATCGTCACAGGAAACACAGACTATACACCTGCGCTCATCAGCGCATTTGCAGAGAATAGCAAATGGCAGTACAAATCACCGGAGGGACGCAGCCTGCAAACCACCTCAATCGGCCAGTTGCCGGATTTGTTGGCAGATTATTGCTCTGCACGTCAGGATTTCTTCAGCAATGCGACAAACAATGCCGGCATGATTGAATTGAATGCTTTTGTGGCCATGTTAACCAACGGTGCATTACAGCAGATTCTCGGTGCCTGCCCGGAAATTCAGGCCACATTGCAGCGCCACATAGAGCATATACGTGAAATCTTGCTGCCTGCCTCGGTAGAACGGCTTTGCTATTATCTGCATCCGGATACGATTCTTCCCGAAAATGATTACCGCGAATTCGCTGAGCTGGCAAAGAAGCGAAATATCAAATGCTATGAGTTTGCCTGCAAGGCAGCCGATTTTGCACAGGACTTCTGTAACTCGAAAAAACTACCTGATCAGCTCGATTTCCTGGCAAAGAAACTCTCTGCCCATTTCGTGGACGGGCCTCTCCGCAAGGCAGCCTCCTGTCTGAGCAAGACAATAAAACAGCTCACCTCCCGTATATTCTCATCCCATATCAAGAATCCAGTCTTGATTCTGGAATTATTACGCTACATGGCCAGAAACTCTTCTGCCTCCTTGCAGCTTACTGATGGAGATACACTATATTCAGGAGACATTCTGGGCTGGCGCGAGCTTACCTTTGCGCAGGGACGAAGAGTCATTATTGCAGCCATGCACGATGGCTGCATCCCGGAACCGGTTCAGGAAGATGACTTCCTGCCGGAATCCCTCTGCAAGGAACTGGGCATAAGGAATGAAATATTCAGAACTGCACGAGACTCCTATCTATTGACAGCGCTCCTCCACAGCCGCAAGGCAGGAGATGTGCATTTTCTTCTTGCCCGCCAGAACCCGGATGGCACGCCTACCGCTCCCTCTACACTATTGCTGCGATGTGAAACGGAGCTTCCGCAGCGAGCCCGGCTTCTCTTTGCCGAATCATCCGTAGTTTCCGAACAACCGCTCGTACCTCTCTGTCCCCTGCGAGTTGCCGAAAAGGGGCCGGAGCAAAATGGCAAAATTTCACCGGGAATGCAGGAAAACATCTCTCAGTTGTCAGCCCCTGTTGCCAATCCCTTTGCGGACAAAACGCGTACCTATTCACCTTCTTCCTTGAGCGGCTTCCTGCAATGCCCTCTGTCATTCTGGCTCAATCATCTTTTTGGGCTGGACGCAGGCTGCACCTACGATGATGATAAGAGCGAGCTAGAAAGCAATGAATATGGCACCCTCATGCATGCTGTGCTCCAGCACGTTGTCGAAGCCGTACCCAGTCTTGAAAAGCTCGAGGCCTTGTTCCCGAAGGCTGCAGATACCCAGACGCTCACAGCGCAGCTGACTCAGTATGCGTTGAAAACTGCCGCCGATGAATGGAGCAAAGTGTACATGACCGGAAGTGCGAGAAACACGCAGCCACTTCCTCTTGAAATTCAGCTCCGCAACATTGAAAAAACACTGCAGGACTTCGCCTGGCGGCATGTGCTGGACCTCCAGGCAGGCTGGTGCAACATCTGCTGCGAACGGAAACTGAAACCCACCCTCACGCTGACAAACGGAGAAACTGCCAGGTTCAGCATGATTGCAGACAGAATCGACTACAACGCCAAAACCAGACGCTGGCGCATCATCGACTACAAGACATCTCCCGATGACAAGAAGCCGCTGAAAGTTCACTTTGATGAAGTGAAGAATGGAGAGCAATCCCCCTTCTTCCGCTTCATGAATAGCGAGGAATATCCGTATCCCCTCGTTTCTGCAAAGTTCGGTGCTAATGGGGATATCACCAAATATTACCGCTGGAAGGACGTGCAGCTCATGCTCTATACATTCGGGCTGCGCAAGCTCAACGCTGCCGAGCTGAGTCCGGAATTACCGGATGAATCACTGGCTGATGTCATGCCTGATTTATTCTACTACAACCTGCAAAGCAAAACCCAGCAGATGGAATGCTTCCCCTTGATTGAAGACGGGAAGCTCACGCAGATTCCCGGTCGAGGGAAACAAATTGGGCATTTCTGCCTGAGTCCCGAGGAGATGCTGGCTAGTGCTTTGCAGACCGTAGATTCTGCCATACGCATGATTCGCGCCGGGGTGTGTCTCTTTTCCGCCGAAGCGCTCCAACTCAAGAACCGCCCGTTCTCCAAGCTCTCCGACGCTACATATGACAAGAACGCGCCTCGTTTCGGAGCCATCTCACAGCAAAGCGATCCCCGCTCCATGTTTGCCCTGCCCCAACTCAACATCTGAAGCCCTCTTTCTACCCACCATGTCTGCTACTGACACACACAAATTGATTTACCACACCACCAGCACGCGCATTGAAGCCTCCGCCGGCACTGGAAAAACCTACCAGCTGGCATCCCGCTACATTGCGCTGCTTATGCTGGGAGTTGACCCCAAAACTATTGTCGCACTGACCTTCACACGCAAAGCCGCGGGCGAATTCCGCAACCGCATTCTCCACGCACTGGCCGAAGGTGCATGCGATGTAAGAGACGACAAAACCCAGCGCAACGTACTGGCTTCCAGAATCTGGCAGGTGTGGAGTGGTCTTGAGCAGTCTCAGAAAGACACATGGACCGAATCCGCAAACAACATTCCCCTGCTACCGGCCACCACCCCCATTGTAAAACTTGCCGCCAGTCTCGGAAAATACCCGGAGGATTTATACGCTTCTCCAGATGGAGCCGAACTGAGGGAATACCTGAAACTGCCAGAACAAAGTCCCAGGGAGTTTGCTCGTCTGCTCAGGACCATGGTCATGGCCATGTCCGATCTGGAGCTCTCCACCATCGACAGCTTCTTCAATACCCTGGTCTGCGGCAATTGTCTGGAACTAGGAGTCAACAGCGTCTCTCCCCTTGCGCCTGAAGATGAACAGCCTGCTCGCAGAAGCACAATTAATGATTATCTGGCAGCTCACACGGCCGAAAAAGAAAAGCGCGATGCGTTCCTCAAGACATTTGCAGAATTAACGGGCGGCAAAGGAGGCCGCACCATTGCCAAACTTGAGCAGGAACTCCAGAACCACCTTTCCCTTTACCGTGAAAATCCCTGTGTCGACGCATGGGAAAATGATACCGCCTTCAAACAACAATGCGCGGTAAATTTCTCCGCTCTCTCCGCCGATGAAGCAGACGCATGGAACCGGAAAGCCTACGAGCTCCGTACGCTCCTCGGGCGTTTCAAGGATTCGGATTTTGCGCAATACGTATACTCCGGTCTCAAAAATATTTCAGTCCAGAAGACGCCCCTCTCCAAAACTATACAGGAATGGCTCGTGGCACCGATTGACTTTGCTGGAAACAACACTCTCATCACCCTGGCGAAGGAACTGACATCTGCCTTCGACAGAGGGGAAGTACTCTCCTCCCCGTTGCAGAAAAAAACACAGGAAGCCCGCGAGCTGATGGAGCGCACCAATATCCTGAAAGCAAAAGACATCCAAGCGCTTACTGCTATCATTAAGGCATTGGAGAGCGGCAAATTCAAACAAACAAAAACCATTGACGCATTCCGTGAGAAGATAGCCCAGATTTCCCCCGTCAATGATTCCCAGCTGCATATTCTAGGCAGAATTCGGGAGCTGGCAAAAGAGCTTGCAGCGGAGTTACCCGCCAAATGCCTGTACGACGCAAAAGTCCGTACACGCAGCCTGTACACCCTGCTTCGTGACTATGCCGATGCCTACGAACAAAGGATTTCCACCACCGGAGAGTTCTCTTTCGATGACATTGCCCGCAAAGCCCGCGAACTCATGACCAGGGAATGCGGAACCGAAGAAGTGGACAATTCGGCCTATTGTCGTGAACACCTGGCTATTCGCACCGGCAAGAAATATCTGCACTGGATGCTGGACGAGTTTCAGGATACCTCTGATGATCAATTCCAGACCCTCAGCCCTGCGCTGGAGCTCATCATCAGCGACACTCTCGTCCCCTTCACCTCGGAACACCCTCGCCCCCTGCCCCCCTCGCTCCTGCCTTTCCATGAAGACAACGAGCACTATGTGGCGGAAGGGAGTCTCTTCGTAGTAGGCGATGAAAAGCAAGGCATCTATGGTTTCCGCACAGGCGAATCGAAATCATTCCATACCCTGCGAACCGATTCCACTTGGAGTGAGCCGGTCAAGGGCGCTCCGCTCACAAAAAGCTATCGTTCCGCTACCACAATCATGGGCGAGGCTGGCTTTGTGAACGATGTATTCAAACGGCTGCACGAAATAGAACGCGGTGATTGCAGCGACAATGCCGTCAATCTCACTGATTTCACAAAACACGAATCAGCAAAAACAAGCACTGGCTATGTGGAGATTCAGGTAGTAGCTCAGGAAGAGGATGAAGAAACTAATGAGGAGCTTTCCATGAACACCTGTGCGTACATGGCTATCAGCAATGTGCTGCGAAGGCTCACCACGGAGGAAAAGCACCCCATCAACGGCATGAGTATCGGTATTCTGACGCGCACCAACACCGAAGCGGAAGCTCTGGTGAACCATCTTCGCAATGACATGCCGAAACTCCCCGTGCTGCTTGTCAAGGATACCCTTTCGGCCACATTCTGCCCGCTGGGCGAGATGCTCCACCACCTCTTCCGCTGGCTCGCCCACCCTCACGAAAAGACATCCTGCAGTATTCTGAAGGCCTCCTTCATGCACTATATATTCGCAGACGTCGAAACAGATGACCAGGCGTGGCTCAACCTGCGCAATGAACTGGAAAACAGAGGTTACACGCAACTACTGGACAGCATACTCTCACACTTCCCCATCAGCTCGCTGAGCAACGAACAGCAAGAAGCGCACAGGCTGGTCATGACCACATGGCTCAACACAGCTCGAGCCTTCGATGCAGCTGGCGGCACTCTGGGAGATTGGCTTCGCCGCATCTCATCCCTCAGCACTCAAGGTGTTGCCTCCTCTCGCTATGTGCAGGTCATGACCATGCACAAGAGTAAAGGGCTGGAGTTCGATGCCGTCATTCTGCCTTTCATGTCAAATGACGCTATCGACAGTGAGGAAGACCTCACCTATTTCCGGTCAGCAGATGGCAGCTCTATCCTGCTTTCTCCCGGCAACAAGGATACACGCCCCCAGTTCTGGCCCGGAGCCTTCGACAATCAGACCGCGCTGTGGAAACAAAAACGCAGTCAGGAGGCCTACAACCTGTTCTACGTTGCCATCACGCGCGCCAAATATGCCAATTATATCCTTGTTAATGGTGGGGCGCTCATCGATAGAGGCAATCCTACGGCCCGAGCACGCTCGGAATCCGGTCTGATTCGTCGAGCATACAACGGCAAGCTGGAGAAATACACAGAAACCGAACTTCTCACGCCTCCTGAAGGATGTGAAACATGGTACGACCAGCTCAAAACCAATGATTCTGGAGCTGACACCCTGGGCTTAACCGAAGCTCCCGCTCCGCTCGGGGTGGCAGTGCCGCGCCGCAAGCGAGTCAATCCCTCCACCCTGGCCAAGGCGGAGGATAAACAGTCCCAGGAGCCGGAGGAAAGAGGAAACGCCCCCCGCGTGGGCTACGGCGAGCTCACCGCCGCAGAGTTCGGCACCCTCGTCCACGCCGCGTGGGAGGAAATCATCTGGCATGATTCCACCCTGCCTGTCTGGAAGCAGAAGGACAAGCCACGTACCCTGCCTCAGAGCGTGGTCTACAACGCCCTTCAACAGCCGGAAATCGCCGCGCTCTTTACCAGCAAACCCGGTCAGGATGTCTACAACGAGCAGCCCATAGAAGCCATCACCAAAGACAACGAATGGCTTTCCGGCACCATCGACCGTCTCGTAATCACCGTCGACGCCCAGGGCAAAGCGACAGCCGCCCATATCATCGACTTCAAGACCAACCAGCTCGACCCCGACAAAAAGGAATCGTACGACGCGCTGAAGGAGGAATACGAGGAACAGATGAAGGCCTACCGCAAGCATGTGGCTAAGGCCCTCGGCCTTCCCGAATCCGCCGTCGCCGTATCCATGCTCTCCTGCCCGCTGGGTGTGAAAGCAAGGATAGTCCCCTGCTAAAACAAATCACGGAAGCCCGGGCTGATTCAGTCCCGGGCTTCCTGCTGCAGGCTGTCAATCAGCGTGGCCAGCATCCCATTGGGCGAAATATCACCCACCCATATTTCCCCCGCCTGCCGGAGCACATATTCATTACACCAGGTGGCCACCTTCTTATTCAGCTGCGAGCCACCAGGCTGAGGAGAAATGAACAATAACCGGCCTTCCGCCAAAGCAAGTCGCTGTGCCTCAGAAAGCGACTCTACCGCAGGAATACCCTGCGGGCAAACGTGAATGAGCCGCCGCTTATCAGCCAGGGCACGCCGCAGCACCGCCCGTTCCTGAGCACTGGTAAACGTGGAAATGAGAACCAGCTCAAAAGAAACAGGGACTAAAGTCCCTTGCTCCGACAAAGATATTCGCCGGGGCGAAAAATCTGTAGCACCATACCCCTGCGATGCCACAAAAGCCAGCTTCGGGCAATCCAGCAGCGCAGCCTCACCCATCATATACTGAGTCACAGCCCCCCAGCGGTCGCGCGTCCAATTCCCCGGATTATTGCGGATATAGCGTTCATAGCCCCGGTACTCCTCATCGCTCGTAATCAAATCATCCCAATAATCAAGCTTCCAGAGGTGGTCCCCTATATCAGCCACCCTCCCGGTACGCTTCAATTTGCCGTATAGAAACGCGCTTGCCCCCTTGAACCGCCCCACCAGGAATCCTAGATGATTTTCCTTATTCGTCATCCGGGGCTTAATATCAAAAATAGCGTGAATATGGTTAGGCATAATCACATACTCCCCCAGCTCCAGCTCTGCATACTTCAGCGGCAGCCCTTCCAGCACTGCCTTCACCCCTTCCCCCAGCTCATTCAACACACTACGCTCCCCCACAATTGCCCCCAGCAGCGACTTATTGTGCTCAACCTGAATCGTCACAAAAAATCGCCCATGGCGGTAATTGATATTTCTATTCCGCAGCGAATGCTGAAAAAAGCGCGGTCTCATACCAACACTATAATACCACATCCAAGCCCATTCAAGCTTGAAAACCCAAAATCACATCCCCATCGCACCACGGGACTTTCAGTCCCGCCAATCCCCCCTGCCGCCAGGCAGGGGGGGGGATTCATTTGATATTATTGCAATATTCTTAAATTGCTAAAAAGAAGCACTATGAATCAGCAAAGAAAATCCCGATTGTAGGCTATATGTCAAACAACCAGAATTATGGAATCTGATTTTAAAATTCATATAGCTTCAAATCAGAAAACGCTATATCAATCAACCATTGATGATTAAATGTTTTCAATGTAAGCTTTCATTATTTCGACATCATCTAACACCAATTGAGAAACAATCAATCTTATAATATCCGAATTAATTTTGCCCTTGAGAACTGGTAATTTAATAACTGTATCCTTCATAGCCTTGCGATTAAATTTTCGCCCGTAATCATACCTATTAGCAGTTGCTATCCGACAAGCCGCGATTACCATAAGAGCGATATACTTATTAAATGGCTCAAACTTTGGTACAAGGTGTTGCACATGAGCATAACCTATAAAATCGTTTTCCTGGTAAAACATCGTATCTGCACCTAGGGTTGTATCAGAGCATGTAATTGACCTTCCCTTGTTATTGGCTTTCAATCTCGAATATCCCATAACTCCATTATTAGTTGCCTGATTCGACACTAAAGGTACTGTGCCATATTCATCCAGAATCTCCTCATTCGTAAGCGAATAACTTTTCGTGGGATTAATCTCAAACAAATCTCCTAATCTAAAATCAAGCCACTCAATCTCCTTGAACTTATCTGCAACAGGATGATTTCGGAATTCATCACCATGAGGTCTTAACACGCTAGATACCTTCCACGCATGATAATCTGAAATCACCTTTTTCAAATCGATTAAAGTAAAAGAATTATCAACTGGCGCTGACTGATTCCAATCAGCGCCATTTTCCGGATCAATTGTTCCTTCATAATATTCGGCTTCTGTTAAATACTCTAATTTCTTGCGTCCAAATTTTACAAGAGCAACCAGTTCCTCGTACCGTTTCTTCGCATTTTTTGTATCTCTCAAATTAACGCCAGATGACGCTTTTTTACGATTAGCTCGCGCATATCCGTCCACAGAAAAATCTATAAATTTCACAACACTGTCTTTCTCGTGCGGTTCATTTACCTTAAACACATATATATTCGTCTGAACGCTTGACTTTCCCATGAACAAATTTGAAGGCATTTTTATACTTGCCTGCAACGTGTGCTTTTTTAAGATACGTTTGTTATATTCGACGGCCTTACCTGAACCGGCTGAGTTATGAATAAGAATAGCAGCGTAACCACGTTGCATCATTCCCAATGCTTTTTCCACAAAAATCATCCCTTTACCATCAGCGGAATAAGGTGGATTCAAGACAAAGGCAGAAGCAGGAAACATTTCATTTACTTTCCCATAACCATATTTACCATCATAAGAGATCAGGGAATCCTCATTGAGAATATTTGAGCTACCATCACCCATTAGAATCATATTCAATACTGCCAGCATGTGAACCTCAGGTAATTTCTCAATACCGAGCAATTGTTCTGATTTGATATGAGCTACCTTCTTGGCCAAATCTTGTGGAGAATTAATAGTACATTTAGCATCCTGGATCATTTCGTTCATTGCAGCTACAAGCAACCCCGCTGACCCCGTTGCAAAATCCCACACATAGGAATCCTTGTTGACTCGCGCCAATTTTGCTAGCAGAGTTGCAACATATGTAGGCGTAAGAACAACATCATTCAGCTTGTCTTGAGAAAAGCCCAGCCAACCATACATCTCATTGAATAACTTTCCAGTGAAATCTGTCGTCAAACCAACTTTGTAATATATTCCTAATGTATCTACAATTTTGGAAAACACGCGCTTAAGCTGAGACTCTCCATTCTCAACCTGATTCAAATGGTCTGCAGTAAGCGTATTTTGCAGGGCTCGTTCAATGGCTTGCTTCTTAGCCAGTGGCAGCTGTTTTTCGTTCAGGAAGGCCTTTATTTTCCTGAAAATTATATCACCATCAGTATTACCCTGCTCTGTAGAAGATTGTAAATCTTCTTTTTTGAGAGGAGAAACTTTGTCGGGTACACCCAAAGTTGCGATTATAGACGCAGCAACCAGGTACACACGATCTTTCTCCTGTAACCCTTTCTCGTTCTCATATATATCATTATTTAACTTTATCAAGCTAGCGTCGATATCTCGTTCTTGCTGAACTTTCAACTCAGCTAATTCGCTTTCTGTTAGAGATAATTTTTCCACTTGCTCAATAAAAGCATCGAAATTCTCCTTTGCAAGAAATGACAAATCAGAATATTCTCCTACTCTCTGGCCTATGCCTAAATTTTTCTTTGATACATAATACACCCCTATTTGGTACTGTATTTTTCCAAACGCATCACGATAACCAGACATACCAATTGCTATGACATCTTCATACCCTGTATGATGCAAAATAGCATTAGCGTAATGCACTGCGCCATTGACTGCATAATTATTGATATTTGAAAATTTGGGGCTTGTTTTTGTTCCATTGTCAACTTGGCCTGACTCTTTAACTAGTTTCACCAATTTATCCTTATAACCTTTATATTCGATAAGGATAGGATAGTCACGCAAATTCTTATCCCTCAGCAATAGTTGGGGTCTGTTTCAGATTTGCTGGTGTTTATTTCCGGTTTGGCTCGATTCAATGAAGTTAAGCCATTGAATGTCAGACTAAGAATACTCAGTGTCATAAAAAATGTATTTTTGTAAATTTATAAGCACTCTAAAATAGCG
>JAEIGA010016460.1_pt1 | contig 11251 bp, 7 predicted proteins | sample 9270691 | NCBI WGS metagenome assembly JAEIGA01 (sample SAMN17057246, study PRJNA624740) | gut metagenome | biome: biome; isolation source: fecal sample | host: Bos grunniens | place: China: Xizang | collected 2019
AGCATTGTAAGGCGGTCAATACCAAGTCCGAAGCCACCGTGAGGAGGACAGCCGTACTTGAAGAACTCAAGGTAGAACTTAACGTCATCAGCAAGTCCCTTCTCCTCTGCCTGCGCCTTAAGAACGTCATATCTGTGCTCTCTTTGAGCTCCCGTGGTAATCTCTACACCGCGCCAGATGAGGTCGTAGCCCTGAGGCACACCGTTTTCGTCTCTCATGTGATAGAAGGCTCTTTCCTTCGCATCGTAATCCGTGATAAAGAGGAACTCATGTCCAAACTTGTCGCGGCAGAGCTTCTGTGTCATTCTCTCCGCCTCGGTGGTAAGGTCTCCGTGCAGCTCCTCGGGAACCGTGTAGCCGTATCTTTCCTCAAGCTCGCGATACACGTCCTTGAGCTTCATTCTCGGGAACGGGAGAGTGGGAACCTCGAGTTCCATGCCGTAGAGCTCCTTGATAGCGTCACCGTGAGCATCCTTAACCTTCGCTATAGCGTAGGCGAGAAGCTCCTCCTCCATCTTCATAACGTCCTCGCAGCCGTTAACGTAGGAGAACTCAAGGTCGAAGCCGGTGAACTCGGTCGCGTGCTTGTTGGTATAGGACTTCTCTGCTCTGAACACAGGACCTGTCTCGAATATTCTCTCAAGACCCGCAGCCATTGCCATCTGCTTATAGAACTGGGGAGACTGTGCAAGATATGCGTTGCCGTCGAAGTACTTGACCTCAAATACGTCGGAGCCCGACTCGGAAGCGGCGGCAATAAGCTTGGGGGTGTGAATCTCAACAAAGCTTCTCTCAACGAGGAACTCACGAAGAGCCGCGGTAAGCGTGGTCTGAAGAGCTATCATGAGATGGTTCTTCTCACGGCGCAGATCTATCCATCTGTAATCCATTCTTACGTCTATATCGGAGTCGTCCTTGATAGGAAGCGCATCGGCATATGACTCAACCTGCATGGTATCGGGGTACATCTCCTTGCCGCCCATCTTAACGTACTCTGATGCTACTACCTCACCCTCAAAGGTTACAACGGAGTGGATCGTAAGCTTATCGAGCATCTCAAGCATCTCGGGATGCTTTTCCTTCTCAATAGTGATCTGGAGCTTTCCTGTAAAGTCTCTTACAACTATGAACGCCATAGTTCTCTTGTTGCGGAAATTCTCAACGAAGCCCTGAACACGGCACACGCCGGGGGTAACGTCTTTTATATAAGTTCTTTCCATTTTTTGCGTCCTTTCGTGAAATAAATATTTTCCGTAAATATTATATATAATCCCGGGTGAAATGTCAATAGCGAATTTGCCTTATCTTCACTTTACTGTTTTCATCCATTCCACGCTGGCATCAACCCAGCCCTCCGCCAAAGGCTGTATCCAATCCTCGTTGCCCGAGGCGGTCACTCCGTTTGCAAGAGCGGCGCCGTGGTCACCGTAGGGGTATATGTGTAGCGAGACGGGACGGTTTTTTCTGTAATATGCCTCGGCAAGCCTCAACGATCCTACCATAGGCACCACCGTATCGCGCGACGTATGCCAAATAAACACAGGCGCGGATTCCTCGCTTACGTTACGCTCAAGCGAGTACTTCTCCTTTTCCTCTTCGGTTAGCTCTGAGAACGGCTTTCCTCCAAGGTAGCGGAAGGAATCCTCGTGTGTTTCGCAAAGAGCGGAGACTACGGGGTAGCAAAGCACCGAGCCGCAGGGCTTGTTATATCCCTTCTCTATTCCGAGTGAGTTAAGCACTTCCTCATCGGAGTGAAGAACAGCCATCGAGCCCGAGAGATGTCCGCCCGCAGAAAAGCCCACGGTGAATATCCTGTCCTTGTTTATACCAAGCTCGTCCGCGTGTTCTTTTATGTACGTAAAGGCAAGGGATGCATCGGTAAGATGACTCGGATAGGTATATTCTTCTCCGACCGCGTAGTGCAGCACAAATGCGTTTAAACCGCGCTCAAAATAGGCGAGCGCTACGGGAGCCCCCTCACGGTCATCGCATACCATGCTGTATCCTCCACCCGGAAAAATCAAGACAGCATCCCTAGAATATCTCATATCCTCGGAAATATAAGCCTCAAGCAGTGTTTCTCGATCATCCAAACGAAGCGTAAGGTTTTTCTTAATCACACTCAATTCTCCTTTTGTCTCTACAAAATCAATATGACTATATTGTATCACGCAAACAAGTTTTTTTCAAGTATCATTGACAAATTTAGATTGCCGTGTTAATATAAAACTGGTATCTTTACGGAGGACAAATATGAAAAATCCAATCTATAGCGCAAGCTTTATATCCGCAAATGAAAAGTGGAAGCCCGCTTGCCCCTATTTCAAGAAGGAAATAACGGTAGCGGAAGAGGTTAAGAAAGCCGTGCTTCACATAAGCGCTCTCGGTGTTTTTGAGGCTAAAATCAACGGTGTGCGCGTGGGCGAGGACTACATGGCACCCGGATGGACAAATTATACCAAAAGATTACAGTATTTCAGCTACGACGTGACCGATATGCTTACGGGCGTGTCCGATCTTACGGTCGGAGTGGGTAACGGATGGTATTCCTCACGCGGCGGATTCATAACCACAAAAGAGGGAATGTACGGTCACTTCCCTGCGCTTATTGCCGCGCTTGAAATACACTACAAAAGCGGAAGCAGCGAGACCGTGATCACAGACGAAAGCTGGCTCGTGTCAAAATCGGAATACCTCTTCTCCGGTATCTACGACGGTGAGACTGTTGACGCAAGAATAGTACCGGAGTTTTCCGAGCGTGCAAGACTCTTCGACTACGACAAGAATAACCTCATCCCCTTTGAGGGGGAGAAAACACGAGAAACCGAATATCTTCCGCCGAAGGAAATACTGATGACTCCGAGCGGAGAGTGCGTAATAGACTTCGGGCAGGAGATAACGGGCACTGTGGAGTTCAAATTAACCGCAAAAGGTGGCGAGCGTGTACGTATTTTACACGCCGAGGTCCTCGACAAGGACGGAAACTTCTACAACGCCAACTATCGCACGGCAAGGTCGGAAATAGATTACACGGCAAGACCCGGTGAGCAGACATACAAAGCAAAGTACACCTTCTTCGGCTTCAGATACGTGAAGCTTGTAAACTGGTGCGAGGAAGTAAAAAAGGAAAACTTCCGCGCCATAGTTCTGCACTCGGATATGAAAAGAACAGGACACTTCACCTGCGGTCACGCAAAGCTCAACAAACTTTACTCCAACATAATATGGGGACAACGAGATAACTTCCTCGACGTACCCACAGACTGCCCGCAAAGAGACGAGAGACTCGGGTGGACGGGAGATGCTCAGGTATTCGCACGGACAGCGTCGATTAACTATGATACAGAGCGATTCTACACCAAGTGGCTGCGCGACATGGCGAGCGAACAGTTCGACAACGGCTCATTACCTCACGTAATCCCCGACGCTTTACGCACCGATGGTACACGAAATTCAACCGCATGGACGGATGCCGCCTGCATAATCCCGTGGGAGCTCTACATGGCGTACGGAAACAAGCGCCTTTTGAAGGAGCACCTGCCTATGATGAAAAAATGGCACGGCTACGTAAAAAGCCGCGCCGGCAGAAGCAATCTCTGGCTTGGTGACGCGCACTTCGGAGATTGGCTCGGTCTCGATGCTCCCGAGGGCTCATACACAGGCTCAACCGACAAGGACCTTATAGCATCGGCATACTATTATCACATAACCGTTATTCTCGCAAAGGCGTGCGCGGCACTCGGAATGAAGAGTGAGCAGTACGAGAAGCTCGCAGAGAGAATAAAATCTGCATATCAGAAAAAGTTCATAAAACGTCACAAATTGGTAAACGACACGCAGACGGCTCACGTTTTGACTTTGCATTTCGGACTTGCAGACAATATCCCCGAAACGAAGGCGCGCCTTGGCGAGAGGCTGGTAAAGCTTATCGAGAATAACGGCGACAGACTGCAGACCGGATTCGTCGGAACGCCCTATCTTCTCGATGCTCTGACCGAAATCGGCAGCTCCGATAAGGCGTACACACTTCTCTTGCAGGAAAAATTCCCGTCCTGGCTCTTCTCAATAAACATGGGTGCCACCACAATATGGGAGCACTGGGACGGTATGCGCGAGGACGGAAGCTTCTGGAGCACGGATATGAACTCCTTCAACCACTATGCCTACGGTGCCTGCGCGGCATGGTTCTACAGAAACATCTGCGGAATAAAGCCCATAGCACCGGCATACAGCGAGATTGAAATAGCTCCCATACCCTCGGAAAAGCTCGGTCACGCAGAGGCGAGAATCAAAACCCGCGCAGGACTCATCGTATCGGCGTGGAGATATGAGGACGACGCTATAAGATATAGCTTTGAGATTCCCACAGGTATTACGGCACACATAACCGTAGACGGAAACACAACCGTATGCACAGGCGGAAGGTACACCCTCTTCGGCAAAAAATAAGCTCTAAAATAAAGCGGGCGAAGGTCGGTAAAAAACCGTCCTTCGCCTATTTTCTTATATTTTACGAGCTTTTTTGCAACGATTATCTTTATTTTTTCACATTACCGCAAATTGCCCGAGCTCATTTGACAAAAATCAGAATATCTGATCCTTGCCGTAATAGAGCATCTGTCTTTCCTCGTCGGTGAGCTGGTCGATGTCCTTTCCTGCCCTCATAGCCGTCCACGCTCTGTTGGGAACGGGAGGATTAAATGCGGGCAAGGAAATCTCGGGTGTGTTTATTCCGGGAACCGAATTTGTTTCGCCGGGCTCGTATCTGTCATCACCGTCGGGATTGACGTTTATATACTTTTTATCCTTCATATCAATTATTCCTTTCTGAGGTTGTTGTTAGTTTCCGCAGAAAGAAAAAATTTATACAAGAAGCATCAAAGATAATCGGTGTGTTATTTTACATATTGAAAGTAAAAAACGGACGCAGAGGCTACGTTCCGTTTTTGTTTGATTTTATGAAAATGTAAGTAGGTAAACCTGGTCGCGACCGACCTTAAAGGAAACGGTGCCGTCACGTAGCGGAAGTCCTTGCTGATCAATAAAGAATCCTGCTCCGCGATCTCCGCCGCCGATTATTCCCTTTAACGAATACTTGGTATATTCCTTGCCTGTTATTACAATTTCCACAGGGCCGCTGTAATCTGCCGTTGCGAAGAAGCAGGCGCCGCTGTTATCATCTGCCGCCGCAAGCGTGTAGAGCTCTCTGCGGTAATCCTCGCGCGAGTCAACGACGTTGCCAAGACGGGACAGTGTGCCGAACGCCTTCATAACGTGGTAAGGGGCGTATATCCGCTTTCCCGTTCTGTCCTCAAGCGCGTAGAGTCCGTTCCACTCGGAGAGAGGATCAAGATGATAATAGAACATCATATCCACGTTGCTCTTTTCAGCTAAAATCAAAGATCTGGCAAGTCTTGCGGGATAGCTCTTTTCGAGGAAAGAGCGCTTCTGCTTTGTGTCACGAAGATTGAACTCGGAAATTATACTCTCCGCCCTTTTAAAGCCGTATTGGGAAAGATAAGATGCGGCGTAGTTTGCGTGAAGATTTATCTCCTCCTCGGATTCCGCATAGCATTTCCAGGAAAGGAAGTCAAGCGGAGCTTTTTTTATGCGGCTTATGTAGGAAAGGAAATCCTCAAGGAATGGAATATAGCTTTTTTCAAGAGGCGAGGCATCGTAGTGATTTAGACTGAAGAATCCGCCCGAGGAATATGCTCCAACCCTGATTTTAGGAAAACGCTCCTTTATGTGATTTGCTATAACGCTGTATAGCTCAAAATACTCCTTGCGCGAGGATGCCCAGCCGGTGGGCACGTCGGGAGATGCCATAATCTCAACGTACTTGATATTATACTTAAAGCCCTTTGCCCAACCTTTGTTATAATGAGCAATTATACGCTCGCATATTCTCGCCGTTTTTTGGATATCAGCGGGGGTACGTGTATATTTTTTGACATCGTACGGCTCAGAGGACTCTCCGAGTCGCAGGAATATCTCTGCGCCCGTTTCTTTGACTGCGGCAAGATATTCATCGGTAGGTCCAAAGTTGTATGAGAGCTCAAATCTCTCGTCAAGTGCCATATCGGGAAATATACAGTGTATATCAAGGTAGCGAGAGGATGCATAGGGAGCCTCGACGTCCGAAACTCTGACGTAGGGGGGCGACATTTCCCGATATTGCTCGGAAAAATCGTATCGCATATCAATACCGAAGAAGGGGCCGTTATTAAGGCAGTTCACCGGCTTGATTTTGCCAAGCTTATGCGAAAAATCAATATTTATAGTTCTTTTTATCAATTCAGCACCTCCTTTGGAAGTCATGGTTTTATCAGAAAGGTTCAACGTTATAGGTCCATCCGTCGCCCTGTATCTCGTGAGCGCGATGCACCGTTACAAACGCGTTTTTATCAATATCCTTTATCATGGCAGTGAAAGCCGCGTACTGGCGCATAGCAAATGTGACGATTACCATTTTCTTGCCTTCGCCCGAATATCCGCCCGTGGCGTCAACTATAGTTGTCGTTCTGTTCATTTTATCTATAACAGCGCGGTTTATCTCATCATACTTATCAGAAACAATATGTGCAATAAATGCCGACGATTCGCCAAGGAACAGCTTATCTATCGATATCGCGCAAATGAAAGCGGAGATAATGCCGAGCAGCGAGAGCAGAAGATTACGAACCGCAAACATACCAGCAATAACGATAGCGGCATCACATATAAAGAAGGACACCGAGCTCTTAAGCCGTCTCACGTACTTCGAAAGAGCAAGAGCTATGACGTCCACACCGCCGGTCGATCCTCCGCCAAGGAACGTAAAGGCGCATCCTGCGCCCATACAAGCACCACCAAAAACAGTTGCTATTATAAGAGCCAGGGATTCGTGCTGATCGGAATAGTATACCGTCAGGTCAAGATATGCCGATAATGGAGATGAATAGATAACCAAACCGGAAAGCCAGAGCGCTATCGGATAGACCGCAGTCGATACCAGAGTCTTCATCGCAAATGATTTGCCAAGGAGCAAAAAACCTACCCCAAACAGTATCCAGTTAATGATAGAGGAATATACGTCAGCGTGAACGTTTTCTAATATTCCAATATTCGATGTAATCTCCTCGAATATTATTCCAAGTCCCGATATGCCGCCGGTAACCAGATTAAACGGGAAAACAAACATTCTTACCCCGAAAGCAAGCACGAAGGTACCGAGGATAACCAGCCCCGTATTCCTAAGAGAAGCAATCCACTCCTTCTTGGAGCTCGGAAATAAAGTTTTCATAGAATTCTCCTTTTGGAAATATACTTTTAAGTTGTCCTATTTTGTCAGATAAATGCAAAAATGCTACACGGCATCAGTCAAGCTCGATAATCTCATTGTAGAGATCGGAATATCTGCCACCGAGAGCCAAAAGCTCATCATGACTGCCGCGCTCTACGATTCTTCCCTTTTCAAGAACCATTATCGCATTTGATTTTCTTACCGTAGAGAGACGGTGAGCGATAACGAAGGTCGTTTTATCCTCCATAATTCTGTCCATTCCCTCCTCAATATGGCGCTCTGTTCGGGTATCTACAGAGCTCGTCGCCTCATCAAGAACGAGTATAGGCGCGCGGCTGATTGCCGCCCTCGCTATATTAAGAAGCTGTCGCTGTCCCTGCGAGAGATTTGCTCCGTCGTTATCAAGAACGGTGTCGTAGCCATTTTCGAGATTTATAATGAAGGAATGAGCCGAGGCAATCTTTGCCGCCTCTATAACCTCATCATCGGTAGCATCGAGTCTGCCGTAACGGATATTCTCACGAACAGTGCCTGTGAAAAGATGCGTGTCCTGAAGAACCATAGCCACATTCCGCCTGAGGGTGGCGCGATCTATCTTTTCAATCGGAATACCGTCGACTGTGATAGTGCCCTCTTTTATATCGTAGAAGCGTGAAAGAAGGTTGGTTACCGTTGTTTTGCCCGCTCCTGTAGAGCCAACAAAGGCTATCTTTTGTCCGGGCTTCGCATACAATGATATATTATGTAAAACGGTGGTCTCGGGTGTGTAGCCGAAGGACACGTTGTCAAGGACGATGTGCCCCTCAATTTTATCGGGGATAACGCAGTCAGCGTCCTGTTCCTCCGACCTTTCGTCGAGAACGTCAAACACCCTTTCAACTCCGGCAAGAGCCGAAAGAATTACGTTAAGTTGCATTGAAATCTCGTTTATCGGTCTGTTGAACGAACGAGTAAAGTTAAGCGAGATGGCAAGTCCACCGTAATCGAAGCCGAGAAGTGCTACCAGTAGTCCGCCGACGCATGCCACCACGCCGTAGGAGACGTTGCAGAGCTGATGTGTCACGGGGCCCATAATGCCGGAACGGAACTGCGCCTTTATCTGCGCCTCGCAGAGCTCATCGTTGAGAAATGCGAACTCGTCGAGTGCCACAGACTCGTGGTTGAATACCTTAACAACCTTCTGTCCCGATATAATCTCCTCGGAGAAGCCGTTGAGCATACCCAGGTTTTTCTGTTGTTCTCTGTAGGCGTTTCTGCCTCTTTTCATTATCATTCTGCTAACTATAGTTAGCACAGGAGTCATAATCAAGGTTATTAGTCCCAAAATCCAATTGGTATATATCATAAGGATCACGGTACCCGCAATCGTTATGGCTCCGGAAATTATCTGTATAAGAGTAGTGTTGAGCATCTCACCCACGGTATCAACGTCGTTGGTGAATCGACTCATAATATCACCCGAGCGATGCGTGTCGAAATACCTGACAGGCAGGCTCTGGAGTTTGGTGTAGAGGTCGCTCCTCATACGCTTCAAGGATCTTTGCGAAACCGCGAGCATCAATCTCTGCTGAAGCCACTGCGAGGCCATGGAAATGGCGTAAACGACTGCCATAAGCGCAATTCCGATAGCGAGTGATGAGGTGCGCTCGGCAACCGTGCGTCCTTTCTCGGTAAGGGTGTTGAGGACGGGTCTCAGCATATAAGATGACGTAAGCGAAGCGCCGGTAAATACAAGTGCTGAAACAAGAGCGCATATAAGCAGTTTTCGCTCGTGCGAGAGATATGCAAGGAGTCTTCCGAGCGTCTTGATAGTATTCTTCGGCTTTGCGCCGCCTCGCATCATTCCGCCGGGACCTCGTCTTCCCATCACGTTCATTTCCTTTTTCGAGCCGTCGCCTGCCGCGGAATACTTGGCTGCGAATCGCTCTCTTCTGGTCTCGGTAGACATGTTCATGCGATCACCTCCTCATCCTTCTGGGAGAGGTATATCTCACGGTAGGTATCAGAGGAACGCATAAGCTCCTCGTGCTTGCCTACTCCGACGATTCTGCCGCCGTCCATGACTATTATCTTGTCGGCATCCATAACCGACTGTATGCGCTGTGCAATTATGAGCTTGGTAACGCCCGACAGCTCCGTGCGGAAGGCGTGCCTGATAGAGGCATCCGTAGCAGTATCTACGGCGCTTGTGGAGTCATCGAGTATTATTATTTTCGGATTCTTGAGAAGTGCGCGTGCTATGCAGAGTCTCTGCTTCTGACCGCCCGACAGACGGGATCCCTCTCTGCCTATCTCCGTGCTATAGCCATCGGGGAAAGATGAGATAAAGCTGTGCGCCTCTGCTATTTTCGCTACACGTACCAGGTCCTCATCGGTGGCGCGCTCGTTTCCCCACCTCAAATTCTCCGCAACAGTTCCCGCAAAAAGAGTGTTCTTCTGAAGCACACAGGCAATACCCTCTCTGAGATTGTAAAGAGAGTAATCCTTAACCGATATACCGTCTATAATCACATCTCCGAGGTCGGCGTCGTAGAGCCTCGGTATCATAGATATAAGAGTGGTTTTTCCCGAGCCTGTAGAGCCGATAATACCGACAAGCTCACCGGGAGAGATGTGTAGGTTGACGTTGTCAAGCACCCATTCGGTATTGCTCTTGAAGTAGCGGAAACAGACGTCACGGAACTCTATCTCACCGCGCCGAACGGTGAGCTCCTTTTGCCGTGCATTATCATCCGTAAGGTCTATTCTCGCATCCATTATCTCGGAGATACGTCTGTCCGATGCCGCGGCTCTCGTTCCCTGCAGAATGATATTAGCAAGGAAATTAAGCGCGGTGAGTATCTGTGTCAGATAGGTGATGAATGCCGTCAGAGTACCTATCGTCATATCACCGATCATTATCTGTCTGCCGGATATCCAAACAACAAGAAGTGTGGTGACGTTGATCGCTATAGAGGAGACGGGCATCATAAAGAGCATGACCGACAGCGCGGACGTGCTACGCTCTACAAGGTCGCTGTTTTTCTTTTCAAATTTATCTATCTCATACTCTTCTCTTACGAAGGACTTGATGACTCTCTGATTTGTGACTGTCTCGCCTATATTGTTGTTGAGGGCATCGAGCGCAGACTGCATCCTTGTGTATCTTGGGCTTGCCGTCCTGATAATAAGGAATATACCGAGTGCCATAAACGGAATTATCGCAAATATAATCCAAGCGAGCTCGCGCTTAAGGGTAAACGACATTATAAGAGCACCGATAAGCATTACAGGGCTACGGAACAGTCCGCGCAGGAGAGTTCCCGTAAAGTTCTGTATCTGGGTCACGTCATTGGTTATTCTCGTAATAAGAGAGCCGGTGGTAAAGTCATCAATATTAGAGAACGAGTATTTCTGTATTCTCGAAAAAACGTCACGCCTTACCCCTGCGGCAAGACGGGCCGAGCCGCGAATGGCAAAGTTAGCGCCGAGAATACCCGTAAGCATCATAAATGCCGAGAGAAGAACCATATACAGTCCGTTCTCGAGAATATAGGGCACGTTTTTCTCTGCCGCGCCCTTGTCAATAATGTTGGCGTTTATGTAAGGGAGTATAAATTCTCCGCACGCCTCAAGTATCATGAAGAAGGGGCCGAGGATGAAGCTATACCAATACTTTTTCACATAACCTAAGTATTTTTTCATTATTTTTCCTTCCCGAGCCTATACGAAATGCTTTGCAAGGTGCAAAGCTCCGTCATAAGCCATACATGATAATTATAAAACATTTTAATATCTTTGTCAATCACGTGGGACTCTGTTTTTTCGGAAATAAAATGCGCTCTATCGGGCTCTCGCTCCCGCGCTTTTATTTTATTGACAAAAATATTTAGAGGTGGTATAATTAAGAAAAAACGGAGGTTTTTCCTATGAGATCGGAAACTATTTTCAAGTATACAACCTATTGGAGAGGCAGATACGGCGATC
>JAEIGA010016461.1_pt1 | contig 11250 bp, 8 predicted proteins | sample 9270691 | NCBI WGS metagenome assembly JAEIGA01 (sample SAMN17057246, study PRJNA624740) | gut metagenome | biome: biome; isolation source: fecal sample | host: Bos grunniens | place: China: Xizang | collected 2019
CCTCCCGAACGGAGCGTTACCTCCTCTGGTGCGCTGTTGGTATTCTCATCATAGGCATACATACCTGCCACCTGACGCAATGCCGAGTCGCTCTGCACAGCCACGAAGTTCTCCAACACGTTCATACGTGTATTTGAGCCTGTTGCGCCAATAACCTCAGGAGCATCAATCTCGAATACTGCATTGTAGGCGCCATCGTTCTTAATCTTCCAAACAACAACCAAGCCGATAAGGATTGGATTACCTGCCTTATCGTTGACCTTGATAGGATCGACATTGAGGTTACGAGCACGCATAGAGAGCTTCTTAGCCGACATAAATGGATTAATCCACCAGAAGCCTGTGTCGTAGAATGTACCACGATAGTTACCAAAGAAGAGCAACACTCGCGACTCGTTAGGCTCAAGCATGATATATCCACAGAGCATCAATACAGCACAGATGGCCGAAACGATAAGAGCAACAAGAGCCCATACAACAATCTCAACGCTTGAGGCAAGCACAACAATCGAGTAGACCATCAACGCCACAAGAGCAAGATTTAGCAAAAGAGCCACGAAACCGTTAAGCTTCCAACCCGAATAAGTGTAGTTTTTCATAGTAGTAAGGTTTTATTAGTTAATTAAAACATATTTTGTTAGCGGAAGTAGATTGCTGCTTTTCGTTCAACTCGTACTTTTTATCAAAAGTAGTGAGATACAACGCTCGGCAAAATTTTCGACGATGGGCTGTACTTAGAGGTACTGCTCATTGGCGAAATATTTTGTTAGCGGAAGTAGATTGCTGCTTTTCATAAAAAGTGATATTATTTTGATATCACAAAGATACAACAAAATTTCAGAAACTTCCAAATTTTCTCAGCATTTTTTTCAAAGACCACGCCCGAGAATTGCCCACAATAAGAGAGATTGCCACTCTTAACCAAAGAATGACAATCTACAATCTATATATATAATGAAGATTATGCTCGCTTCTTGCGCTTAAAGCGGCGACGCACACTCTTAGCCAACTTGCGGATGCGACCATCGTACCAATCCATATCCAAGAGCGACGAATCGTTAGTAGCCTTACGAGTGAGATAGATGGCTATAGGCGTGAGCGTAGCTATAGGCAGCCACATGCCATAGAGCGCATCCCACGTACCCTCGCTCGACATCTTCTCACCCGAAACGCTCACGATATAGTAGAACACGAAGAATATGACCGAGATAACGATAGGAGTACCCAGACCACCCTTACGGATGATAGCACCAAGAGGTGCACCAATAAGGAAGAAGATGATGATAGACACAGGCATCGTAAGCATTCTATGCCACTCGTTCTCAGACCTATAAAACTGGGTAATAGCAACCTTAGAGCTCTGCTCGTCGAAGCTATATGCACCACGTGACATACGGGCCGACGATGTAGCATTAGCATAGACACGGGCACGGTCACGAATAGTAAGACTCGCTATCGAGTCGTAGACATCGATAGGCTTAAAACAGGTCTTATCGAAGCGGATGCTATCGCCACCAAGAATCGAGGAGTCGCAAGGGAAGATACGCTCCTTGAACAAAGGGGCATAGGAGGCAGCCTGCGACTGGGCCACCATCTTCTGCAACGAGTCGCTGAGCTCTCTAAGGCCCGACATATTGCGGGTTTTCGACTCGGTAAACTTACGTGACATCTCGCCAGTTCCATTGACACTCGACAGCGGGAATGTTCCCTGCTGAAGTTCGAAGCTATGACGACGCAGGTTATTAGACTCGTACCAACGCACATTACGTGAATGCTCGTAAGTATCGCCATTATAGAGCGTTACATATAAGTAGTTCTTATCATCAGAGAGATAGATATAGCCCGAATCGGCAATGGTAGTTGTCATATCGCCATTCGTAGCTCGGGTATCGAAGATTATCACATCGGTAACGAGCTTAGTCTTATCGTCCTGATGGCCAACACGGATACTCATATCGGGCAGACCGTTGAAGAACATGCCGTCCTGGAAGTCCATATCTTGGCGCTGCTCACGAATGTCGTACAATATATCGTACATACGTTTATTAGCGGCTGGCACGAGGTTGTTCGAGATAAAGAAGCCACTAACAGCGATACATCCGACAAGGACGATCAATGGTCGAAGAATACGCATGAGCGACATACCCGCCGACTTCATGGCCAGCAGCTCGAAGTTCTCGCCGAGGTTACCCATAGCCATGATTGCCGAAAGAAGCATAGCCAGCGGCAAGCCCAGAGGGATCATGTTGGCTGAGGCACACAACAACAGCTCGGTGATGGTCGAGGCGTCGAGGCCCTTACCAGTAAGCTCGTCGATATAGCGCCACACGAAGTTCATCATCAGCACAAACTGCACGATGAAGAAGGTGGCGACAAGCGGACCGAGATAGGCTTTTAATACGAGCTTATATATTTTTTTCATACTTTGGTCTACGATTAAAGCACAAAGTTAACACTTTTACACAAATAAGCGTCAAGGTGAGTATAAATATTATGCAACTTCCTGTTGGAAGATTGAAATTATAGCTAACACCAAAGCCCACGACATTGCCCAAAACGCCTATTATGGCCGACAAAACAGCAACACGTGAATACTCCTTTGTGAGAGCGTTGGCGATAACAGTTGGGATGGTCATAAGCGAGATGAGCAGGATGATGCCCATAACCTTAATCGAGAGGACGATGGTGAGCGCCACAACGATAGACATCACGTATGCCACCAACGAAACAGGCATACCTTGGCTTCGTGCATAGTCCTCGTCGAAGGTGATAAACATAATACGGCGCAACATAGCAACAGCACCCACAATCATAAAGAACGTAAGAAGCGTAAGCATCACTACATCAGCACTATCCACAAGCAAGATATTGCCAAACATATAGCTCGTAAGGTCGGAGGCATAGCCTGGGCGCAAAGCCATAAACAGTGCACCTATTGCCATTCCCAACGACCACATGATACCCACAGCCGAGTCCTCACGCATCTTGCCACGACGTGATGCAAACTCGATACCCACAGAGGAGAATGCTGCAAAGATAAGTGCGCCCAACGTAGGATTGAAGCCCGCATAGAGTGCTATACCAAGGCCACCAAACGAGGCATGAGTAATACCACCACTAAGAAACACCATGCGACGAGCCACGATATAGCTGCCAGCAATACCGCACGTGATGCCCGACATAAGGCAAGCGACCAAGGCTCGCTGCATGAAGTCGTAGGCAAGGATATCTGAAAAGAGGGCCGAAAGCATGATGCTTAGTTAAATTAATAATATTCGTACAAAGATAGTATTTTTTTTTAGAATCCGCAAGGTTGCCATTTAGCGAAAATGTTGTATATTCGCACAATGTTTATAGTTAATGGAGTATGCAACAAAAACGAGTAAGTTTTCACACATTGGGCTGCAAGCTCAACTTCTCTGAAACATCGACCATAGCACGTGACTTTGAGCGTGGAGGATACCTGCGTGTAGAGGCCTCGGAGCCTACCGACGTAGCGGTAATAAACAGCTGCTCAGTGACGGAGCATGCAGACAAGAAGTGTCGCAACATAATACGCAAGATACACCGCCGCAACCCAAATGCCATAATTGCAGTTACGGGATGCTACGCACAGCTAAAACCCCAAGACATTGCCGCAATAGAGGGCGTCGACATAGTGCTCGGCAACAACGACAAGGGCGACCTTTATCGTCGTGTTAGCGAACTACAAGAGCACACCGAGGCAGAGGTATATAGCTGCTCGTATGACCAGATAGACCGCTTCTTTGCCGCCTATTCGTCGGGCGACCGCACACGATCGTTCCTCAAAGTGCAGGATGGTTGCGACTACAAATGTGCCTACTGCACAATACATTATGCACGTGGAGCAAGCCGCAACATAGCCATCGCCGACATAGTCAAGGAGGCCGAGGAGATTGCTGCATCGGGACAGAAAGAGATTGTCATTACAGGTGTAAACACAGGCGATTTTGGTCGTACCACAGGCGAAAAGTTTATCGATCTGCTTCGTGCTCTCGACAAGGTTGAAGGCATCGAGCGTTACCGCATATCGAGCATCGAGCCCAACCTCATAACCGACGAGATTATCGAGTTTTGTGCCGAGTCGCCACGCTTCGTGCCACACTTCCACATCCCATTGCAGAGCGGCTCAACACGCATACTCGGACTCATGCGCCGCCGATACACAGCAGAGAAATATCGTGAGCGCATAGCCAAGATTCGTGAGCTAATGCCCGACTCGTTCCTCGGCGTCGATGTCATCGTTGGTTTCCCTGGCGAGGGCGAGGAGGAGTTTATGGAGACATATCGTTTACTTGAAGAGGTGGGCGCATCATTTTTACACATATTCCCATTTTCGGAGCGCCCAGGAACGCCTGCCATCAATCTTCCAAACAAGGTGCAGTCGAGCATATCTACCGAGCGTGTTAGCCGCCTTGAAGAGCTAAGCAACAAGCTATACAACAACTTTGCACAGAGATACTTAGGCACTACACGTGAGGTGTTGTTCGAAAGTACTGACCGCCAAGGCTTCATGTTTGGATATACGGACAACTACCTAAGAGTAAAGGTCAAGTACGACACTTCGAAAATTAACCAAATTTGTAGTGTAAGGCTTCTATCGATAGATAATGACGGAGATATTGTGGCCGAAATTATTGGATAATTACCACAAAAGTATTACTTTTGTCCGATTATAAGCGCATAAAAGTAAATCCAAGTTTATTCGTATGCTAAGAAGTTTTAACAGTTTATTCTCGATCAAAAGTGTACCACGACGTATGCGAGTGGCATTTATGAGCATCATACTATTGCTCGTATTTGCTGGTGCGACATCGCTCTTGGAGCTACAACGTGTGGGTAAGGATACTCAGCAGATTCTCATGTCGAGCAACCAGAATGTGAGCATTGCTCGTGAGATGGCCCTGGCCTTAGGTACGCAGAATGACGCTATCATATACATGGCTGTTGTGGGCGACTCATCGGCACGCTACCGCACAATGGCCGAGGAGGCTGTGGCACAACTTAACAGCTCGTCGGCAGAGGCATTCAGACTCATGGGTGAGTCGGAATATCACTCATTGGCCGACTCACTGGTGATGCACACACAAAACCTAAATAGGCTTGTAAACGACTATCTCGACGGAAATGTACATCGACGCATAGAGGAGCAGATGCTTGTGGACTCGATACCCAACACCCTATCGACACGCACATGGTATGTCGACGAGTATAAGATTGAGCACAAGAACCTATCGAAGCAGATATCGAAATACATGACAGGCTCGCAGAGCACCCTCGGCCCCGAGGTAAGCCGCCTGAGCCACACAGCACGCCGAGCAGTGACTCCCGTGTTCATCTCGTTGTTCGTAATGTTTGTGGTAGTGCTGATGCTCTACCTTTTCCTCAAACGACTATATGTAAAGCCCATGATACGCATCAACCGCAGCTTGGGCGATTACCTAACATACAAAGTACCATTCGACGACTCGATAGAGTGTCGTGACGAGATTAGAGAGTTGCGCGACAAGATATCGACGCTAATAGCGAAAACAAAATAAAAGAACCTGAGCCCAAATGAGGATACATGTTGTCATACGATACATCGGCATGATGCTAATATTCTTAGCATTGTTTATGCTTGCATCAGCAGGTGTATCGCTATTGAACAACCACGACTCGGCGCTCTACCCACTACTTCTGTCGTCGTTCGTGACAATGATCCTCGGACTCTTCCCGCTCATATTTGTCGACCGTGTCGACGAGATCAAAACAAAGGAGGGTTATGCCATTGTCGTAGGCTCGTGGCTCGTGGCCTGCGTTGTGGGCATGTTCCCATACCTTATCTGGGGTGGCGAGTTCACGATTGTCAACGCATGGTTTGAGAGCGTATCGGGATTTACAACCACAGGAGCATCGGTACTCAACGACATAGAGTTTCTGCCCCGAGGTCTACTCTTCTGGCGACAATCAACAACATGGATTGGCGGTATTGGCGTAGTTATGTTTGCCCTCGTCATCCTTCCCTCGTTGGGACGTAGCCGTCAGCTGCTATACAACGTTGAGCTATCGACCATCGCCAAGGACAACTTCAAGTATCGCTCACGTGAGATTATGCGCATCCTAATCTTCGTGTATGTGGGACTTACGGCACTAACAACGATACTCCTAAAACTCTCGGGCATGTGTTGGTTCGACGCTGCGACACATGCTATGTCGGCATGCGGAACATCGGGATTCAGCACAAAGAATGCATCGGTGGCATTTTTCGATAGCCCTATAATAGAGCTTGTCATGATGGGCGCTATGACAATATCGGGAATACATTTCGGCATCCTTTATGCCACCATCACGGGCCGCCGCAACAATATTTTCCGCTCGGAGGTCGTTCGTGCCTACATAGGCATGATGCTTATTGCAACACTATTTATCGCTGCAAGCCTCTGTAGCGAGGGTATCTACCCATCGTTCTTAGAGTCGTTGCGACATGCATCATTCCAGGTTGTAAGTATTACCACAACATCGGGATTTGCCACAGCCGACACCAACCTATGGACACCACTTGCGATAATCCTGCTGATATTCTGCTCGATAGTGTGCGGATGTGCTGGCTCTACGTCGGGAGGTATGAAGGTCGACAGATTGCTACTTGCAACAAAGGTTATTCGCAACAGAATAAACATGCAGCAACACCCTAACGCCGTGATTAGCACCAAGACCGATGGCACGGTACAAGGTGACAACGTGCTAAACTTGGTGATGACATTTATCGTTGCATACCTACTACTTGCCCTTGCAGGAACAATAGTGTATGCGATGTTTGGTTGCGACATAATGACATCGTTTACGGCTGCCATCTCGTGCATCAGCAACGTAGGTCCAGGTTTTGGCGAAGTAGGCTCATTGGACAACTACTCGGCACTTCCAGCGGTGTTAAAGCTAAACTCGACACTGCTCATGCTGGTGGGACGTTTGGAGATATTCGGCTTCATACAGCTATTCTTCTTACGTTCGTGGCGATAAGGTTTTAGACAGAAAAAAAATAAAAGAGAAACATAGATATGAATCGTAGTAAAAAACTTGTAGCAATGCTCATCGTGGGCATGTTAATGGCGATGCAGGCATACGCATCGGCCGTTGACGACAATCCCATCACCCATGAGCTGGAAAACAACGAAAGGTATATTGAGCTAAACGACAGATACTCGAAGCTAAATACCAAGCATGATTCGATAAACAATCTGCTCAAAGAGCTACGCAGCGAGATAAGCAGCAGCGGCGAGGCAAAGAGCAGCGCCATGCGTGCACAAATATTGGAGTTGGAGAAGAATGCTCAGGACATACGCCAGGAGATATATGATGTGGCACACGAAATCGGCACCATGCAACAGGAGAATATCCGACAGATATTGGATCGTGTGAACATGGACGATGTCTACACATATAGGCCTACTAAGTCGGAGAAGGTGGAGAGTGGCTCAAAATCGGCCATATCTAAAAACCTTGTCGATAACGAGTGTTTCAAATCTCTCTCCGAGGAGGAGTACTGCCAGCTACAAGAGGCTCAGAGCGACGAGATAGAGCTAAGCAAGTTGGCAGAGGAGTATGTCGACAAATACAATCAGCTCGAGAAGATTATAGAGAAATATAAGCTGACAGATCGTGCATTCGAGGCAAATCCGCTGTATGAGCAATATGAGGAGATTAGCAAGAGATTGTATGAGCTTAACTCGCTTATCGAGGATAAATGGAACAACCTCATTAGGGTTAAAGAGTATTCGATTAGCTATATCGCTCAGAAGAACAATAAGCAGATAAACGCCGAAAAGGTCTACGAGATGCTGGATATCTGTAATAGCTACGACGGCAAATACTCGTCTGACGGCTTGGTGCACTATGCCATAGGTCGCCAAACATTGCGTGAGTTTGAGAGCTCTTTTGCCTACGTCATGCAACTTGGAGCTGCCCGTGACTCGCTACAAGGGGTAATCAAAGGTTACAACGAAAATCATCTTCGCTACGACCTACCAAAAATAGACACAGTCGAGCGCCGCATACTCATGGATTTTGAGCCAATAAAGATTGGTCGCACAAACTACTACGACAACGATAACCCACTACCCGAGTTGCAGGTATTCGAGAGTGGCACGATATACAGAATCCTTCTCGGCAAGTTCAAGACAAAACAGGCGATGACACTGTTTAGAGGTGTGCAGCCATTGTCGATAACTCGCAACGAAGAGGGACTATATTGCTACTACGCCGGAGGCTACGACAACGAGGCTGAGGCACGCGAGACCGTTCAGTTTCTCAGAGATAAAGGATTTAAAAATCCAGAGTTGTGCTGCTGGACAGATGGTAAAATGAAAATTATACCTATCGCAAAGAAGGAGAAGGTTGTTGCACCTAAGACACGATACATAGTGGTGATAAACACCCAGACCATGGACGACAAGATGCGACGCATAATAGCTACCGAAGCCCCAGGCAAGATAGTATCACGCAGTGGTCGCAACCATCTGGTGGGATTATTCGAGGATCGTGGCGAGGCCGACACGCTCATAATATCGCTCACCGAGGCATATCCAACTCTTGAAATGGGCATTGCCGAGGAGAAGATGTAGTAAAACAGAAGAGTGCTAATTAAGAGAACAATGAGATATATGAAGCTAAAAGTTTTTAACCTTATGGCAATAATCATCGTGGCAAGCATGGCGATGATTGGCTGCAAGAAGGAAGGAAAGGAGACATTTACAATCCCATCAGAGAGCATCCTCATAACCGTCGATGGCTTTGGTGTGGAGGGCACAACAACATTCAAGTCGCACAACATATCGGCAATAGATGTGCTCTCTGTGCCTACTGGATGGAGTGTCGTTAACATCGACATGTATGCCAAGAGCATCACCGTTAAGTCGCCCGAGAACCTCGAGAACGACAACGAGCGCTCAGGCGATATATCGCTAAGAGGATACTCACCAGCTGGCGACGAGAAGTCTATCGAGCTGTATGTAGCCATCCTCGACACAGCAGATGTTGACTACACCAAAGCCCCAGCAAACTGCTATATCGCCAACAAGCCAGCAACACGCTACTTGTTCAACCCAATGGTTGGCGGCAGCAACACTGCTCTCGACACCAACTACGTTGAGCTTATCTGGTCAACAAGCGTCGACCTTATCAAGTATATTGACATGAAAGAGGACGAGGGTGGCAATATGGTGGCATCGTTCTATGTCGAGGCAGTGGAGGAAGATGATGAGCCTACCGATAAGATTAAACCAGGAAATGCGCTTATTGGCGCTTACGATGCCGATGGCAACCTGTTGTGGTCGTGGCATATATGGGTGACAAACAGCAACCCTACGGCCGACACAATCGCTATTAATGGTCAGACAATGATGAATATCAACCTCGGCGCCGACTGCAATAGCGAGGGTGAGAAGAATGGCGATAAGATAGGTCGCTCGTATGGCATGTACTACCAGTGGGGACGCCGCACACCTATCGTCGGCCCCGAGTCTTGGGACTTCGCACTCAACGTTGACAAGTATATATTCAATGCTGTGGGAAGCCAGAAGAGCCTGATATACACCGAGTCAGACAGCTCAACAGGCACATTAGAGTGGGCAAATGCCAACCCTCGAACAATAATCACTGGCTACGAAGACAATAACTACGACTGGCTCTATGAGGGCCACGAGGAGCTGTGGTCGGCAACAGAAAAGAGCGAGCACGATCCATGTCCTGCTGGCTGGCGCATACCCGATAGCTCGGTATATGCCAACCTCACCATCAACACCGTTGACGACGAGATGGCATGGCAGAAGGCTCAGGGCATGTATGGCTGGAACATTGTTGACACTGAGGGTAATAGCTACTTCTTCTCGGCAGCAGGTCGCCGCAACTATCTCGATGGTCGCCTCGACATCATGAACGACGACGAGGAGCGCCCTGTGCCATGGTCGGGCTACTACTGGACCGCCTCAACAACTGAGGACGGCAAGGCCGAGGCAATGTTCTTCGACCTAAATAGCCAAACCCGCACATGGAACGGCTTTAGCAGCGCCGAGCCAATGCAGCGTGCCAACGCAATGCCCGTACGCTGCGTGAGGGAGTAAACATCAAGCAACACTTAAGCGGAGTGCCTCACGGTGCTCCGCTTTTTTGTACCTATTTTAATAATAAGAGGCATGATGCGTGAGGGAAAGTAAACTTCACACCGAATATAGCCCTCTATAATTGTCTACATAGAGGACTATTATTTCCAACACCCTGATAATCAACATGTTGAAAAGATTTTCCCAAGGACGAGATTTTAAAGACGCGTAACTATCTGATAATCAGCACTATGAAAAATTCGCGAAATTGCATTTTTCAAATATCTGAAAATCAACAACTTATATACAGGTGCACGGAAAAACATTTGGATTGAAAATTTGGTTTTTAGGGGCGCTCGGTGGTAACTTTGCAATAACAAAACCACCCAATCGAGCAATAATCTAAAACTAAAAAATAAAGTATCATGAAAAAACTTATTTACTGCTTTATGGTATTAGTCGCAGCGAGCACAATGACCTCGTGCGAGAAGTTACAGCAAATTGGCGCATTACCCGAGCCAACTAAGTATTTCATTGAGATGAACATGACCTATGATGATTGGGAGCTTGACAACACCTTTATTTCAACCTATAATGAGTGGTACTGGAATGTAGTTAATGGAGATACTCTTGAGTTTAAGGTGAAAGAGAACTATGATGGGAAAGAGGGTCTAACTAATTTCATGCTTACAAGACATAATGTTCCGATTCCCTGTAACAATGAGGATGAAGTACATGAAGTTAATATAGGTTTTGGTCTTAGATTACAAGATATTCCTCTTCAGAAAGATACAAAATATTATTTCGGTGATATTGAAGGTGTTGATACAAGCGATGGCGTGGTTGCGTCTGGTCACATCTCAATGTGGGGTGGCATGGAACTGCAGAAGTCTACTCTCGGTTGGATGAAGTTCACTCGACTTGAACTTACACACGATAATGACGAGGGCTATGCCGATGACTACGAAATAGATTTTGAGTTTGAATTTGAGGTCAAAGACCCCGAAACTGGCGAGGTAACACTAAAGGTTGAGAATGGCAAGATACTCAATAACCCAGGCGAGTGGATGGTGCGGGAGGTAATATAGCTCATTGCATAGCTATGCATTATGCAGAAATATTACCCACTGATTATCACTTTATTACACCA
>JAEIGA010016462.1_pt1 | contig 11250 bp, 13 predicted proteins | sample 9270691 | NCBI WGS metagenome assembly JAEIGA01 (sample SAMN17057246, study PRJNA624740) | gut metagenome | biome: biome; isolation source: fecal sample | host: Bos grunniens | place: China: Xizang | collected 2019
ACTTTTTATATACACGAGAGGTTTTTATATAAAAGGGGTCCGGCCCTGCCCGAAACCTCCGAAAACCGCATGGAATCATGGTTCAATTAATTTCGAGTGTTATGGTAATTTCTTATGATTATATGCCGGATTCCAAAACAGGCCATTTTTGATTAGTATTTTTAAACGATAAGAGGACACCATGGAATTAAAAATCGAATATGTATCACTTGAGAGCTTGCACCCTTACGAGAAGAATGCAAGGGCTCACGGAAAAGAGGATTTAAAAGCAATCATCGCCTCAATCCAGGACTTCGGATTTAATGATCCGATAGGCGTCTGGAATAATACAATCGTCGAAGGACATGGCCGATGGCTCGCCGCAAAAGAGATCGGAATGGAGACGGTCCCGGTGATAAGGCTCGATGAGCTCACCGATGAGCAGCGCAAAGCATATGCGCTCGCACACAACAAGACCGCTGAGCTTTCAAATTGGGACTTCGACGTCTTAGCTGCAGAATTGAAAGATATTTCAGAATTTGACATGAGTCAGTTCGGATTCGATATGAGCGCAGTCGGCGAAGAGGAAGGAGAAGTCCAGGAAGACAACTTCCAAGAAGAACCGCCAAAGTCAGCAACCACGCGGCTTGGCGACATTTTCAAATTGGGGGGGCACTACCTTATCTGCGGCGACTCCACAAAACCGGAGACAATAGAAAAGCTCCTCCAGGGGCAGCAGGTCGATCTCCTTCTGACGGATCCGCCTTACAATGTGGGGCTTGGATATAATATGACTCCGGAAGAAGCAAAGAAAAGACGGAGAAGAACAGACGGAAAGACAATCGAAAACGATGAGATGACTCCGGAGGAGTTCATTGAGTTTATAAAGAACGCCTTTCTCGTGTCAAACGAGTACATGAAACCGGGAGCGGTTTTCTACATATGGCATGCGGACAGCGCGAGCCTTCCGTTCAGACTGGCATGTCAGGAGATCGGATGGAAAGTCCGCCAAAACCTGATCTGGAATAAAAACACATTTGCGTTAGGTCGGCAGGACTACCAGTGGAAACACGAGCCATGCCTTTATGGATGGAAAGACGGAGCCGCTCATTATTTCGTTGACGACAGGACACAATCAACCGTTTTCGAGGATAAAGGCCATGACATAGACCACATGAACAAGGAGGAGATGAAAGCTCTCCTGAAAGAGATCTTCGAGGACAAGATCAGCACCACAGTCATGGAAGAGGATAAACCATCGAGATCGATCGAGCATCCGACGATGAAACCGATCAAGCTCCTGGCAAGGCAGATCAAGAACAGCTCAAAGCCGGGAGAAAACGTTCTGGACATCTTCGGAGGTTCAGGATCCACACTGATCACATGCGAGCAGCTGGGCCGCCATTGCTTCACGGTCGAGCTGGATCCGAAATATTGCGATGTAATCATAAAACGGTGGGAAGACTTCACCGGGCAGCAGGCGGTTAAAATCAATGACGAAGTCGAAATGGAAAAACAAAATTAAAAAAGCCTGCATCGAGGCTGGGACATATCAAAAATATTTTGACAGCATCATCGACACGCTCGCTGGCATTTTAGAGATAAGAGACAAAGCACAGGAGAAATTCGAGCTTTCAGGAGGAAATCCAGTCGTCATGCATACCAACAAAGGCGGAGCAACAAACATGACGAAAAATCCGGCTCTCGTAGCAATAATGGACTGCAACGCTCAGGCCCTCGCATATTGGAGGGACCTGGGGCTCACACCGGCAGGACTTAAGAGACTCTGAGACAAAGGACTTATAAACAAAGACAACGATGGAGGACTCGCTGATGCGCTCGAAGCATTAGGCATATGAAAGCTAAAAAATATTTTAATAGGGCGATAAAGTATGCCGAGAGAGTAATCTCCGGAGAAATAATCGCAGGAGCCGACATTGTAAATGCTTGCAAAAGGTTCCAGAACGATCTCAAAAGAGACGACATCGAGATCAGGACCACAGAAGCTGACGCGGCCTGCTCAATCATGGAGGGATTATTCGTTCACAGAAAAGGAGAGGCCATCGACGGGACACCGCTCCTGGGAAAGCCATTCATCCTTGAAGACTGGGAAATTTTTATAATATACAATCTACTGGCGATGTACTACAAAGGGACCAATGAAAGAAGATTTAAGGAAGCATTTATCATGCTCGCGAGGAAGAACGGAAAGACAAGCTTCATCGCGGCCCTTTCATTTGCGGTTTCAATCATCCAAAGGAAATCAGGATCCACGGTTTATGTTGTAGCTGCAGCATTAAAGCAGGCACTGGAAAGTTTTAAATTTATAGATTTTTCACTCAGGTATAAAAAGATCCACAAGGACTTTGATATTCATGATAACAGCTTCGAGCATTCCATCAAGTATGAATTCAAGACAAAAGATGGTCGGCCTGATGGAAGCATCGAAATCCAGATCATGGCATCGAACCCGGATGCGCAGGATTCATTTAACTGCAACTTTGCAATCCTTGATGAGGTCGCAGCATTTAAAAAAGCGGCTCAGTATAACAGATTCAAAGAAGCGCAGGCAGCATTCACAAATCGTTTGTGTATCGGAATCACAACAGCCGGTGACAATATAAATTCATTCGGACATGGGCGAATGGAATATGCGGTGAAGGTGGCAGCAGGGACCGTGAAAGACGATTCCTTTTTTAGCTTCGTGGCCAGAGCGGACCAGGACGAAAAAGGAAATGTCGATTATACATCAGCGATCCAGCACCAGAAAGCAAATCCAAATTATGGAATCACCATAAGACCGCAGGACATCATGCAGGATGCGCTGCAGGCACAAAACGATCCGCAGCAGAGAAAAGACGTCCTCTCCAGGAGGCTGAACATTTACACAGCAGCCATGAAAGCCTGGTTTGACATCGAGGAATTCAGAGCATCCGACAAAAAATATAATTGGACCATAGATGAGCTCGCAAAGCTCCCTGTCAAATGGTACGGAGGCGCGGACCTTTCAAGACTCCACGATCTGACCGCAGCCGCTCTTTTTGGGACATATCAGGGAGTGGACATCATAATCACGCATGCCTTCTGTCCGGTAGTAATGGCAGTTTATAAGTCGGAAGAAGACAACATTCCGCTTTACGGATGGCAGGAAGACGGATGGCTCACGATGAGCAACACACCCACGGTGAACATTTCCGACATCGTGAAATGGTTCATCGAAATGCGAGCAAAAGGATTTAACATAAGGCAGGTCGGACATGACCGGAAGTTTGCTGGGGAAGAATACTTCCCAGCAATGAAAAAAGCCGGATTCAATATAATAGACCAACCGCAATATTATTATTTAAAATCGCAAGGCTTCAGACATATCGAGAAAGCAGCCAAGGACGGGACCCTTTATTATTTGCATTCCGATGCATATGAGTATTGCGTTTCCAACGTGGCAGCAGTCGAGAAGGTCGATGATGCGGTGGCTTACGAGAAAGTAGAACAGACACAGAGGATCGATCTCTTCGATGCCTCTGTTTTTGCATGCATAAGGAGCATCGAGGACACCGCGAGAAGTAAAGCAGGACAATCATGGTGGGGCGACAGTAAATGAGCAAAAAGAGAAGAAACAACAATAAAAACATCCAAAAAAGAGAAAATATAAATCCAATTGCATTATGGATGACAGACGGAGACGATCTCGCCTGTTCAGGATATACCAACCTCGCGGACAACCCGGAAATCATGACAGCCTGCCACAAGATCGCAGAGCTGGTCGGGTCCCTCACGATTCATTTAATGGCCAACACGGAAAAAGGGGACCAGAGGATCATCAATGCGCTGAGCCGAAAGATTGACATTGATCCTGAAATGCATATGACCAGGAGCACCTGGATGCAGGGAATCGTCATGAATCTTTTGCTTTACGGAAAAGGAAACTCGGTGGTGGTCCCTCATACATACGAAGGAAACATCGTGAACCTCGAGCCGATATCTTCGACCAGAGTCAGCTTTGAGCCGATAGGTTACAGAGATTACAGAGTCTGCATCGATGGAAAAGCGAGAGACCCGGAGAACGTCCTCCATTTTGTTTACAACCCGGACAAAACCTATATGTGGAAGGGTAAAGGATTGACGGTCTCCCTTAAGGACGTGGCAAACAACTTAAAGCAGGCAGCAGCCACAGAAAATGGCTTCATGGCAAGCAAATGGAAACCTTCGATCATCGTAAAAGTCGATGCATTGACAGAAGAGTTCGCAAGTCCGGAAGGAAGAGACCGACTCTTAGAATCATACGTGAAAACGAGCGAGGTCGGGGAGCCTTGGCTCATCCCTGCTGAGCAGTTCCAGGTTGAGCAGGTAAGACCCTTAAGCCTCGCGGACCTGGCGATCGCGGACACAGTAGAGCTGGACAAAAGGACAGTCGCATCCATTATCGGAGTTCCTCCGTTCCTTTTGGGAGTCGGAGAATATAGCAAGGAAGCGTGGAATTCATTTATAAATTACACGGTCAAGCCGCTATGCGTGGCAATACAACAGGAAATGACAAAAAAGCTGATCATCAGCGAAAAGATGTATTTAAAATTCAACGTTTTGTCGCTCCTGGATTGGGACCTCGAGACAATATACAAAGTATTCGGTGGACTTTCAGACAAGGGAATCGTCACCGCAAACGAAGTGAGAGACCGGATCGGAATGAATCACTTGGATGGACTGGATGAGCTCCGGATCCTCGAGAACTACATTCCAGCAGATAAGATCGGAGACCAGAACAAATTAAACGGAGGAAATGAGAATGAATGATTTAAGAGACAGGGCAGGAAGAAAGATGCGGTCAATTCCTGCAGAGTTTAAAACGAGGGAAGACAGCGGAAACCTCAAAATCGAGGGTTACTTTGCTGTATTTGATAGTATTTATGAGATTGCTCCAGGGCTTTCAGAATCAATCGCTCCGGGAGCATTCGACAAAACTCTATCAGGAGACATCAGAGCACTTATAAATCATGACACCACATTAGTCATTGGAAGGACCAAAGCGAACACGCTGCAGCTCAAAACCGACGCTCATGGTTTGTGGGGAAGCATCGACATCAATCCGAAAGATACCGATGCAATGAACCTTTACAACAGAGTAGATCGCGGAGATGTAGATCAGTGCTCGTTTGGGTTTGATATCGTCTCAGAGGAAACCGACTTCCGAGAAGACGGATCAATTCACTGGACTATTAAAGAGGTCGTGCTTTATGAAGTAAGTCCCTGCACCTTCCCGGCATATGAGGAAACAAACATCGCTGCAAGGCAGAAGCAGGCCGACGAGATAAAGAAGCGCAAAGCCGAAGCCTGGAAGGAAGCGACGCTCAAAAAACTGAAAGGAGAATCAAAATGAAAGTTTTTTGGTTGAGACAGAAGATCGAGAAGCTGAAAAAGGAGCTGGAGACTCTCAGAGCAAAGGACGCAGAATTTGAGAAGAGAGAAAACGAGCTTAAGGATGCCATCGAGGAAGCGGCAGCAGCCGAAGGAGATGATGCCACAGAAAAGCAGGGGATCATCGACGAAGAGGTCGAGAAATTCGACACAGAAAAGAAAGAGCATGAGGAAGCGAAGAACAAGCTCGAAGACGAGATCGCTGGCATGGAAGAGCAGCTCAAAGCAGAAGAGGCAGCTCAGGACACAACTCCTGCGGCAGAACCTGCACCAGTAGAAGGAACCGAAGAAAACAGAGGAGGAATTCACATCATGACAACAAGAGCAAAGATGTTCTCAGAAAAGATCAGAAGCGCACTCTTTAACGAGAGAGGCGAAGCCATCAACGACCAGGTGAAGAACTGGCTCGGTGAAGTAAGGGCATGCATCAAGGAAAAGAGAGAGCTGACAAACGTCGGCCTTACAATTCCCGAAGTATTCCTGGGAATTTTGAAGGAGAACATGGTCAACTACTCCAAGTTATACAAGTACTTGGACGTAAGGTCACTGGGAGGAAACGGAAGACTCATCGTGCAGGGCAAGATCGCAGAAGCCATCTGGACAGAGTGCTGCGCGAACATCAACGAGCTTTCCCTGGCATTCAACCAGGTAGAAGTGAACTGCTTCAAGATCGCAGGATTTTATCAGGTATGCAATGCCACATTGGAAGACTCCGACATTGATCTGTCCGCAACAATTCTCGAAGCAATCGGACAGAGCATCGGCCTCGGAGTCGACAAAGCTGTCCTTTACGGAAGAAATACAAACAAGACACAGAAGATGCCTCTCGGAGTTGTAACAAGACTCGCGCAGCAGTCAGAGCCAGCAGATTATCCTGCAACAGCTAGACCTTGGGAGGACCTGCACACATCCAATATCATCTCATTGGCAGCAGGACTCACAGGAGCCGGTCTGTTCAAGCAGATCCTTCTTGCATCAGGAGCCATGAAGGGCGATTATGCAAGAGGACCAAAGGTGTGGATCATGAACGAGAAGACACACACCAAGCTCATGGCTGAGACCGTGATCAACACAGCAGATGGTCAGTTCGTAGCAAGCGCAGCAGGAACAATGCCTGCAGTCGGTGGAAACATCGAAGTGCTCAACTTCATTCCTGACAACACAATCATCGCCGGATATTTCGACCTTTATCTCCTCGCTGAGAGAGCAGGCCAGAAGTTCGCGCAGTCCGAGCACGTAAAATTCCTCGAGGATGCAACAGTCTTCAAGGGCACTGCTCGTTATGACGGACAGCCAACAATCGCCGAAGCATTTATCGCAATCGGTCTCGAGAACACAACACCATCCGCAACAATGGCATTCGCACCCGACACCGCTAATGTGGTAACAGCTATCCTCCTTACAGAGGCAGCAGAAGTCGAAGTCGGTGAGAATATCCAGCTCACAGCAACAACATTCCCTGTTGCAGGACCAGTTACATGGACATCCAGCGACTCAACAAAGGCAACTGTTGATGCAAGCGGAAAGGTAACAGGCGTTGCATCCGGATCAGCAGTCATCACTGCAGTCAGCGGTTCTGCAAGCGCAAGCTGCACCGTTACAGTTAGCGCATGATCGTAACCAAGTATTTTATCGACAAGACGGATAAATCTGAGTATAACCCCGGGGACAAATATCCCCGGGGGGACCTTGAGGTTGACGAATCCAGGATTGCAGACCTGACAGCCAAAGGTTACATTTCAGAGGATCCCGTGGAAGAACCGGAAGAAAAAACTCCGGGACCAGTCGAAGAAGAAAAAAAGCCAGCTAAGAAAACTGCTTCCAAGAAAAAGAAGGGAGAAAGACCATGACAGCAGAACAGATCACGGCGATTCTTTCCAGGTTAAAGGTGGACCTTTCAATCAAAGGCACGACAGCTTATGATGAGAGGCTTTCACAGATAATTCAAAGTGCATATGAATTTATCGTCAGGGAAGGAGCATCAACCCTGGACCCGGACAACGAAGGAGACATCCAGCTCATTGTGATGTATTCCGCATGGCTCTGGAATGGAAGAAGGACCGGTGACAAGATGTATGAAATGCTGAGATGGAACCTGAACAACAGAATTTTTAGTGAAAAGGCAAAACAAAATGGATGATGTAATAAAGCTAGTATCGCAGGAATTCATTAAAAACAAATATGGAGTCCCAACTCCAACACCGACATATAAAGAGATCTTTTGTCAGATCAACTCCATCACGAAGCAAGAGTTTTATGACGCAGGAAGGAACGGATTAAATCCAGCCTTCGAAGTAACGATTTTTGCGGACGAATACAACGGAGAGTCGGTGCTGGAATACCAGGAAAAAACATATTCGATTTATAGAACATACCATGTCCCAGGGACCGACTACATGGAACTATACGTCGAAAGAAAAGGCGGAACAAATGGCCAGCAAGAAAGTCACCCTTGACAATCTCGGGAAAGAGATCGGGAAGATCCTCGAAGATTACAACGGAGAGATTGAAAGCAACCTCGATGAGATCACAAAAAAGATCGGCAAAAAGGGAGCGCAGGCTTTAAAAAATCAATCCCTCGCAGAATTCCCGGATTCGAAAAAACACAAAAAACGCTATGGACAGACATGGACATCCAGAGCAGAGAAGAGCAGGCTTTACACAACGGTTACGATCTACAACTCGCAGCCGGGACTGCCGCACCTTCTCGAGCATGGCCATGCATCCAGAAACGGAGGAAGAGTGAGCGGTCGCGAGCATATCTCCCCTGTTGAGGAGCAGCTCATCGCTGAATTCGAAAGAGAGGTCGAATCTAAATTATGACAATCGAAGCAATAAACAAGATGGTCGAAGACATCGGCCTGCCATTTGATTATTACGAGTTCCCGGAAGGGACCGCGCAGGATCCGCCATTTATAACCTGGTTCCTTTCACAGGACAGCGACTTCCATGCGGATAATGAAAATTACTGCGATATAGAGACGCTCAATATTGAGCTTTACACATCCACAAAAGATTTTGAATTAGAAGCGCAGATCGAATCAGTTCTAAAAGAACACGAGCTGAGCTTTCACAAGGAATCGGAGAAGATAGATTCCGAAAGAATGTGGCAAACATCATGGGAAATGGAGGTTTTAATCAATGAAAGTTAAATACGGATTAAAGAACGTTCATTATGCTCCTGCCGAGATTGATGAGATCAACAACACCGCGACTTATGGCACACCGGTGCCATGGCCCGGAGCTGTAAATCTTTCAATGGATGCCCAGGGCGGAAGGAACATATTTAGAGCCGACAACATCGATTACTGGATCGGACAGAGCAACACCGGTTACGAAGGAGACCTCGAGACCGCGCTCGTTCCCGACAGCTTCAGGAAAGACATCCTCGGAGAAGTTGAGGATTCAAACGGAGTGCTCGTCGAAAACACAGGAGCAAAGACAAAATACTTTGCGCTTCTGTTCCAGTTTGAGCATGACGACAAAGGAGCTCGTCATGTAATGTATAAGTGCTCGGCAACAAGACCAGCAGTCGCAGGACAGACCACAGAGGAAGAGCTCTCACCGGTCACTGAGACTGTAACGATCACAGCAGGATCGATCCACAACGCAGCGCTTGACATCGACACACCAAAGGCGAAATGCTATCAGGGCGATCCCCAGTATTCGTCATGGTTCGATTCAGTATATCAGCCAACCGCTCTCGCAACATACGTCAATGTAACATTTGACACCGATGGCGGAACCGCGATCGCTGCCCAGAAGATCAGATCCGGAAGCACTGCAACAAAACCTGCCGATCCTACAAAGGACGGTTATGATTTCAAGGGATGGTTCACAGACAACACATTCCTTACACCATTCAACTTCGCAGATCCGATCACAACAGACACAACGGTTTATGCTCAGTTCGATTCGATCTGATAGGAGGATAAGAGGATGTTCAAAGAGATTTCAATCGGAGCCAGGAAGGTGGCCATGCTCGCAAACGGAGCAACACCGCTTTATTATAAGCAGACCTTTCACAAGGACCTGATCTCAGAGGTTTACGGATCAGACGATCAGATCGGCGAGGTCAATGAGTGCGCACCGGAGCTGGCATTTATAATGTCAAAGCAGGCAGAAAAAGAAAAGGATCCGACCATTTCAATGAACGCACTAAATTACGATGCGTTCATTGAGTGGTTGGAAGGATTCGAGGCCACCACCTTATTATTTGCAGCAGATGAGATCATGGGAATTTACTTCCATGACGGACAGCCATCTGCAGAGGCCAAAAAAAAACAAGGAAAACGGAAAGAATAATCAGCACACCGCTTTATTTGCTGAGATGCATCCAGGTCGGGATTAAGATCCAGGACCTGGATGTTTTATCTTACGGAACAATAATCGACATTTTAACGGAGTCTTCCAATGACGGATTCGAGTATAAAACGATTGCGTCCCAGGAAGACATCGACAATTTTTAAAGAGGAATACACATGGCTGCAGGAAGAATCAAAGGAATCACAATCGAGATCGGAGGCGACACCACCAAACTGGTCAGCGCATTATCGAAGGTGGACTCAGCCATTAAAACAACGCAGAGCAATCTGCGAGACATAGAGAAAGCATTAAAACTTGATCCGACCAACACGAACCTTTTAAGAGATAAGCAGCAGGAGCTGGGAAAGCAGGTCGAGGCAACAAAGGAAAGAATCGAAAAAGAGAAGCAGGCCCTCGAAGAGCTTAACAGAAAATTAGATCAGCCTGTCGACATCGATCATGTCGAGGAATTCCAGAGAAATGCAAAAGCAGCCGAAGACTTAAAGCTGCAGATCGACCTCGACACCGCTGCACTTAAAGACCTCGAGAACCAGGCAAAAGCAAGCTCGTCCATCGTAGGACAGCAGATGCAGGCATGGGGAGACAAGATGAAGGTGGTCGGCGACAAAATAAAAGGCGTCGGAGAATCCATCGCAAATGTCGGAGCAAACCTCACGCAGAAAGTTACGGTTCCACTTGTGGCAGCAGGAACAGTGGCTGTGACTAAGTATGCAGAAGTAGACAAGACGATGCAGCTCGCCAATAAAACCATGGGCAATTCCGTGGAAGAGGCGGAGCTTTTAAACAAAGCAATGTCAGAAGCAGCAGCCAATTCCACATTCGGAATGAACGACGCAGCTGGTGCAGCTCTTAATTTTGCCAGAGCAGGACTCAAAGCAAACGAGGCAGCAAATGCGATGGCACCTGCAATGAACCTCGCAGCAGGAGAAGCCGGAGACCTCGATGTGGTTTCAGGCGGACTCGTGGCAACGATCAATGGATTCGGCGACAGCTTCACTGAAGCAGAACGTTATGCGGACGTATTCGCAGCAGCCTGCAACAATTCAGCACTTGACGTGAATGGATTATCAGAAGCCATGAGCATCGCCGCCCCCATCTTCAGGACAGCAGGAAAAGACGTTGAAGATGCAGCTCTTTACATGGGCGTTATGGCCAACGCAGGAATCGATGCAAACGTCGCAGCCAACAGTTTAAAAACAGGAATGGCCAGACTCGCGGATCCTACAAAAGGAGCAAGACAAGCAATGGAAGATTTCGGGATCTCCATGGACGCTGTCTGGAATGAAGACGGTTCCATGAAGAATTCCGTGGAGATACAAAAAAATCTGCATGATGCCTTTGCAGACCTTACGGAGCAGGAGCAGATGACAGCAGCAGGTGCAATCTTCGGAAAGAATCAGATGGCATCCTGGCTCGCACTTATCAACACAGCACCGGAAGATGTAAATGCATTAAACACAAGCCTCCAGAATGCCAACGGGACCACACAGGAAATGGCCGACACAATGATGGGCGGATTCGGTGGATCCATCG
>JAEIGA010016463.1_pt1 | contig 11250 bp, 8 predicted proteins | sample 9270691 | NCBI WGS metagenome assembly JAEIGA01 (sample SAMN17057246, study PRJNA624740) | gut metagenome | biome: biome; isolation source: fecal sample | host: Bos grunniens | place: China: Xizang | collected 2019
GGTTATCGTCAGGTGGGATTGCTGCAAGAGCGCGACAATTTGCCTCAATACGATAGTGCATGCTACGAACCATATCGTTTGCAGGTAAATGATGAGATTATTTACCGTGTTGTAACAATGGATGAGACAATTGCTAAAACATTGTCTGCCAATAACAACTCAGTGGGGCAATATGCCAATTCTTATCGTATTTATTCTGATGGTACAGTGGATATTCCTTTCCTTTCGCCTGTAAAACTCGCTGGATTGACCGAATTGGAAGCGCAAGATACATTGCGCAAAGCTTTTCGCGAGATTATACCTGATGCGGATGTGAAGTTGGCGATGTACAACAAGACCTTTACCGTCTTAGGTGATGCAAACTCGGGTACATACTCCATTTATAAAGATCGTATGACGATATTTCAAGCTCTTGCTATGGCAGGAGATTTGATGAATTCGGGAGATCGCCGTCATGTGCGCATTATACGCCCTCGGGGCAATGATGAACCAGAGGTGTTAGAGTTTGATATTCGCACCAATAGCATTATTGATTCGAAATACTACTATGTGTATCCCAATGATTTAATATATGTAAGTCGTGATCAAGGGAGCTTCTACAAGCAATCAAGTTATAGCGGATTTTTGGCATTGATTACTAGTTCTGTATCATTGCTGATAACAGTAATAAATTATATACCAGGCATTTGGTAGAACGAAATAAGAAAAAGGAAAGATAATAGATATGGCACAACAAGATGAAATGCTGCAACAAGGCGTGATGCCTATGGAGGAAGAGAATTCCAATTTTGATATAATGGAGTGGGTCTTAAAGATCCTACACCATTGGTATCTATTCGTTATAGCAGCCGTAGTGGCTTTGTCATTAGCCTATTTGAAAAATAGACGCGTGATAGAGCAATATCTTACTACAGGTACTATGATTATTAAAGAATCAAGCGGTAGTGGTTATGGATCTTCGTCTATCATGCAAGGTTTCGGAGTCGGTGCGGGTTATACGAATGTGAATAATCAGCTGATTATTTTAGGTAGTTATGATCTGATTGCTCGCACGGTGGACTCGTTGCCATTTATGAATGTGGAATATATCACCAAAGGAAGATTCAAAACCCGTAATATTTATCGTAATTCACCTATTTCGGTGGAATACTCTTGGGTGGATCCAAATGCCTATTTTCATCTTTTCCGCTGTGAGGCGCAAGAGGATGGAACGCTGCTGATTACTACAGAGGATGAAAAATTTCCATTCAAGTACGTGACACGATATGGAGAAGAATTGAAAGCCACTCTATTCCATGCACGTATTTGGCCTACAAGCATTATGTTGCGCCCAGGACAACATATGTATTTCCGCTTCCGCTCTAAAGAAAGTTTGACGGACGAGTTTTCTAGCCGTTTACAATTGAACTTCATCACAGAGCGCAGTACGGTACTAGGCATTCAATTGATAGGTGAAACACCTGAGCGAGATAGAGAGTTTATTGATAAATTGTGCGAAATTTATCTTTTGCAAAATGTGGAACGCAAGAATATGGTGGCTGAGAAGTCGATTGCCTTTATCAATGAGCAGTTAGAAGTGCTGCAAAAGAGCCTGACAAAGAGTGAGGGTGCGATGACCGACTTCAGACAAGCTAACAAATTTGTAGATGTGAATTCTTATGCAGGAGGATTGATGTCGAAAGTAGGGCAATATGACCAACAGCAGATGGCACTCCGATTGAAGGAGACCTACTTAGATTATTTGTCCAACTATCTTGATCAAAAGATAGAACAGGGCTCCGTGATTGCACCTTCTACTTTGGGCTTGAACGAACCTATGCTGATGCAATTGGTGCAACAATTGAACGATTTGCATATTCAACGTGGCGAGTTGAGCCAAAAGAATGTCTATTATGCTAAATATACTAGCGATATCAACAATGTGAAATCTGCTATAGCTGAAGTGGTGAAATCTATGCAGACTTCATTGGAAATTGAGAAAAAGGACTTGAGCTTGAGAATGAAGGAAGTGGAACGTGAGATTCGTTCTTTGCCTCAAAAGGAATTAGAGATGGTTGCCATAGAGCGTAATTATCGTATTGATGACAACTATTATACATTCTTCTTGCAAAAGCGTGCTGAAGCCGAAATCCAAAAGGCGGGTAATACGCCTGATAGCGAGGTGATGGATCGTGCACGTACTACTTATTCCACAAATAGCAAAGAGAAACGCAAAAATACGATGACTTACCTTGTGATAGGTATGCTCATTCCATTATTGATTCTTATTCTATCAGAATTGTTAAACAATAAGATTCGCAATCCTAAAGAGGCAGACAAACTTAGTGCGTTTGATTTGTTAGGTTCGTTGCGTCATGTTCGCTCGCAAGATCCTATATATGCTCGCCATAAACCTCGTTCAAGTTATGCTGAGATGTTGCGTAATATTCGCATGCGAATCGAATTCAAGGTGTTGCGTAAGACGAATATATCAGTGGCAATCACATCTACCCAATCGGGTGATGGTAAAACCTTTATTAGTACAAACTTAGCATCGTTGTATTCTATGACGGGGCATCCTACAATATTGGTGGATATGGATATCCGTAAACCTAATGTGCACGAGAAATTGGGCTTGGAAGCACCAGTAGGTATTACTAATTATTTGATTGGCGATTGTGAACTAGAAGATATTATATTGCATAATGACTCGTTGGGATTTGATGTTATTGCTGCAGGTACTGTTCCCCCAAATCCAGGTGAGTTGATTCGTAGTGAGAAATTATCTGCACTATTTGAAATTTTACGCCAACGATATACTTTCTTGGTGATCGACTCTTCTCCTGTGGGAATCGTACCTGATGCTATGGCATTGATCGAACAAACAGATTTGACTTTATATGTATTGCGATGCATGGCAACCGATAAGCGCTTTGCTAAGCAAACCTTAGAGAATTTAGCATTGCATCATAAAGAGAAAATCAACCTAATTTTATCTGATTTGCCTAGTGTTAAATCTGGAAATGGCTATGGTTATGGCTATGGCTCTAATTATGGTTACGGTTATGGCTATGGTTCTAGTTATGGTTACGGATATGGCTATGGTGAAAACAACAAAAAACAGCGCTATGGCTTTGATTATATCCGCACAAAATTATCGAAGAAATCGAAGGAATCACCATATAAATATATAGACGATGATGACGATGAAGCATAATTGATATGCCGTCATAATATACCATACGCCAAATGAAATTTATTGGAATAATTCCAGCGCGCTACGCGAGTAGTCGTTTCCCCGGCAAACCGTTAGCTGATTTAGGTGGAAAACCTATGATTCAGCGTGTGTATGAACAAGCGCGGAAGGCACTTGACATAGTGCTTGTTGCCACTGATGATGTCCGCATATATGATTGTGTGCAATCATTTGGTGGGGATGTAGTGATGACTTCGCCTAATCATACATGTGGCACTGATCGTGTGTACGAAGCATATCAATCCTATTGTGCAAATTGCTCTGAACCAATAGTTGATACAGATACAGTAGTGGTTAATATTCAAGGGGATGAGCCATTTATTCGACCAGATCAGATTCATGCGCTCATTTCTTGTTTCCCTACAGAAATAGCCACCTTGGTCCATCCTTTTAGTGCTTACGATACTTGGGAGGATTTGCAGAATCCCAATTATGTGAAGGTGGCTATCGCTCGTGAGACAAATGTATCAGCAGCGCCTGTGATAGGTCGTGCTTTATATTTCTCGCGCAGCGTTGTTCCCTATTTGCGTGGTATTGATCCATCTAGATGGTTGTCAGAGGGGCAACATTTTCGTCATATAGGCATGTATGCATATCGTGCAGATGTGTTGCGTGCAATTACTCAAATGCCACCATCTGCATTAGAGCGTTTAGAGTGCTTAGAACAATTGCGATGGTTGGAAAATGGGATGACTATTCGTGTTGCATTGACTAATCACGCGTCTATAGGCATTGATACTCCAGAAGATTTGCAGGCAGCTATAGCAATGTTAAATTCATAATGTATTAGTAGAATGTCGCTCGGAAAATGGATATTAGGTGGCTTAGGGTTTGTAGTTGGCGGACCTATCGGTGCACTTGTCGGAATAATGATTGCATCTGCTTTCGAAGCTACAACATCTGCTGATATGGATAATAGTAAATCTCGACATAAAGGTGGAGGTTATAAGCGTGCTACACAGGGCGATATACGTGTATCTATCATCGTACTGATTGCATGTGTGATCAAGTCTGATGGTCAAGTACTAAAGTCGGAAATTAATTATGTAAAACCTTTCTTTTTACGCACTTTTGGAGAGCAAGGTGCTAAGCAAGCACTCCATCTGCTCAAGGAATTACTAGAAAAAGATATTGATCATATAGCTATTGCGCAGCAGATCGGTCAATGTGTAAACTATTCTACAAGATTAGAGTTGCTGAATCTTCTCCTTTCTGTGGCGAATTCTGATGGTTCTTTTGCAGAGCAAGAGTTACATGTGATTGAACAAATAGCTCATCATATGTCTGTGCAATATTCTGATTTTCAATCCTTATTGGCATTATACCAACGCCAAAAAGATGTCAATTGGGCATATACTGCATTGGAAATTTCGCCTTCAGCTAGCAATGAGGAGGTCAAAAAAGCATATCGTCGTATGGCGATGAAGTATCATCCAGATAAGGTGGCTACTGCTGGTGAGGAAATACGTAAGCAAGCTACGGAAAAGTTTAGGGGAATTAATGAGGCGTATGAGTATATCAAAAAGCAGAGGGGAATATGAAAATAACGCTTTTGGTAGTTGGTAAAACCACTAGTATGCATATTGATTCATTGGTACAAGACTATGTGAAACGTTTGGTGCATTATGTCCCTTTTGCCATTCAGGTGATACCAGAACTAAAAAATACGAAATCCCTAACAGCTGAGCAGCAAAAACAAACGGAAGGTGAACTTATTTTGCGTGCGCTCACTCCTGCTACTGATTTAGTACTATTAGATGAGCATGGAAAGGAATATCGTTCAATCGAGTTTGCTGAATATCTGCAAAAAAAAAATGTCATCGGGTAGGGATGTAATGTTTGTTGTGGGTGGACCGTATGGTTTTTCCGATGCAGTATATCAACGTGCCAATGGAAAGATATCGTTAAGTAAAATGACGTTTTCACACCAGATGGTGCGGCTGTTTTTTGTAGAGCAAATCTATCGTTCTATGACCATCCTGCGAGGAGAACCCTACCATCATGAGTAAGTGTAAAGTATTAGTTATCAGTTAGAATTAGTCAATTTTTTAAGGTATATGCAAAATTTTTTCTCATTTAAGGATGTTTTTCGTCCTAAATTATTTTCCACTCTTCGTTCTTATAGTAAAGAACGCTTTCTTCAAGATGCACTGGCTGGCTGGATTGTTGCTGTAGTAGCTATTCCGTTGGCTATTGCTTTTGGTATTTCATCAGGGGTAGGACCTACTGAAGGTTTAGTCACTGCCATTATTGCAGGATTTATAATTTCTGCTTTTGGTGGTAGCAAAGTGCAGATAGGTGGACCTACGGGTGCGTTTATTGTAATCATCTATGGCATTATTCAGCAACATGGTCTTACTGGACTACTTATTGCTACCATCATGGCGGGTATCTTGCTCATTCTCATGGGATTATTTCGCCTCGGCAATGTGATAAAGTTTGTGCCTTATCCTGTGATTATCGGTTTTACTGCTGGTATTGCTGTCACTATTTTCTCCACTCAAATGAATGACCTCTTTGGCATGGGCATTCAAAATGCACCGGCTGATTTTATTCATAAATGGATTTGCTATTTTCAGCATTGGCGCGATATCAACTGGTGGGCTTTTGGAGTTGGAATAGCATCTTTATTCATTATCATATTTTCCTCTAGGATTAGCAAACAGCTTCCAGGTTCGCTACTAGCCATAGTATTAATGACATTAGTAGTCTGGTTGTTACGCAAGTTTGCTGGTGTAACTTCGATTACTACAATTGGCGATTTATATACATTACCAAGTGGTATGCCTGCACCTCATTTGCCTGAACTAAATCTTACCGATGGACAAACCTTGTTCAAGTTAGTACAAGACCTTTTCCCTTCTGCTTTCACTATTGCCATGTTGGGCGCGATTGAATCCTTGCTGTCTGCTATGGTGGCAGATGGTGTGATTGGTGATAAGCATAGTTCCAATACCGAACTTATTGCGCAAGGACTTGCTAATGTGGTAACCCCATTCTTTGGCGGTATCCCTGCTACAGGCGCCATAGCGCGTACGATGGCCAATATTAATAATGGTGGACGTACACCTGTTGCAGGCATTATCCATGCTGCAATGTTGTTCTTTGTATTGCTTTTCTTTGGCCCATTAGTAGGTATGATTCCTATGGCTTGTTTGGCAGGAGTACTAATCGTAGTTAGCTATAACATGTCGGGGTGGCGTTCGGTAGTGGGGCTGTCCAAAGCACCAAAATCTGATTTTATCGTCATGATCGTAACTTTTATTCTTACGGTAATTTTCGACCTAACTATCGCTATCGAAGTCGGCTTGTTATTAGCGGTTATTCTTTTTCTTAAGCGTACCAATGAGGCCACGGTCATTCGTTCTTTCTCTGACGAGATAGATCCTACCCATCAAAACGATATTCGTCTGCATGGTAATGACTTAGAGAAACTTCATATTCCACCTTTTACAGAGGTATATGAGATCGATGGCCCTTATTTCTTTGGTATTGCTAATAAATTTGATGAGATTAGCCAGCGCATTGGTGCTGATGGACAAAAGGTGAGAATCTTACGAATGCGTAAGGTGTCTTTTATTGATTCTACTGGTATCCACAATCTTGAGCAGCTTTATATGCGTTCACAGCGTTGTGGAATGACATTAGTATTGTCTGGAGTCAACGAACGTGTATATAATACCCTAGAAAAAGCGGGTTTGGTGGAGCTTATTGGCAAGGAGAATGTGCGTAATCACATCAATGGAGCACTGGCTCGTGCAGCAGAGATTGTCAACAAATAATTCCGCCGCCAACTACTAATCCGTCTTTGTAGATTACTAGTGATTGCCCTGGCGCAACGCCCCAGACTGGACTGTCAAAGTGTATTGTCAATAGCTCATCGCTTATTGTCAATACACCTTTCGACGTGGGCGATTTATAGCGAATACGTGCTTCTATTTCAGGCGATTCTTTAAGCCAATCCCAATCGCGTAAACGAATGTCGCTAGCTTGTACTTCACGGGTGAACAAATCTTCGCGTTCGCCAAGTGTAACACTATTGGTCGCGGCATCAATTTTCGTTACAAATTTTGGACTTCCGAGCGCAATGCCCAATCCTTTGCGTTGACCAATGGTGTAATTGCAAAAACCCTGGTGTGTTCCCAGTATATTCCCGTTCGAATCGATATAGTTACCGGCTTCTACTTTCACGCCCTGAGCGGCAAGAAAACTGCGATAATCGTTGTTCGGAATAAAGCAAATCTCCTGACTTTCAGCTTTTTTGCTCAATTTTTCAAAACCATGTTCTAGTGCAATTTGTCGAACTTCCGTTTTTGTTAGTCCGCCCAAAGGGAATATTGTTTTGCGTAAGTTCTCTTCGGTTAACATCCATAGAAAATACGTCTGATCTTTATGCGTATCCACCGCATTTTTTAGGTAATAATGCCCGCGATGTTCTGCAATTTGTGCGTAGTGACCAGTTGCGATATAGTCGCATCCAAATTCCTCGGCTGCTTGCATTAATTTCCCCCATTTGATATGCGAATTGCATACCACGCAAGGGTTAGGCGTGCGTCCGTGCGCGTATTCATCTATAAAATTGGTTACTACATGTGTGCGAAATGTCTCTCGAAAATCCAATATATGATGTTCAAATCCCAATGTCGCAGCCATGCGTTGGGCTTCGGCTATGCTATCTTCTGAGCAGCAACCTTTTTCTTGAGCATGGCATTGCGAACTGTCGAACGTGCGGAAAGTAGCTCCCACCAATTCGTATCCTTGCTCTTGTAGCAAGATGGCGGCCACGGTAGAATCTATACCGCCCGACATTCCTATTAACACACGTGTTTTCTTCATAGACCTTTGAAATCTTGCGACAAAGGTAGTAATTTATTTGGAAGTATGCAAATTTTTTACTACCTTTGCACACTTATTATGCAACTACATAGTGATTTTGTAAATATTAACTTATAAAATAATTAAAATGAGAAAAATTACCTTATTTCTACTCTCACTGTTTACCCTGATGGCTGCTGCTCAAGTTACTACTGTGCCTGGCATTATCCAAAAAGGATATGATGGTGAGATTACTATTATTTTCAACCCAAACGAGGGTAATAAAGGTATGGTTGGGGCGAAACAATGTTTTGCGCATACAGGATTAATTACCTCTGATTCTTCTAATGATGGCGATTGGAAGTATGTTATTGATGATTGGCGTGGTACCTCTACCAAGGGGCAATGCACCCAGGATGGGGATATGTGGAAACTTGTAATTCCCAATGTATATGAGTTTTATGGATGCGACGAAAGTGTTGATATTCAGAAACTTGCTTTCGTCTTTCACGATGGCCCTGGGGGAAGTAAAGAGGGAAAAACGACCGAGTCAACGGATATCTTTGTTTCGTTAGTCGAGAGTGGACTAGCTGCATCCATCGTGACCGATATGCCTGAGATTGCTTCTATTGGTAATCAGGTTACGCTGAATTGCTATGCCACGGCTTCTGCTACGCTCACCTTGTCATTAAATGGTACTGTTGTCAAAACCGCCACAGGTACGGAGATGACATATACCCACACCTTGGATAAACAAGGCAATTATGATTTTCAGCTGACTGCTAAGATTGGAGCTGCCACCAAAACGGCTACAGCTTCTACCTGTGTACCTAATACTCCTACCAAAGCCAACCGCCCAAAAGGCATCGTCAATGGTATCTACTACGACAATGCAGATAAGACGAAAGTTACTTTGTGTACCTATGCGGCTAGCAAAACCGAACCTGCTAAACACGTCTTTGTTGTTGGCGATTTCAATGATTGGACCATCTCAAACGACTATCAGCTCAAGCAAGCCAACGATAGTGCATATTTCTGGATTGAGCTGAAAGGACTTACCCCTCAGAAGGAATACGCTATGCAATATGTGGTTGTCCGTGCGGATGGGGTAGTGAAGCGTATTTCCGATTTGTATTCTGAAAAAGTTTTGCACAAGGAAGATATATGGGAACCTAAAAAAGCGGATCCTAGTTTGATGGATTATCCTGCTGCGGGTGATGGATATGTCACTGTTATTCAAACAGATAAACCAGAATTTAAATGGTCTGCGGCAACACGCAATTTCCAGCGACCAAACAAGAATAACCTCGTCATCTACGAGTTATGGGTGCGTGATCATACCCCAGCTCGTACCATTGGCGGATTGCTCGAGCGACTAGACTACTTCTCTGATCTTGGTGTCAATGCCATCGAGTTGATGCCTGTTACGGAGTTTGATGGCAACGATAGTTGGGGATACTCTCCCAACCACTATTTTGCACTCGATAAGGCATATGGCACGCCTAATCAGCTGAAAACCTTCATCGACGAATGTCACAAACGAGGCATTGCAGTCATCTTGGATATGGTCTTCAACCATGCTACAGGGCTCAACCCAATGAACAAACTCTATCCTTATGGAAGCGATCTCAGCAAGAACCCTTGGTTCAATGTAAATCCTCCACACAGCGATAACGTGTATGAGGATTGGAACCACGATTTCGCACCTACTAAAACCATGTTCACTCGTTCTTTGCAATACTGGCTAGAAGAGTACAAAGTAGATGGCTTCCGCATGGACTTGAGCCATGGATTATGTGGAACTGCTCCTAACACATCCGTGAAGCACATCAAGGAGTACTACCAAAACGGCGTAAAAGCGGTTTCGCCTGATGCCTATTTCATCCTCGAACACTGGGGAGGCAATATGAGTAGCGAGCGACCTCAGTTTATCAAAGAGGGAATGATGTGTTGGGAAAACACCACCAACGCCTTCTACCAAACCGCGATGGGATGGCTCAAGGATGGCGACAACTTGACCGTAGCCAACAAAGATAACTACGTCACCTACTGCGAAAGCCATGATGAGGAACGTGCTTTCTTCAAGGCGAAGCAATGGGGTAATGGCGATTTAGCTACCGACGAGAAACTACGTGCGGAGCGAGTGCCACTCAATATGGCGTTCCTAACCATGTTAAACGGACCTAAGATGTTCTACCATTTTGCGGAGTTGGGATTTGATAACTCCAAATGGCAGAATGCTGATGGCAAGTGGGGCAAGAACGAGTATGGGATTACCAGCGAACTTGGAGCGGATTATGATACCAAGATGCAAACTAAAATGCGCATTGAGAACTGGCTATTAGAAGGAACTCCACGTATCAAAGCTTTCCAACAAGTGGGACGAATCATCCAATTGCGTACGAAATTATTGCCAGAAGTCTTCGAAGGCAATCCTACTGCTGTCAATGTAGGAGGTGGCAAAAAACTGCGCACTATCCAATGGGGAACGGATGTATTTGTGGCTGGTAACTTCGATGTGGCTGATGTTCAGACGGTTACATTGCCAGATGGAGTTTGGTATAACTATTTCGAAGAGAAGCAACAAACCAATACTACCATTACTCTCCAACCAGGCGAAGTGGCTGTATTTACGGGTAAATTTATCCCTCTGCCACCTATGCCAAAAGGATATACGTTTGATACCAGCATTGAGAATATCGTTTTACCCAATACACCAGAGGATATCTGTCCTCCATACGATGTTACGGTTTATACCATTGGCGGACAAGTCGTTTCACACCAACAAAACGCCGAGCAAGTGGAGATGAATTCGCTGGATAAAGGGTTGTATATCATTCAATTAGAGAAGAATGGTCAGCGAGTAGCTAAGAAGGTTATTCGCTAACGCACACCATAATCCTTAATTCTGCTAAATAGCTGCGTCAATCATTTTGACGCAGCTATTTGTTTGCTACGTACTATTGTCTTCCGCTGTGTCCGAGTCTTGACAAATCGTTAGGCTGCTTCGCGACCATGTAAAGACATCGTAAGCACTTCGTAAACCTATCGTAAACTTATCGTCAACTTACCGTAAATGGAGCGCTTCCATTCACTACGTCCGCAAAATCCCCTAACATCCACTGCTATCATACAAAAAAATAAGGTGCCCACAAGGACACCTTATTATATATTATCTATTTCTAACTGAAATTAGAACA
>JAEIGA010016464.1_pt1 | contig 11249 bp, 10 predicted proteins | sample 9270691 | NCBI WGS metagenome assembly JAEIGA01 (sample SAMN17057246, study PRJNA624740) | gut metagenome | biome: biome; isolation source: fecal sample | host: Bos grunniens | place: China: Xizang | collected 2019
TAATATAAGTGGATATACTTTTATTGGATATGTAGACGAAAACAATAATGTTATTTCTAAAGCTTTTGAAGATATGCCTACTAATTTAACTGCTATTTATGAAAAGAAATAAACAAAAAGATTGAACATTTTTATGTTCAATCTTTTTTTGATTTTATTATTTATTTTTTCTAAATCTTCTTTTATTAGTTTTTAACTATATATTGTTCTTGACAATAATAATATTTGTTATTAACAATACCAATTCAGCTATTAAGCTTTATTTAAAAAAAGCAGGAATGAATATAAATACTTAAATTAACTAATTGCTACTTTTTCAAATTGATTTAATATTTTTGCATAATAATCATGACTATTTATTCAATTTCATGAAAAACAATTTTTATATATTATTAAGCATTACTTGTTAACTATCAATATTTGACCCACCATTGTTATTTAGAATACTATATGAATTAACTTTTAAAATACTAATAAATACAACACTACAGATAATAACTCATTTTCAAATGTAATTTTTCCAATCTATTATGTTTTCAAAGCTTTCTAATAAATAACTACTCATAGACTTATCTTCTAAATTATCTAATACAATTTTAAAATCAGTGTAATTATCTTGTTCTAATAAGGCAATTAAGTAGTCATAATCTTTATTATTCTTAATTTCATAGTAATTGTTTATCTTATCAATAATATCAGATTTAATCACACTTAATACTTCATTAGAATTATTATAATCAATTACATGATTAAAATGATAACTAGACTTTAATAAATTATAATATTCATCTTTAAAATAGAAATTTGCATTGAATAAAACATAACCATGTTTGTCAGAACTTATAATTTGTTTCATCAAATCTAGGCTTGTAACACCATTACCTAATCCCATGCGGTAATCATAATCACTTAGAATCTCTTCGTAATAATTAACTTTTTCTTCAACAAATGAAGTAACATCACTATAAACCATAGGTTCAACTTGATCTACAATTCCTAGTTCTAACCACTTTACTGTATCTTGTAAAAATCCAGTTTTTGCAGCAGCAAAATCATTTAATACAGCTGCAGTAATAATAATATTAGGGTTAATACTTTTTATACCGTTTGTTGTTCTTGTAATAAAGTTAATTAATTCATCTTCTTTAAATTTCAACCATTTAGATCTAACATCAGAGCTTTGTAAAATTAATTGTTTTAAGTCTCCAACTAAATTATATTGTTTTTTGAATTTTTCCATAGAATATTCAGTATATCCAGGATCTATAATATCTTTTGCGTTAGGGATTTGTTCAACACTTGAATACTTATAAAGGTTACTTTGCGAATATCTAATTATGTCATATTCAATTTTATCAAAATCATAGTATGATACAAGTTCTAAATACCACGCATATAAAACATCTTGTACATTATCATTACAAATATCATAATAATATATATTACCTCTTGATAAAGATCCATCATACTCTAATTGATAATAACTTTCATCAAGAAGTTTAGAACCTTCTTCAAAACATCTAAATGTTTGCGTAAACGCATTAATTAATATACCTTTTTTATGGGCTTCAGTAATAAAACACTTTAAATAATCATTACCATATTCATCATAACTATATTCACTTAATTTGTCATATGTGTAGAAATATTCTGATTCATATAAAATATAATTATTTTTGAATGGAATAACAATCAATTCATTAATTCCCATTTCAACCATTTTATCAAGTGTTTCTAAAATACCTTCTTTCGAAGTATCATCGTAATTACTACTAGAAAATGGATAATACCACATAGCTCTAGTAGAATCTATCTTGTAATCTATTAATTGACTATATAAAATTGATAAAAATTTTTTAACTAACACACAATTTAGATAAATATTAATAGGTGTATTTCCTTTTAATAAGTTAGAATAAAAGGAATTAATTTTTATATCTATGTTATTAATTAACTCATCTCTCTATATGTAATCATGTGGAATAGATAACATTTGATGTTCGTGTACTAAAGTTACTGCCTCATTTCTTAGTGTTACTAAGTTATTATATGCACTAGCATATAAATCTTTATAAAAATTAATTTGTGTTGAAGTAATTTCTACATAATCTCCAATCATTAAATTTTTCTTAATGAACTCTGCACCGCTTGCATGGCCACTTAGAATATAACCGCCATCAGGTAAATCTACTATAACATCTGCATCAACAATAATATTATTACTATCTACTGCAACCTCAAAACCAAAAGCATTTCGTTCACGATAATTATCTTTATCATAATAAACAATTGTATCTGCATGTCTAAAACCACCATAATATAATTTTTCTGTATATGATACAAACAACATAAAATTATTACTATTAGTATTTAGTTTTTCAAGTTCTTGATATGTTTTATCAATATATGAATACTTATGAATATTATCTAAATTAGTATTTTTAAACTTTTGTTCAATTTCACATAATTCGCTATAAACTTTATTACTTAATTCTTCATTTGGCTCGTTATATAAATCATTTAATAAAGGAATTTGAGTATTTATTAAAATAGCAATATCGTTATATTCATATACATTTGTTACTAAATTTAATCTATCAATAATATTTTTGAATTTAATAAATGTAGTAGTTTCACTTTTCACTGGATTATTTTGATATACATAAATAGAATTTTCTATATATATAACATAGTCCCCAACATTTACATTTTTAAGTAATTTAGCACTTTGTCCATGTCCAGAAATAACATAACCGTTTTTTTCCAAAGAAACATTTTTACCTGTTTCTACAACAACACCAAATTCATTTACTGATACTTCATATCCATAAATATTTGTCTTTACAAAATTAAACTCATCATAAACAATCATCATATCTGTATCACGATATACACCATACGCAATGTTGTCAAAAGTATAATCATATTTTTTAATATCAAAACCTTTATTTAAACTTATATCAAAATCGTAGTATTCTAAAAGCTTTATTCTTTCTACTTCTTTCACAGTAATACTAAACTCTGTTTCATACTCTAAATAGTTAATTTTAACTATATTTTCTCCAAGATTAAAACTAGTATAATTTACATCGAAATCGTTTATTATTTCAAACGAATTATCATCATATATCGCATGAACAGTTAAACCTTCAAGATTTAGTGCTTCATCAATAGTATATTCTAATTTTATAGGAAGGGAATTAATACCGATTCCTACTAGTTTTTTTGTTGGAGGAGTTTTTGCACAACTATATAATATTACAAAAAATAAAGTATAAAATATAATTAAAATCTTTTTCATAATAAGACCTCTAAATTACTTATATTAAATCTTTTTCTTGAAGCAAATTACCCTATTTACTTCTTCAAAACCTATTGCTAAATGGAATTTTAAACTACTAGTATTAGTTAATTCACAATCACTTGCAAATTCAATACATCCCTTTTCTTTAGCCCAAGCCTCACATGCAGCAACGAGTTCTTTTGCAAACCCATTACATCTATATTCATCAAGAATATAAACACCTTCTAAATATCCAACAGGAGAAGTATCAGTGCCTTCTACATAATCGTATCTTAATGAACATTCTGCAAAACCAATAGGAGTATTATTAATATACTTAATAAAACATGCAACATTATCTTTATGGAGTAATTCATAAAATTCTTTTTCTAATTCTACTAAATCACTATCATTCCATAGTTTAATAGCTAGTGAAGTTATTATTTTAAAATCATTAATACTTGCTTTAGTAATCACATTAAATACATCCTTTCTTAAATATATTATACAACATAAATACATATTTTTCAATGAAAGATAAAAAGATGAAGCATAAACTTCATCTTTTTTTATTACCATATAACTACACGTTTAGATGGCGCTATATACATCTTATCTGATTTTTTAACATTAAATGTTTCATACCATTCTTTGAAGTTTCTTGGTGGCATGTTTGCCCTTAAAATGTTAGGTCCATGAACATCTAGATTTAACAATAATTGTAGATATTCAGGTTTTGCTTTAAGACACCATACTCTAGCCCAATTATAGAAATATTCTTCATATGAGGCATTAGGTGTATTTGACATAATTTCAAGTGTAACAGCCATTCCACCATTGTCAGCCATATTTTCACTAACAATGAATTTACCATTTACTTTACCCCAAGGAAGTTCAATACCATCAAATTGTTTCACCATTGCGTTAATCTTTTTGTTGAAACGTTTATTATCTTCTTTAGTCCACCAATTATTGATGGTTCCATTTTCATCACATTTAGCACCATTACTATCAAATGCATGAGATATTTCATGGCCAATTACAGCACCAATCCCGCCTAAGTTTTCACTTCTTGTTTGTTTTATTGAATAAAAAGGTGCTTGTAAAATAGCTGCAGGGAATGTGATATCATTAACAAATGGATCATAGCATGCATTTACCATATGTCCAGGCATTTGCCATTTATCCGGATTAGTTGGTTTATTTAGTTTAGATAAAGTATTTAACATTTTAATTTTTTCAAGTTGAATTATTATATCTAATAAGGATTCATTTTCATCAAATACTAATTCATTATATATATCTTGAACCTTATCTGGATACCCCATTTTTACACCCATTTTAGATAATTTAAGAATTGCTTTTTCTTTTGTTTGTTCTTCCAAAATATCATTATTTTTTATTCTTACTTTATAAGTATCAATAATTTGATATACAATTTCAGTAATGTCTTTTTTAGCTTCTTCACCAAAGTATTTTAAACCATAGTATAATCCAACAGGTTCAGAATATACATCAGATGCAAGTTGATATGCAAACTTTTCAACTGGTGTATTTTTTGGAATGCCTGCTATAGTACGGAAGTACATACTACCAAGTTCACGTAATTCTTCAGTTAAATATGAACACGCATTCATTAATCCAGTGACATAAGCCCAGTGAGTATATAGCTCAAAGTTTTCTTCATTAAATACATTTACAAAGTTTTTAAAATATCTTGGTTCAGAAATAATTACAACTTCTGGTAATATTCCGAATAAATCTTTGAATATATCTTTTGATTTAACTGTTTTTAAAAGTGATGCAACTTTAGGTAATTTTACAGGATTATAAATCTTAACATATTCAGACCACTCTTCACTTGTTTTTACTAAACTTCCAAGTAGTTCATCAAATTTAAGTGTATCTTCTAAATACTTAGCTTGTTCTTCAGGTGTTAAATCAGTTTTTGCAAGAACCATTGTAACAACATTAGTCCAAATGCCTAAGATCATTTGTTTTTGTTGTTCCATTTCAGGTTTATAATATGATGCATCAGGAAGTATCACACTAGGCCCTTGAATCATTACACAATGTTGTTTAGTATTTTTCATATCTGTTTCTACTAAAACTTTGAATGGTAGAGGTATTTTATTTAACATTAATGATTTAAATTTTTCACTAAATGTCTTATAATCTAATGTTTTTAATACTTCTAAAACTTTAAGAGCAGGTAGAATACCATCCTTTTCTTTCTTTTCTACATCTTTTATTATTTTAAATAATTTACATGCATTAGCTAAATATTCATTAGGATATTCACCTTTTTCGCTCATTTGAACAAATTCATTAATCATGATTTTTTCAACATCATCAGCCAAAACATTAAATCCACCAGTAGCTGGTTGATCATCTGGGATAACTAATTGTTCTAATTTTTCCTGATTAACAAATGTATATAAATCATCTTGAAGTCTTACTTTTTCCATAATATTATCTCCTTATTATATATATTACGGCAACAAATGCCCACTAGCTAAATATAAACTATACCATTCTTCTTTAGTCAATATAATTTCTTTTGCTTTAACTATTTCTAATAAATGATTTACTTTAGTTGTTCCAACAATAGGAATAATATTTGCAGGATGTCTTAATATCCAACTTATTGCAATAGAGTTTTTAGTAGTTTTATATTTATTAGCTAATTCTTGAAGTTTTTTATTTAATGCTTCATATTTAGGATTATCTATGAAACTACCATCTTCCCAAGAAGCCATTAGAGGTGACCAAGCTTGAAGACTTATTTCATTTAGCATTGAATATTCAATTAAATTACCACTACGAATACATGACTCGTTTTCCGTCATATTTACAAATATACCTTCACTTATCATATGAGAATGAACAATACTAAATTGAACCTGATTATGTTTTATCTTTTGATCTAATTTTTTATTGTAAAGTTCTATTTGCATTGGATTCATATTAGATACACCAAATGATTTTACTAAACCATTATTGTATAAGTAATTAAAGGCTTCGTTTACTTCATCATAATCGACAAGGGCGTCTGGTCGATGTAATAATAAAATATCTAAATATCCACAATTAAGAAGTCTGATACTTTCTTCTGTTTGCTTTATAATATGTTCCTTTGATAAATCGTAATATCCTTTGCAAATTCCACATTTACTTTGGATTATCATTCTTTTTCTAAATGATGGATTTCTTTTTAATACTTCACCAAAAATGTTTTCACATTTTCTACTTCCATATATATCTGCATGATCAAACAAAGTAATATCATTATCTAGAGCGCATCTAATTAGTTTTTCTGCTTCATCTATTGTTAAGTTACCAATTCTCATGAAACCTAAAGCAATACTCTTATTTTTCATATATATTCACCTTCTATTTATATATATCATTATACTCTTTTTTATATATTTTTCAATTATCTTTATAAATTAAATTTTCTTAACAAAAAGATAAGTAATTATTAAAACTACTTATCTATTTATCTAAAAAAATTTTCACTATTTGAAGCCCAAGAAAGTTTTTTCACAGGTCTAACAGGAGGCACTGATTTAACGCTTTTAACTGGTTTAACTTTAGTTACAGATCTAACTGGATTTACATTTTTTACTGGTTTAACAGGCCCTCCACTTGCTTTTTGCGTATAGTAAACACAGTAACCATTATTATCATATATCCATCCGTTTTCATAAAAACCTAAATGTGTTCCACTAAATGAATAAACTGATGTACCACTTATCCAAGCAACAGGTTTACCATTAAATAGATATATAGTTTCATTATCTTTATCTGAAAGCCATGCAATAGGCATTCCTTTTTTATCATAAAATGTAATATAATCCATTTGTATTCCTCTATTTTTAATTTTTCACTTTCTTTATTACTGTATTATACACTAGAATTATTACTGGAATAAAGAGTATTTGTATAATTATTCCAGGAATTGCATTAGCAAATGCACCTGTCCAAAAACTAAAAAAACTAAATTTTTCTATGCTAAATCCTAAAAAACTAAACATTGCTGTTCCCCAAACAGCTCTACCACATAGCATTGCTATAAACAAAGAAACATATATATTAATAGTTTTTTTGGGAAGTAAGTTATATAAAAAACCTGAAATTAATCCGTATGTAGCAAGTTCTAAAGACATACAAAGTGCTGTAGGAAACATTGGAGGCATACTAAGTGTTAATGATCTTATAAGTGGCGAAGTAAGTCCTACTATAATTCCATATTTCCAACCACATATATATCCACATAATAATACTGGTATATGCATTGGACATAACATAGATCCAATTTGAGGAATTTGTCCCGTTAAAAATGGTAGCACATAAGATAACCCAATAAAAAATGCACTTAATGTAATTTTATATATTTCATTCTTTTTACTCATATTATTATCCTTCTTATATCATTCTATATGAATAATATAAAAATGTCAAGATAATTAATATTTTATAAATTATTAACTACACCACTAAATAGTACTGCATCATAATATGTAATAATAAAACCAAATGATTTATCTACTATAAAGTCATAAAATACATCTTTGTAACGATCTTCTGGAGCAGCACCTGCACCATTACCTTCAATTATTGTAATAGCTGACCCTTCCACTCCTACTCTATCTACAATTAATTTTGATTGATGAATAATATTTTTAACGAAACAAATATCATCAGTTAATTTATTGAAGTTAGAAACTCTGTCTCTAAATATTTTAGATAATTGATATTCTTCTTTTAAGAAAGATGACATATCTTCATCAAATGATGCATCAAATTCAGGGAATATGCATCGTGTATAATAATATTCTCTTAGTTCATCATTAACTGTTTCAAAATTTTTATCCTTCATCACTATTTCTAAATTTTCTTTTGTAAAGACTTCATTTAATTTTTTTGTTGTTGGTTTAATAAAATGTAATTTTAGATTATATGATATCGAAGAATTAAAATATTCAAAGCCATCGCCAATTTTTGTTTTTCCACCAACATAATGACCTAACATTAACTTTAACTGTTTAAAAGTATTGTTTTGATTTTGGAACTTATAATCAATGTTAGTTAAATTTAATTTTGAACCATCAGAATTCCATGTATCTTTTAGATACAAAGTATTAATAAGTAAAAATAATGTATCTTTATCAAAATAATATTCTTTATCAATTAATCCTTTTGTACTTCTAAATATAAAATCTTTTACTGCTTTATTTGCAAGGGCATTATTTGAAGTAAATGGTGCTTGATATGAATCAGTATAAAATGAATCTTTTAATACCTCTAACCCTTCTTGTTTAAATCCGATTCCTTCATTTAACCATATAGAATTGCTTAAATTAACCATAGAACTTAATGTACCATTTCGATAAAATGATTTATTAATTGTTGACATTAAATATTTTGAATATTCACACATTTCTTCATATGGAATGCCAATAAGTTCTTCTAATTCTTCTTTTGCATCTTCACTTGCAACACTAGTTGCCATTGCTAAAGCCATATATAAGGAAATTGGAGATATAGCCATTCTATCATATTTATTTCCATATTTTAAATACACCTTTTCCGATAAGTCGGCGGAAAAACTTATAAGTGATGAAATAAAATTATTATATGATTGAATTTGCTCTTGACCTTTAATAGAATATTTTTCTTCACTTTTACTAAGTAATAAATAATTTTTATCTGTACTACTGTAATTTGGTTCAGGTTTAGGTAAGTTACAACCAGTAATTATAATACATACAAATAATAATGTTAATATAAATATAATCTTTTTCATATCTTTTTCTCCTTTATATATAAAACAAATAAGACATATTTTTGTGACAAGAAAATTTAATTTTAAGTATATAATTTGTAAATTAAATTATAAAAAAGAAACTAGAATGTATTTATACTTTTTTCTATAATTTTATTATAATAATAAAAAATTATTTCTTTAATTGTTTAGATCCTTTTACAATCATTATTAATGCTAATATTAAAACAAATATTGACACAGCTCCACCAGTTAGTCCTAAAAACAATTTTCTAATTATTGGGTCCATATCTGTACCAAATGATGTTAACATTGTAGCTTCTAAAGTTATTATTGAAACACTAGCGGAAGTTAAACTAATCGATTTGGCAGCATTAAATATAGGACTTTTATATTTTCTATATTTAATAAAATTAACAATAGAAACAGTAAATGAAAAAAATGTATAAGCAGCTAGTGCAATTGTAGTTATTTCATGATGATTAAAAGATCTATTCCAATATACCATAAAGAAAACCATGATAGATAATACACTGTTCAAAAGTAGCATCATAAATCCACATCTTCTATATCTAATTAATTCTTTTTTTCCGTTTTCATTAGGTTTTGAATGTAAAGTGTATTTCATCAAAGAAAATCTTGTAATTGCTAAAATTAAATAATATACGCACATTGAATAGAACCAAAACGAACCATGATATAACCCAATAAAAAATTGTAAAAGAGAATATGTACAATTAAAAATAAATGATGATATTAAACTAATTTTAATTTTTAAATGCTTATCTGTTCGATATCTAACAACATATTTACTTTCATTCTTTATCATCTTTATTAACCTAATGATATCAGGCATTCTAAAACTTATAACAGTTACTGAATATGCTGATAATACATAACCAATAATACTAATAAAATGAGTTGTTCCCAAAACTATCATAGACCATATCATAGTTGATAATGTAATTGGCAATAAGAAAACTATTATTACTACATGTGGATATAACAATTTTAAACCTATTTTCTTTAAATTGGCCATACATCCTCCTTCTACAGCATTGGAGCAAATATTCTTACTATTGCCCTTATAAATCTTGTTAGTAAATTAATTTTCAAATGATCTTTTTTTATTTCAATTGATTTAGATAATGTATCATCTAAATCTTTTTTATATCAATAATTACATTGCAATTATACATCCAAACACCATTTTCAAAATGATGGACTAAACTTCTATAATCTAAATTAATTGTACCAATCATTGCATATATATCATCTACAACATAAGTCTTTGAATAAATAAATCCTTTATAAATTAAAAACGAAGACTAACTTTATAGTCTCCGTATTTATATCTTTATATTACTTCAACTATTTCTACTATATAATCGTTTGATAAACCTTTAGCTTTTAAAAACTCATTAAATTCTTTATTTAAATCATTAGCAGTAATTTTTGTAATAGATTTATCTATATTACTAATTGAAGGTTTTGAATTAGCAATTTGTTGTGCAGTCTTATGAGGAGTTTCTTTTATTCCTCTTTTAATATTTTCAACAATTACATGAAATTTAGCTTTAATCCCTTTTGCCTCTAGAAACTCAACAAAATCTTTATTTTCTTCTTTATAATTTTCTTTTATTTCATTAAATGATTTTATATCTTGTTTATGTTGTTTTTTTGCTGAATCAACTATATTTCCAATTGCCAATTTAAATTTTGCTTTAATTCCTTTTGTTTTTAAAAATTCACTAAACTGACTTTTTAGTTCTAACATTTCCTGTTCAACTTGATTTTGCATATAAAAATCCTTTTTATTTATAGTTAATAAGTTTAATAATTAAGTTACAAATAAAAGAAATATTATCAATACAATCATTTTCAAGCCATTTTTTTATTATTGCAATAACTCCACTCGTGTAATAAGCAAATACAAAATCTTTTTCTTCTTTTAATACCCCATATTTATCAAGAATTACTGCAAAAATTTCATCATAAAATTTTTTGAATTGAACTTCCCCTTTAAAAATATATGAATATTTAAACATTAATTTATATATACGTTTATTTTCTTTTACAAAATTTAAATATGGTATTAGCTCATTTTCTGTTATAAAAAATAAATCTTCTTTAGGTAAAGTTATTGGATTAATAGTTTTGTAATCAAAAGCATCTTGA
>JAEIGA010016465.1_pt1 | contig 11249 bp, 9 predicted proteins | sample 9270691 | NCBI WGS metagenome assembly JAEIGA01 (sample SAMN17057246, study PRJNA624740) | gut metagenome | biome: biome; isolation source: fecal sample | host: Bos grunniens | place: China: Xizang | collected 2019
CGTCCCCGGTTTTGCAGACCGATCCCTAACCGCTCGGGCAAGGTACCATAATTTTCAAATCGGCTGCAAAGGTACTGCTTTTTTTTTAATCTGCCAAATAAAAAGTGATTTTTTTGCATATTTTTTGGCTTTACAGGCAATATCGGCTATCAGATATCGGTTATTATACTGGGGCAGACGGGTTGTGACTAGGCGATTAAATGGGTATTTTTAAGAAAAATATTTTGTACTTTCGCAAAAAAGCAGTACCTTTGCAGCATAAACAGAAAAGCTATGCAAAATTCAGAAATCGAAATTATGGCTCCCGTGGGGTGTTGGGAGAGTCTAGCGGCAGCTATCGAGGCAGGCGCAACGAGTGTGTATTTTGGTATTGAGCACTTGAATATGCGTTCGCGTTCGTCGGCCAACTTCACCACACAGGATCTTCATACCATCGTCCAACGCTGCAACGAGGTGGGTATCAAGACCTATCTCACGCTCAATACCGTAATGTATCCAGAGGATATTCCACTTATGCAAGAGATTGTGGATAACGCCAAGGCAGCAAATGTAAGTGCCATCATTGCGTCGGATATAGCAGCCTTGCAGTACGCTTTTCAGTCGGGCGTAGAGGTTCACCTCTCTACTCAGCTCAACATATCCAATACCGAAGCACTTAAATTTTATGCCCAATTTGCGGATGTTGTGGTTTTGGCTCGCGAGCTCAATATGGAGCAAGTTGCTAGTATTTACAAAGACATCATTGAGCAAGATATCCGTGGTCCAAAAGGCGATTTGATTCGCATTGAGATGTTCTGCCACGGTGCCTTATGTATGGCGGTTAGCGGCAAGTGTTATTTGAGTCTCAACCACTACGGAGCGAGTGCAAATCGAGGTGCTTGTATGCAACTTTGTCGCCGCGGATACATCGTTAAGGATAAGGAAAGTGAATTGGAGTTGGAGGTTGATAATCAGTATATTATGTCGCCTAAAGACCTGAAGACTATTCACTTCCTCAATAAGATGCTAGACGCGGGTGTGCGTGTGCTCAAGATTGAAGGTCGCGCCCGTGGAGCGGAGTATGTTAAGACAGTTGTTGAGTGCTACAAAGAGGCAGTAGAACTATGGCTTGAAGGCAATGGGAAATGGGCTATTGGCGACGAGGCGATAGAAGAGAAGATTGCGGTTTGGGATGCACGCTTGGCGCGTGTGTTCAATCGTGGTTTCTGGGATGGTTATTACCAAGGACAAAAACTAGGCGAATGGACACATAAGTATGGTTCGCGAGCAACCCGAAAAAAGGTCTTTGCTGGCAAGTGTACTAACTTCTTTAAGAACATCTCTGTTGCTGAGTTCTACTTGGAAGCAGTGCCACAAGTCCAAGAGGGAGATGAGCTACTCATAACTGGCGAAACTACAGGCGCTTATGAGACAATTGCGCACGATATGCACGACTCCAAGGGCAATGCTCAAACACGCATCGAAAAAGGCAACTATTTTGCCATCAAGACCGACAAGATTGTGCGTCGTGGCGACCGAATTTTTCTCTTAAAAGAGAACAACGAATAATCCGAACATATCTCGGATAATTTGCACTTTTGCAGCAAAAATCAGTCAGAAAGTAAACTTTCTGCCGTTTTTCTTGCGAATGTGCATTTTTTTTTGTACCTTTGCGCTCTAAATTGTGAAGGTATGCGTTTTTGTGAAATCATAGGTCAGGAAGAAGTCAAGCGTCAACTTCGTCAAGCAGCACTTGACGGGCGCATTGCGCACGCGCAATTGTTCACGGGCGAGAGGGGCGTTGGCAAGATGGCATTGGCGTTGGCATATGCACAGTATGTCAATTGTCCTCATCGCACAGCCGAGGATTCCTGTGGCGTGTGTCCTACCTGTATGCAGTACCAAAAATTGCAGCATCCTGACTTGCATTTTGCTTTTCCTATCGTCAAGGGCGATGCCGGAGATGTATGCGATGATTTTGTGGATAAGTTTCGCAATATGGTTGCGGATCAGATCTATTTTGACATCGATGATTGGTATCGTTATCTAGGCGTAGAGACCAAGCAAGCTATCATCTACGAGAAGGAGAGTGGCGAGATTATGCGCAAGCTATCCTTGAAGAGTTTTGGCGATGGCTACAAGGTGATGATTATTTGGCAGGCAGAGAAGATGAATAACTCTTGTGCCAACAAGCTATTGAAGTTATTAGAGGAACCCCCTGCAAAAACATTGTTCTTGCTTGTCAGTGAGCATCCAGAGCAGCTGTTATCTACCATCCTATCGCGCACGCAGGAGATCCGCGTGCCGCGCCTATCCGAGCCTGTTATCAAGCAAGCCCTATTGGATAACGCACTATCTAGTAGCGAGCAGATGGCTGCCGACATAGCACATATCGCCAATGGTAGTTACCTAGCAGCTATCAAGACGGCTAATGCCAGCGAAGAGAACGAGCGCTTCTTTAATGAGTTTGTAGCCTTGATGCGTAACGCTTGGTTAGTGGGTCAGAAGAAGGATTACGCTGCCTTGCTCGAATTAAGAAAATGGAGCCTAGCGATGGCTGATGCCAAGGAAGGTAGAGAAAAGCAGAAGGCCTTCTTGCAATACGCACAGAAGCAGATACGCGAGAACTACATCTACAATTTTCATTGTAGCGAGATGAACTACCAGACAGAAGCGGAGCGCCAGTTTTCCAATAAGTTCGCGCCATTCATTCACGAGGGCAATGTCGAGCGAATGATGGACGAGTTGGGCAAAGCCGAGACACAGATTGGACAAAACGGCAATGCCAAAATCATCTTTTTCGACCTCTGCTTGCAGATGATTGTATTGGTAAAGAAGTAGTGTTTAGAGTTTTTAATGTTTAGAGTATAGAGAAAAGATTATATGGAAGAAAAATTTGTAATCGATAATGGTTCATATCAGATTTCAGAGAAGTCTTGCAGGCGCAATTCGCATCATATGCTTCCGGTAATGGACTGGATGAGTGATGTGCCTAATGCAGCAGACGGTTCTGATCTCATCGAGGTGCAGTTCAAGAACACACGCAAGGGCTATTATCACAACAGCAGCAACCTGCCACTAGAGAAAGGTGTCGTGGTTATAGTAGAAGCCAACCCTGGTTACGATATGGGCGAGGTGAGTTTGACAGGACGACTGGTGTCAGAACAGATCAAAAAGAACAATATCAATCTTGAACGCTACGAGATACGCAATATTCTTCGTATCGCCACAGAGAACGACCATAGCCGTGCCGAAGAAGCACACGCCAAAGAGCAAGATACGATGATTCAAGCTCGCCAGTTGGCCAAATCTCTCGGTCTGGAAATGAAGATTGGCGATGTAGAGTATCAAGGTGATGGTAGCAAGGCTATCTTCTACTACATAGCAGAGGGACGCGTAGATTTCCGTCAGCTCATCAAGGTCTATGCCGAGACTTTCCGCATCCGTATTGAGATGAAGCAGATTGGTGCGCGTCAAGAGGCTGGACGCATAGGTGGCACAGGTCCTTGCGGACGCGAGTTATGCTGCTCTACCTGGATGACCCAGTTCTCATCGGTAGGCACCAATGCTGCACGCATACAAAACCTATCGCTGAATCCGCAGAAACTCGCAGGTCAATGTGCGAAACTCAAATGCTGCCTCAACTACGAGACACCTATTTACGAGGAAGCGGTCAAAAAGATGCCATCGCGCAACACAGCATTAGAAACCAAGGATGCTACCTACTACCTCTTCTCTACCGATCCACTCAAAGGCGAGGTCACCTATTCTACCGATGCACATCATCCAGTAAACTTAGAGACTATACCTGCATCGCGTGCACACGACATCATCAATATGAACCGCCGTGGCGACAAGCCTATGACACTAGGTGGCAAACAGTCTAGTATGCCAGTCGTTGAGGTCGATTATCAAAATGTAGTAGGACAAGACGATCTCACCCGTTTTGACAAGAAGAAAGGCAAAAACCATAACAAGAACAATAGACCAGGTGACAAGAAGCACCATCATTCACATCGCAACAATGAGAAGAAACCTGCTAATCATCATCAGTAGTCTGCTGTTAGTAGCCTGCCAAGAAGGTGTAGTCTATACCCACTTCCACGCTATTCCATCATACGGTTGGGAGGCGGATAGTGCATTGTCGTTTGATGCCACGATAGCGGACAGCATTACCGACTATGAGATGCAAATAACCCTGCGACATACCGATAAGTATCCATACCAAAACCTATGGCTCTTTATCGATATCTGCCACGATAGTACTTTGCTCAGCACCGATACTATCGAGTGCTATTTAGCCAACGAGCGCGGCGAGTGGCTAGGAGGCGGTATGTCTATATACGAGTTACCCCTATTATACAACCAGCATCAACGATTTCCTAACGCAGGCTTGTACACCATATCCATCCATCAAGGTATGCGTAGCGACACCTTGGTTGGTATACAAGAACTAGGCCTAAAAATCATAAGCAATGAGCAAAAATAAACTGAAGAAATTTGCAGAAATGGAGACTTTCCACAATGTTTTTCAATGTGGAGCGCGTCAGGCTATGGAAGATAACCCTGTCAAACAAATGGCGGGGCATTGGCGAGAATTATACTTCAAAAACGACAATCCTATCGTCCTAGAACTAGGTTGCGGGAGGGGCGAATATACCGTAGGATTAGCGCAATGCAATCCTGACAAGAATTACATTGGCATAGACATCAAAGGAGCGCGTATGTGGGCGGGTGCCAAACAAGCCGAACTAGCAGGTATGACCAATGTGGCTTTTCTGCGCACCAATATCGAGATGCTCTGCCAGTTTTTTGCAGCAGGCGAGGTAGATGAGATTTGGATCACTTTCCCTGACCCACAGATGAAGAAAGTAACCAAGCGCCTCACCTCTACCTATTTTATGGAGCGTTACCACCAGATCCTATCGCCAGGCGGTACCATTCACCTCAAAACCGATAGTCCATTCCTCTACACCTATACCGATGCTATGGTTAAGGAGAACAACTATACCATCGTGGTCAATACCAACAACCTCTACGATGCCGAGGCTACGCCTAATGTAGAAGATGCTAGACGCCTGCAAACCCATTACGAGAAACAATGGCTCGATCGTGGCTTGACCATCAAGTATATCGCTTGGAAACTACCCGAGCGTCCTACAATGATCGAACCTGATATAGAAATCGAAAAAGACACCTATCGTTCATACGGAAGAAACTATGTATCCACAACAAATAATTGACGCATTGCAGCATGTGCGCTATCCTGGCACAGGCAAGAATCTTATCGAGAGCGGCATGCTAGAAGATGACTTGCGCATCTCTGGTATGGAAGTGTCCTTCTCCATCATTTTCGACAAAGATAACGATCCCTTCCGCAAGTCGGTAGTCAAAGCCGCCGAAACAGCCATCCACACCTATGTTGATGAGAATGCGGCTGTGCATATCCATATGAAGTTCCGCAAGCAGAACACGCCGATGAAATCGGACGATATGCCTGCACTACGAGCACATCACGCCATTGCCATACACTCGGGCAAGGGTGGTGTTGGTAAATCGACAGTAGCCGCTAACTTAGCCATTACTTTAGCCAAGATGGGATACAAGGTCGGACTACTAGATGCCGATATACACGGACCATCGGTTCCCAAGATGTTCCTCACCGAAGGATGTCGTCCTGTATCTACACCTGTTAATGGTCGAAACCTTATAGAGCCTATTGAGCAATATGGTGTCAAAATGCTATCTATTGGTTATTTCGTTGATCCTGAGCAAGCTGTCGTATGGCGTGGCGGTATGGCCAGCAATGCGGTCAAACAGCTCATACAAGATGCCAACTGGGGCGAGTTAGACTATTTCCTCATTGACCTTCCTCCAGGAACTAGCGATATCCACCTCACACTCGTACAACATCTGCAACTCACAGGTGCCATCGTGGTCACCACACCACAACCTGTTGCGCTGATTGATGCACGCAAAGGTGTCGATATGTTCAACAATGAGAAGATCAATGTGCCTGTACTAGGCCTCATCGAGAATATGGCGTGGTTCACACCTGCCGAACTGCCTAACAACCGCTATTACATCTTTGGCAAAGACGGAGGCAAACAACTCGCCGAGGAGCTACACATCCCACTACTCGGACAAGTACCACTCGTACAATCCATACGCGAGGGTGGCGACCAAGGTACACCTATCGCTATGCAAGACGGACACCCTGCCGCACAGATATTCACCACTATTTGCAACACCATCATCACCCAGAAATGAGTCAAGCCAAGATCACAGAACTAGGTACAGCCCCTATTCGTAGCCTATTGCTTAAATATGCTATGCCTGGCATCATTGCTATGACGGCAATGTCGCTGTACAATATGGTGGATTCGATATTCATCGGTCACGGCGTGGGTGCGATGGCGCTGTCTGGACTTACTGTGGCCAAACCTTTTATGGATATCTGCGCCGCTTTTGGTACACTAGTGGGTGTAGGTGCCAGTTCATTGGTTGCTATCAAACTGGGCGAAAAGGACTACCGTTCTGCCAACGATGTGCTAGCCAATGTCATCTTGCTCAATATCCTACTAGGCGCTATTATTATGGTCGTCGGACTATTCTTCCTCGACCCTATCCTCTACGCTTTTGGCGCTAGCGATGTCACCATCACCTATGCTCGCGAGTATATGGAGATCATTCTCCTAGGCAATATTCTCACCCATATCTACTACGGACTCAACAGTATGCTGCGCTCCGTCGGCCATCCTCGTATATCGATGTATGCTACTATCTTGGCCGTTGCGCTCAATGTCATACTCGACCCTATTTTTATTTTCGTACTTGATATGGGCGTTCGTGGAGCGGCACTTGCCACCATCATTTCGCAGTTGATATCTGTTATTATCGAGCTCATCATTTTCCTCAACCCCAAAGAGGTCATCCATTTCCACCGTGGTATTTGGCGCCTCAAACGCGATATTACGATGAAGGCCTTGAGCATCGGCTCTGCACCTTTCCTTATGCATATGGCTGCCTGCTTTGTGGTTATTATCCTCAACAACCAACTCAAACGATACGGCGATGATATGGCCATAGCCACTTTTGGTATGACCAACCGCTTCATCTTCTTCTTCGTAATGATTGTTATGGGTATCCAGCAGGGTATGCAACCTATCGTGGGGTATAACTACGGTGCCCAGCTCTATCAGCGAATGTTGCGCGCCTTCAAGCTGGCCATCTATTGTGCCACTTGTGTGATGAGTATCCTCTTTCTTTTTGGCGAGATATGGCCAGAGGGTTTTATTCGCCTCTTCACCCACGACGAACTACTCATTGAGCAATCCATCGTTCCGGCTCGCATTATGCTAGCAGTGATGTTTGCCATCGGTTTCCCTATGATCACCGGCAACTTCTACACCTCTATTGGTATGGCTCCCAAGGCCATTTTCCTTAGCCTTACCCGTCAGGTCCTGTTCCTCATACCACTTATCATCCTCCTACCATTATGGTTCGAGGCCCAAGGTATTGCCCCTATATGGGGTGTATGGTGGAGCTGGCCTATTAGCGATACATTATCTGTCATCATCTCGGCTATACTTATTAATCGAGATGTACGCAAATTTCAACATAACCCCCATCCCCAAGTATGACGATTCTTTGCATCGAAACATCCACTAATGCCTGTTCCGCCGCTATCTGTCGCGATGGTCAAGCTCTAGCTACACGAGATAATCTCCACGGAGCTAATCACGCTAGCGAACTGCCCGTTTTCATCGAGCAGCTACTTGCCCTAGCCCAACAGAACGATTGGACTATCCAAGCCGTAGCCCTATCGCAAGGACCTGGCAGTTATACTGGACTACGCATAGGCGCCAGCATAGCCAAGGGATTATGCTACGCCCTACATATACCACTCATACCCGTTGATACGCTACAAATACTTTGTGCAGCGGCCCAGGCACATATCCAAGATACCAATGCCATCCTCTGCCCTATGCTAGATGCAAGACGAATGGAGGTATACACATCATTATATACACGCGAGTGCGTGCGCACGACGGATATCGTGGCCAAGATCATCGATGCTACATCATTCAGCCAAGAGTTGCAAGGCCAGCACATCTACTTCTTTGGCAATGGTGCAGACAAATGCCAATCGGTCATCACTTCGCCAAACGCACATTTCATCCACGATATCTTGCCACAAGCGCAGTTTATGGGCCAACTTGCAGCGCATAGCCCGCAACTAGATATCAAACAAATAGCTTACTACGAACCATTCTACCTCAAAGAGTTTGTAGCAGCACCTAGTCATATCAAAGGCCTCGAAACCAAGTAATTTCAGCATATATGAAACTCAAAACCCATCTCATATTACTGCTTCTGATCGGCTGCTTATGTGCTTGTTCTACCAAGAAGAACACTGCCCTAACGCGCAGCTTCCACCAGATGCAAACCAAGTACAACATCTTCCACAACGGTGCTATCTCATATCTTGAAGGCGAACAAGCTATCATCGAGGCCAACAAGGACGATTTCTCGTCCATCTTGCACCTGTATCCTGTCTCCAACCACGAGGCCGTTACAGCTGCTACATCGCAGATGGATCGCACCATCGAGAAATGCCGCAAATGTATCAAGTTGCATAGTATCAAGGCACGCCCCAAAGTTAATTATGACAAGAGACGCAACAACCCCAAGTATGCTGCATGGCTCGAACAAGAGGAGTTCAACAACCAGCTGGGAAACGCCTGGATGCTACTTGCCAAAGCCGAGTTTCACAAGGGTGAGTTCCTAGGTAGCATCAGTACCTTCAACTATATCACACGCCACTATGCCAACGATGTAGATATGGTAGCCCAATGCCAGCTCTGGATTGCACGCGCCTATGCCGAAATGGGCTGGCTATACGAGGCGGAAGATGTGCTCAACAAAGTGCAGATCGACAACCTCAGCCGCAAGCACGCACCACTCTATGCCGCTGTTTCTGCGGATATTATGCTCAAAACCAAGCAGTACAAAGAGGCTATTCCCTTTATCAAACTGGCTATACCCGAAGAGGACAAACATATGTACCGTCCTCGTTTTCAGTTCGTTCTAGGCCAACTCTACCAGCTGCAAGGCGATCGCCAACAGGCACTCAACGCCTTCCGCAAAGTCATCAAGATGCAACCATCCAACGAGATGGACTTCAATGCTAGATTGCATATTGCCGAACTAGACCCATCTACCAAGGACGCTATCAAACTGCTCAACAAGATGGCCAAACTTGATAAGAACAAAGACCTGCTCGATCAGATCTATGGTACCATCGCTAATATCCACCTAGCCCAACGAGATACCGCACAAGCACTCGCGTACTATGAGAAGGCTATCGAGAGCAGTACACAAAACGGACTGGCCAAAGCCAATGTCCTCGTTATTGCAGGCGACATCTACTACGAGCAACGCAACTATATCAAGGCTAGCCCTTGCTACAAAGAGGCTACACAGATCCTTTCGGCTGAAAGCGAACAGTATGCACGCATACAAAAACGCTCCGAGACGCTCGACGAGCTAGTAGTCGAATACGCTGTTGTTCAACTCCAAGACTCGCTACAAGCGCTCTCCAAGCTCACACCCGAGCAACAACGCGTAGTGGTGGATAGCATCATTGCACGCCTTATTCGCGAGGAAGAAATCGCACGCGAGAAAGAGGCACAAGCCGAGCGTGCTGCTGCCAATGGTTCGGGCCCACGCAGCGTCAACACAGCCAATATGGTGGGTGGTGGAGGCAGTCGCGAGTGGTACTTCTACAACCCGCAACTTATGCGCACGGGCCAACAGTCTTTCCGCACCCAATGGGGCAATCGCAATTTGGAGGACAACTGGCGTCGACTCAGCAAGACGGCCACTGCTACCGACGATAGTGCTACCGACGAGCTAGCTTCGGACAGCATCGATGGCATATCTAGCACCGCTGCTGCTCCTATCGAGACAGATAACCACAAACCCGAGTTCTATCTCCAACAGATACCTAAGACCGAAGCAGATATTGCGCAATCCAACAAGCAGATTGCCTCTGCCTTGTACAATATGGTCTATATCTACCGCGATCGTGTAGGCGATCAACAACTCAGCGACGAGACCTTCCAGGAGTTCTGCCGCCGCTTCCCAACACATCCGCTACTCGTTGATTTGTACTATATGCAATACCTCACTGCCCTCAAAACCAACGATGCGGCAGCAGCACAACAGTATCGCCAGAGTATCTTGCAGCTCTTCCCTGACTCCAAGGAGGCGCAGATTGTTAGCCAACCAGACTACTTCAACCAACTACGCCGTATGTCTGTTGAGCAAGACTCGCTCTACGAGCATACTTATAACGCCTATTGCCAGAGCCTCTTTGAGCAGGTCAAGACCAATACTACATATGCCAAGACCAACTTCCCGCTCTCGCCACTCATGCCACGCTTCCTTTTCCTCAACGCTATTGCTACGGCCAAGACCGACGGACAGGATGCCTTCATCCTTCAACTACGCGATATGGTCAGTCAGTATCCTGATAGCGAGCTTGCCTCTATGGCTAAGGATATGCTAGCACTTATGGGACAAGGCGCAGAGAGCCAAGCGGGTGATATGGCATCCTTGCAGGCTAAACGACAAGTGGAGAACAACTCACTCGCAGAGGATACTCTAACCATCACTTTTGATGCTACACGCAATGCACCTTCACTCGTGCTCTTGCTTATTCCACAAGACGAGGCAGCGCTCAACCAATTGCTCTATGATGTGGCGCTCTTCAACTTCTCGCAGTTTATGATCAAGGATTTCGATTTGGAGAAAGAACTCAATTTCACTACCACACAAAGTGCTATTATCCTCTCTGGATTCGAAAAGATGGACGAGGCTGAGTGGTACACCAATATCTTGCAGAAGAACTCCGAGATTGGTTCACAGATCACCAACAAGCAGATACAAGTGCTCTCTATCACGCTCAACAATTACGACCTGATAGGCAAACACTTCACTATCGCAGACTACATTGAGTGGTTAACCACCAACCCATAAACACAAAAAAAGGATGACCGATTGGTCATCCTTTTTTGTAGCGGGACCCAGGATTGAACTGGGGACCTCATGATTATGAATCATGCGCTCTAACCACCTGAGCTATCCCGCCATTGCTCAAACGCGACTGCAAAGGTAGTGCTTTTTTTTGAAACTACCAAAAAATACAGCATTTTTTTCATTTTTTTTCGTATTTTGTACCCTTTCTAGTGCTTTTTGGGCACATA
>JAEIGA010016466.1_pt1 | contig 11249 bp, 7 predicted proteins | sample 9270691 | NCBI WGS metagenome assembly JAEIGA01 (sample SAMN17057246, study PRJNA624740) | gut metagenome | biome: biome; isolation source: fecal sample | host: Bos grunniens | place: China: Xizang | collected 2019
CGACAGCACCACGGCATCCTTCTGCTTGAAATCATCAATGTTTCCGGCAATGATATCGAAAGAGAAGACATCAAGTATAGAGCTTGTACAACGCACTACTGTCATTTTGTTTCTCTCGTAGTTCTCACCCTCTCTCTTTATCCACACCGGCACATCATCGCCAAAAGGATTCATCGATGCAATGGCCTCCACTTGGGGAAGCTCGGCGGCTGTCTCGTAACAGATGGGGTTAGGAACATTCTCCGACCAACCGCCAAGGCCTTCGTGGTATGGCGACACCATATACACCCGCTCATTGTCCTTGATTGAAGCATTGAAAGTAAAAGCGCTGTACACCTGTGTCATAATCACATAGAAAGCAGCAAACGCCATAGCAAGCCCCAACAGATTGAGCATCGATGCAGCCTTGTAGCGTTTGAGTGTAGTTATAAAATTCTTTATCGCAATTTTCATAAAATAATATCCTTTCTTTTCAATTTCCGCTCTTTATCGTATCAACGGGGTTAGCATTGGCCGCGCGCCACGAGAGCAGCAACTGCACGGCATAGACAACAGCCACCACAGCCAATACACCACACAAATAGAGCCATAAGGGAACATTGCAGCGCATCTGCGCAAGTGTGGCAAGCCAAACACTCTTCCACCACACGGCAAGCACCACGCCACACACCGTTGCCGGCAATACCACCAACAGCAGTTTCGTTCCAACGGCCACAAGCACCTCGGCTGTAGAAGCACCACACACCTTGCGCACGGCAATCTCCTTGCGGCGACGCACCATCTCGCCCTGAATGTAGCCACACAAGCCTATGAGAGAAATTATCAACACCACCACGGTTACCACAAGCATAGTGGCACGCATCTCTTTCACATCGGCAAACGTGTGTTCCACCCAGTCGCCATAATACACAAGCTTGTATTTGAAGTAATCATTATAAACAGACGACACAGCCTCATCAAGCGCCTTCACATTCTCCTCATTAACCTCATTGAGAAGTATGTTATACAACACCACTGCCTTATAATCGGGGGCAATATCACTAATATAAGGCACTGTGTGCATCACAATAGGCTCTGTAACACCGGTGCTCATCATTCTAAAATCGGCAACAACACCCACAATCTCAAATGCCTGCCCCGACCCATCGTAGATAACCTTTCCCAACGGGGAATCCTCCCAACCACGCATCTCCACATACTTCTCGTTCACAATAACCTTATCGGCACCGTCGGTGGGAAAGAAATTACGACCTTGCACAATTCTCATCTGCATCGAAGGAATATAGTTGTAGTCTATTATATCCCAGCGGCAGCTAAACAACAGATTACCCTGTTCATCTACGCAAGGCATTCCCGAATAGCCCTCGAGCGGAGACTGGGCCGACATTCCCACATTCTCAACAAAAGGCAGTGTGTGCAACCTGTCGGCAATAGCGCTGCTATTCCCAATCTCTGTAGAGAGCTGCAAAGCCATAAGCCTGTCAAACTTGTATCCATAATCGGCACTCATTATATGCGACGCCTGCCTGTCTGTTACCATAAGAAATATTACCACTGCCACCGTTGCTGCCACCTGCACAAACATAAGCACCTTCTTCCACCACACACGGTTGTCGCCGCCGCGTCGGAAAGCATAATTCACACTCACCACAGAGAACAATGCCGCAGGGACAAGACCGGCAACAGCAAAACCCACAATGCACACAAGCAGAGGAATCCATATCCTCTCCGGCGCAAAGAGGTCGGCAACCTCATAACCAAAAAGAGCTGATATCTCGCCGTTCAAACAGCCAATTGCCAACGCCGCAACAACCACCGAAGCAACAAGCAACAACAGCGTTTCCATCAACAGCATACCAAATATTCCACAACGCGAAGCACCGTTACACTTCATTGTGGCAATAGTGCGACTACGCTCGGCCAGTGAAGATATTGTGAGCAGCACATAATTCAAACAAGCCACCACAAGGGCAATGAGCGCAATAGCCGAATATATAATATTCATCTGCTTTGCATCGCCCGAAACATACACGGTGGATGTGAGAGGCACAAATTGAAAACTCTTCTGCCACTCCTTGCAATGCCCGGCAACACCGTGCTTCTCAAGAAAAGCAGGCATTGCAGCCTCAATCTCTGCAATATCTGCCCCCGGGCGCAGTTTTATGAATGTGGAGTAACTATCCCCACCTGTCCACACCTCATCATTGCTATCATAGGGCAAATATTCAAGAATGTCAAAATCACCTATAGACTGATTTGCCGGCGGCGTCTCAAACACACCGGCAACAACCATAAGACCCAATTTCTTGCCAAGCGGGTCCTCATCACCAAAATGTCTCTTGGCAAGACGCTCCGAAATCATCACCTCACCGGCAGCCGCCCCCTCACTGCTTAATATGCGATGAGGGTCGCCACTGATTACCCCAAAGTCGAGGACATCGAAAAGAGTGCTATTTGTTTCCAACGCCGTGGCAGTCATAACATTGTCTGTGGTGCCAAAAATCTTCTCCACTTCAATGAAATGAGTTGCAGCCTCAACCCGGGGCATATCAGCAACAATATTCGGTGCAAGCGGCTTCACCTGCTTCTCGGATATGCCGAACTGCGGCGACTTCACCCACACCTGGTATACACGTTCCTTGTTTGGGAAAAAGCTATTGAACGACATATTGAAACCCACATAGGAGAATACAAGAAGCGCCACAGCCATTCCCAACGACAAGGAGAGAAGCCTCGCCAGTGAGTTACCGCGTCTCTTAAGCAGATAACGCAACGAATAATTTATTGCCTGCATAGTAGTTTTTAAAAATACATATCGAATTATAATTTGTTGGCCACATCAGTTACCACCTGACCATCGAACAAACAAATAGTGCGTGAAGCAAACTGTGCATCGTGTTGCGAGTGGGTAACCATAATTATGGTAGTACCCTCGCGGTTCAGCTCCTGAAGCAGAAGCATAACCTCCTGACCATTCTTTGAGTCGAGGTTACCGGTGGGCTCATCGGCAAGCACCAGTTTGGGGTTAGACACAACGGCGCGCGCAATTGCCACACGCTGTTGCTGACCACCAGAGAGCTGCTGTGGAAAGTGAGCCGCACGATGTGAGATGTTCATACGGTCAAGAATGGCATTGACACGCTCTTTGCGTTCCGAAGCCTTCACACCCATATACACAAGCGGCAGTTCAACATTCTCAAAGACAGTCATCTCATCAATAAGATTAAACGACTGGAACACAAAACCCAAATTGCCCTTGCGGAACTTAGTGCGGTCCTTCTCTCTGAGGTCGGCCACCTGCTGGCCCAATAACTCATAAGAGCCGCCGGTTGGGTTATCGAGCAAGCCAAGTATGTTCAGCAAGGTAGACTTGCCGCAACCCGATGGGCCCATCACAGCCACAAACTCGCCCTCCTTAACCTCGAATGACACACCATTGAGAGCAATAGTCTCAATCTCCTCTGTAAAGAAACTCTTCTTCAAATTTTCTACTTTAAGCATAGTCCTATTGTTTTTTGTTGATTAATATTCTTACTTATTTATTGCATCCACCGGATTTTCATTGGCAGCCTTGATGGCGCGTGCCGTTACCGTTGCAACTGTTATCACTATCACAACTGCAATTGCCAAGACAAATACCATTGCCGACGACGGTGCCTGATAGGCAAACTGCTGCATCCAACGCTCTATCACAAAATAGCTCACAGGCACAGCCACAAGGGAGCATATTGCAACAATGCGCAGATATATTATGTTAAACATCTTCAGAATTGAGGCAACCGAAGCACCGTGCACACGGCGTATACCAATCTCCTTGCGACGATATTGTGTCTCAAAGAGCACAAGGCCAAACACACCAATCACGGATATCAGAATGGAAAGCATTGTAAAGAGAGTTATCAGGGACGACAACCTCTCCTCCTTCTGATAGTGCTGTTCAAGCTCCGCATTGAAGAGCGTTACATCGTAGCTGCCGGCCGGGGCACTTGGCGCATACTCGGCAATAGTCTGAATTATATACTGTTTCACAGCCTTAATATCGGCACCGGCCGCCGTGCGCACATACATCTGCTTTAAAATCCTCCACGGGTATTTACCAAATATGTAGAACGCAAAAGGTTCAATGTTATACTGCATTGGGCGATAGTTGAAATCACTGCATATACCCACCACTTCAGCCTCGTAGCGGTGGCCGGGTATTTTGTCGCCCACCTTTATATCCACCTTGCGTGCAGCATCCTCATTAAAAATGAAGACACCATCAACTGTCGATTCGTCGCTGCAACAAAAATCCCTGCCATCGACAACATCAATCTTCATAAGGCGCAGGAAATCCCACGAAACAGGATATACATTGAAATATATTCCCCTGCCGGCAACATTCCTTCCCCACATCATTCTTGTAGGTGTTACAATTGAGCCATCGGCAAAAGCCACGTCAATTATCGCAGGATTTTTCACCAGACTCTCGGCAAAGGCATCGCGCCTCACCTGTGAGAGACCACTCTCCGTATCAAAGGATTCGAACACCGTTTCTGCAGGCAGATTATTGACCACAAGAAGATTCTCCTTGTCAAAGCCCATATCATAGCCAAGCATATACTCACGCTGACGATGTATAAAGAGTGAGCAGATGATGAGAGTGATGGAGATGAAATATTGCACTGCAACAAGCGTGTAACGCAAGCGGCGCCCGGGAGTCGATGCCTGGAAGCCCGCCATAACCATTGCCGGCGAAAAACGGGTGATGTACAATGTGGGATATACGCTTGCAACCACACCTGCCATAATTGCAACAGCCGCAACAACAGCCGCAATATGCCAATTGTTACCAAAGGAAACAGATGTGGAGAGTTGATTGACCATTGGTGTCTCGGCAAACAACCCCACCAACATTGCAGCAAAGGCAAGAGATGTTGCCACAAGTCCCACAGCCTCGAGAATTAAGTTCAGACGCAGACTCAATGTCGATGCACCAAAAACTTTGTATGTGTTTATTGCCTTTATGCGCACAGGGATGAGCGCAAAGAAAAAATTCACAAAGTTTATCATTGCAATCAGGGTTATGAGCAGTGCTATTGCAATGAAGGTGTATGTTGTCAGGCTGTTACCCATCTCGTGATAAGCAGTGCTGACATCATCCGAGAAATAGAGTCCCGCCAGCGGATTAAGGCGTGGTGTAGCCATCTTTATAAACTGTGCAACAGTCTCTTCATCGACAAACAGTTCGCTGGTTTCAACATTATATGTGCGCAACAATGTCTCTTTCATCTTCCCCACAACAGCATCGGGAGATGCCCCGTCGCACAGCTGTATATAATAAGGATTGTTCCAGTTATTTGGGTTCTCATTCTCCTGAGGTTCCATACCACCCCATCCATCTGTTCCGTCAAGAACACTGGGCGAAGGCGTATCCTTGCAAATTGCAACAACAGTGGCACAATTCTCCTGGTTTGCATCACGGCCATAAGAGAGCACATCACCAACCGAAAGATTAAACCTTCTTGCAACAGACTCTTTTATAACCAAAGTATAATGGTCCAATAAATTATCGAGCGAGCCCTCAATAACCTCTATCCCCAAAATCTCCAATCCCTCACGCTCTGTCTCGCACAAATTCAACGAAATATTATCTATGCTCTCATTCAATTTTCTCGAATATTCCGAGTTTATGTTAAAATGCCCCGAGGGTGTTATTGTGGCACTCTTTTCAATCTCGGGAATATCCTTGCAAAGGTCATCGGGCAACTGACGTGGCCAAGTGGTATCCCAATACCCATCCTCGCTCCAATTGGGGTGCTCAAGGCGATAGATATTATCGGCATTTGAAATACCTTTGTTATATGAGAGGTCGAAATTCACCTGCACCATTATAAGATACACCGCAGCAAATGCCACAGCCATACCGGCAATGTTCAGCACCGAAGAGACGGTGTAGCGTTTGAGCAGCATTATAAAATTCTTGAAATACATAACAATATCTTTTTTCACATTATTGTAATCCCACACAGCCCTTACGGGCATTATATATTAATTCTGTGCCTTTTTTTTAAAAAACCTGACGAATATTGTAAATATACTACTTTTCAAGTATCAAAACCTCATTGTCGCCAAAATTATCATAGGATGATGTTATAACCCTTTCTCCCTTTGAAAGGCCATCGATAACCTCATAGAATTTGGGATTTTGACGGCCTATTCTAATTTCGCGGCGACAGGCCTTCTCCCCGCTTGCATCCACCACATATATCCAACGGCCGCCACTCTTTTGGAAGAATGCGCCACGCGGAATGTACACCGCCTCGATGGGCTGACCAAGCTGAAGGTTGATGTTGTAGGTCTGCCCCGAGCGGATATTCTCGGGCATCCCCTCAGCAAAGGTAAAATCGACGCGGAATTTACCGTCGCGCACCTCGGGATAGACCTTGTGCAAATTCATATTATAACTGACATCCTGACGCATAAACGAGCCGTGAAGCCCCGGCACCACGCGGTCAATGTAGTGCTCATCCACCATTGCCGTAACCTTGTAGGATGAAAGGTCGTTTATTTGACCAATTGCACCACCCTGGGAAACTGTCTGTCCAAGCAGCACATTCAAGGAGCCCACCTCGCCGTCAATGGGAGCCTTCAGCTTCAAATTATCGACCCTCTCACGAATGAGCTGCATATTGAGTTGCATTGAACGCAGGTTTTCATTGAGCTGGGCAACCTGCACGGTGCGATAGAGCGAATCTTGCTTTTGACGCTCCAGCACAAGAGAGCGACGGTTCACAGCAAGTTCATAATCCTCTTTAGACTGCAAATAGGTCTCTTTGGCAACAAGTTGCTCGGCATAAAGCTCCTTATTCTGCTCATAGGCACGCTGCTTGCGACTCACCTCCAGGTCGAGCTGCAACATCTCCTGGCGCAAGGCCAAACGCTCCTGTTCCATTGAGATGAGCGTGTTGCGCAAGATATTCTGCTTCTCGGCAAGGTCGGCCTCGGACTGCAGAATCTGCATAGAGAGCTGTTTATTTGTCATCTCAACAATCACATCACCAACCTTCACCGTTGTTCCCTCTTCGGCCACAATGCGCTCCACCACACCGGTCTCAAGGGGCGAAAGTTGCACTGATGTTACCGGCTGCACAGTGCCGCTGAGGCTCACATAGTCATTAAACTCGCCCTCCTCCACGCTCGACACCATCACTGTTGCAGTGTTCACGCGCAGCGTGGATGTATTCTCCTTAAACAATAGCCACACAACAAGTAGAGCCACCGGCACAGCCAGGAAATAGGGCAGATTTTTCTTCTGCACCACAGCGCGCCATCCTTTCTTCTTTTCCAATTTTATATCCATAGTTTTTTATTTATTTCTATTGTTACTTATCCGTTACAAACGGGCGACCACTGTAATAGTCTACCATACGCGCCTCAACAACATATTGCAAACGACAACGCAAGCTGTCGGACTGCGCCTGCAGCAGCGTTGCAGAGGCGCTCTGCAGTTCAATGGCAGTAACGAGTCCTTTGGCAAACTTTGCCGCTATGCCATTATAGGCCAACTGCGAAGCCTCAACCTTCTTCACTGCAAGTTCATATTGCTTGGCATATCCCTCCATCTGCCTGCAGGCCTGCACCACCGCACTCTCCACGGCAGTGCGTGTGGCAGTCATCTCAAGCTCGGCATTGCGCAACGCATTGCGCGAGTAACGCACCGACGCCTTGCGGCCCAAGTTGGAAAATATCGGCACCGACATTGAAACTCCCACATACTCGCCCCGGTTATTCTTGAGTTGCGATGAGAAGCCCGGATAGGAGTATCCGTTGCCAAAGCCTGTGAAATAGTTGGAGCTGAGACCTGCCGAGAGACTTATTGTGGGAAACCAAGCACCCTTTGCCCTCATAAGCTGCACCTTCCGCTCCTTTACGGCAAGCTCCGATGAGAGAATCTGCGCATTATTGGCAAGCGCAAATTGCAGCACATCATCCTCAACCGAGAGACGCGGCACAACAGCAGTCAAGCAGTTCTCCGAAACTTCGAGCAGTGCATCCTGGGGATAGTTCATCACCTCGCGCAACTTTATGCGAGCCATAACAAGATTGTTCTGTTGCTCGGTGAGCATATAGTCAAAATTGGCCTCTTGAGAAGCAACCTCGGCAACCTCGGCAGCACTCTTACGACCCAGTTCATAAAGCTTTTGTGCCTGACGCAATGTGCCGCGCGACGCCGCAAGCTGCTCTTGAGCAATCTTCACAGCACCTATATAATATATTACATCTATATATGCCCTCATAACCTCCATTGCCACCCTGTCGCGTGTTATCTGCAGCTCGCTGCATCCACGTTGGCGCGCAACCTTTGCAGCACGCAAACTGTTCACATAGCGCAAACCGGCAAACAGCGGCATTCCGGCCGACAGACTATAGGAGTTACTGAATGTTGAAACAGTTGTGTAGTTGTTGGTCTCGGGGTCTATAGAACGACCAAAATTGGCCGACGCCGACACGCCTGCCGACAAAGATGGAAAAAACGCAGCAACCGACTCCTTGTAGACCATCTTTGCATCATCGAGAGCATTTTTCTGCTTCTCCACCAAAACCGAGTGCTCTATGGCATAGGCCATACACTCCTCCATCGTCATCATCTGCGCCGAAACAAGAGCAAACGAACACAAAAACAAAATTGTTGTCAAAAATCTTTTCATAAACGAACAAACATCTTCTGCAAAACTACGTGCCAAAAGCGTGCCAAAACAGTTATTCACCTAATCTACAATGTTTTAACACAAACACAACACCCATTAAAATGTCTAAAAAATGGACACCCGTTTGTAGCGTTTTTTGACAGATGGGCAAAAAGTCCCATAAAACAGATTTCCACACTCGCCCGGGAACATCCCCCAAGCCAAGGCACAAGAAAAAATCAAAGAAAAAGTTTAGGAAGTTTTTTGTTTTTAGGCTAAAAAAAATCCCCACAATGTTAGTTATAACAGAAAATGATTGTACTTTTGCAACAATGAGTACAACACACTAAAAGTATAACACAAATGCTTACATTAGACAAGATTTATCACGCGTCGTATGTACTAAAGGATGTAATACGCCGCACAGAGCTCATTCCGGCTCCCTACCTCAACAAGAAAGGCAACATTTTCCTGAAGCCAGAAAATCTGCAGCTCACAGGCTCTTTCAAGGTACGCGGTTCATACTACAAGATTTCTCAGCTCTCTGAAGAGGAGAAGGCCAAGGGTGTAATAGCCTGCTCGGCCGGCAACCACGCCCAGGGTGTTGCCCTTGCAGCCACAAAGAACGGCATCAAATCAACTATCTGCCTGCCCGACTGCGCCCCCATCTCAAAGGTTGAGGCAACAAGAGGCTATGGCGCCGAGATTTGTCTTGTTGAAGGTGTGTATGATGATGCCTATAAGCGCGCCATTGAGTTGCGCGATGAGATGGGCTACACATTCATCCATCCTTTCGATGATATTGACGTTATTGCCGGCCAGGGAACAATTGGCCTTGAGCTCATTGACCAGATGAAGGATGTTGATACCGTTGTTGTGCCAATTGGCGGAGGCGGCCTCATCTCGGGCGTTGCCTTTGCATTGAAATCCCTCAACCCCAACATCAAGGTTTATGGTGTGCAGGCTGCGGGCGCTCCCAGTATGAAGAACTCTGTGGAGCACAAGCAGATAGAACGCCTTGCAGCTGTATCTACCATTGCCGACGGCATCGCTGTCAAGCAGCCCGGCGAGAACACCTTCAGTTTCTGCAGCCAATATGTAGACGGCATTGTAACCGTTACCGATGACGAAGTTTCATCGGCAATCCTCTCAATGCTCGAGCACCAGAAGCTCATTGCCGAGGGTGCAGGTGCTGTAGCTGTGGCAGCGGTTATGTTTGACAAAGTTCCCGTTGAGGGCAAGAACGTTATATGCGTGGTATCGGGTGGTAACATCGACGTGAACATCCTCGACCGCGTAATCAAGCGTGGCCTGCTCACATCGGGCCGCACAGCGCTCCTCAAGGTGGAGTTGCTCGACAAACCCGGCCAGCTGCTTCAGGTATCAAAGATTATTGCCGATCTTGGCGGTAACATCATTGGCGTGCACCACGAGCGCACAAACGCCAACACAGGCGTAACCGGCTGCTTCATACGCATAGACCTTGAGACACGTAACTTTGAACACATAAGCAAAATCAAGGCAGCGCTCACCGACGCCGGTTTCAAGATTTGGGACTAAACATCATTTTCAAACAATTAAAAATAAATAAAGCTATGTTGAAGAAAGTTTATACAAGCAACGCCCCCGAGGCCATCGGCCCCTACTCACAGGCAATCATCTGCGGCAATATGCTGTTCACATCGGGCCAGGTACCCATCAACCCCGCAACAGGCAATGTTGAGACCGAGGGTATCACCGACCAGGCTACCCAGGTTATGAAGAACCTTGCAGCAGTGCTCGAAGAGGCCGGCACAACATTTGAGAACGTCGTGAAGACAACCTGCTTCCTCAGCGATATGAACGACTTTGCAGCGTTCAACGCCGTTTATGCCGAGTACTTCACAAGCAAGCCCGCACGCTCTTGCGTGGCAGTGAAGACACTCCCCAAGAACGTACTTGTTGAGGTTGAGGTTATTGCTGTCATCTAAATAAACAACACATAAAAAAAGTTAGTCCCCTGTTCACCCGGGGGACTAACTTTTGTTTTTGGGGAGCAATGCCGGCACACGGCACAGCGCAGTAGCGCATCTCCGTTCTCCACACAAGAATATCATAAAATTAGCACAATCAGTTGCTAAAAAAAGAGAACAAACCCAGTTTATTTGCCCGTTTATTTATATCTTCGCAAAAAAGTAACAGGCCAAGCACGCCAACAACACAATAAACAGTATTATGACAAATGTAATTGATGTAGCCAAGAAGTGCTTTCAGGATGAAGCCCAGGCAATACTCAACCTCATACCCAAGCTCGATGACAATTTCACAAAGGCAATTGAGCTTATAATAGAGAGCAAGGGAAAACTCATTCTCACCGGCGTGGGAAAATCGGGACACATCGGTGCCAAGATAGCATCCACAATGGCAAGTACCGGCACCCCGGCATTTTTTGTAAACCCACTCGACGCATTCCACGGCGACCTGGGAATGATTGGCAAGGGCGACGTGGTGCTTGCAATCTCCAATTCAGGACAGACCGACGAGCTCCTGCGTTTCATTCCATTGCTGCGCGAGAGAGACATACCCATCATATCAATGTCG
>JAEIGA010016467.1_pt1 | contig 11248 bp, 10 predicted proteins | sample 9270691 | NCBI WGS metagenome assembly JAEIGA01 (sample SAMN17057246, study PRJNA624740) | gut metagenome | biome: biome; isolation source: fecal sample | host: Bos grunniens | place: China: Xizang | collected 2019
TAGAAACAGGTCCCAGAATGGCTGAAGTCAGGGTAGGAGCAAGCCATATCACCGGTTTCCGGACGATGTTTCCAATCTGAAGCATCGATGTGCCTACACCCTGGGAAAGAAGTCCCCCGACACCGTTGTCAGCATAACTTATGACCGCAAAACAAATCATCTGAGCACAGCATCCTGCTGTAGCAGCTCCGGCAGCCAGACCGTCAATACCAAGCATGACGCATATGGCTACAGAACTTATCGGCAGAGTCAGTGCACAGCCAACCAGAACGGATACCGTAATTCCCATAAGGAAAGGACTTAGCATGGTGGCACTGTTCACTACATCACCGAGAAACAGCATGAAGTCATTGATCGGAGAACAACAGTACTTTGCAAAAAGTCCTCCCGTCACAATAGTGACCAAAGGTGTCAGTATTATGTCAACCGGGGTCTTCCGGGACACAAGTCCACCGAGTTCAGCACCAAGAATCACAGCCAGATAAGCTCCGACAGGACCCCCGAACTGATAGCCCAATGCACCCACCACGGCAGAAGATATCATAACCAGAGGCGCGCAGGACATTCCGGATGCGATGGAAAGGCCTATGCAGGCACCCACAAGAGGCGAACTCGCAGACAAGGCATCTGAAATGAAAACCAGGAAATCCAGCCCCGGTATCCTGGCTATCTGTCCAATTATGAGACCCAGAATAAGTGAACAGAACAATCCCAAAGCCATATGGCCCAGAGCATCTACCACATATTTCCTGAAAATCCTTCCGATCATGATCAACACTCTTATTGCTTGGGAACTACAGCAAAGAACACAAGATCCTCATCATAAGAAGTGTTCATAAGACTATGTATATGACCTTCAGGACAATACAGGCAATCACCTGAAGTCACGTAAGACATTGTCTCAAGTCCTTCGGAGTCTCTTTCCAGAAGTGTTCCGCAACCACTGAGCACATAGATCATCTCACAGTTACCTTCGTGCTTGTGAACGCCTATCGAAGCACCGGGAACAAGAATTCCCTTTAATATGCGGTTGGTACCGTCAAAGAACATATTCGCTCGTAATTCCCCCTCGCCACCCTTGAATTGGGGCAGTATAGCCAAAGGCATATCATCAAATTTGAGTATCATATTCGTACAATATTGTTTTGAGCATGTAAAGTTATGAATTTTTATATTCACATTGACACTAAAAGATGTATCTTTGCACCCCTTAAAATCAAAGATGATTAAATGAAAGAACTCATACGTTCGTCAATACTTGCCGGAATTGCGGTGGGAATCGCTGGCTTCGGATTTCTGGCATCAAACATACAGATGGAGACTTATGGCCCGCTCGTTGGAGCCATCACATTCTCATTCGGACTTCTTACCGTAGTCGGATACGGTCTCAAGCTCTACACCGGAACTGCAGGATTCGTGACAAAAGAAGAAATCGGAAGGCTCTTCCTGATACTTCTTGGCAACATCATCGGATGTCTGGCCGTAGGCCTCCTGTCCAGGGTAAGCCCTATGGACATACAGCAGGCAGCCCAGAACATACTTGAAACCAGACTAAGGACCGGACATCTGAGCTGCGGCCTGCTGGGAATCGGATGCGGATTCATCATGACATCAGCCGTTACTTTTGCAAAGCAGAAACAGTACCTGCAGCTGCTCCTTGGGGTACCATTGTTCATAGTCTGCGGATTCACTCACTGTGTCGCTGATGCATTCTACTATCTCTGCGTACCTTTCAGATTCCTTGCAGAGCATTGGTTCGTCGTACTCACGACATATCTCTGCATTGTTGCCGGAAACTTCATCGGATGCAATCTTTACCGTCTGGTTTCAGGAACATTCCTAAAGTAGCTTTCCCACCGAAACCACCTCAAGCACCCTATCATGAACCTTGAACCGCACATTGAAACCTTCAAAGGACATCCCATATATGCGGTCAGGATCATCGTGATATGACGGCCTCGGATCAAGCGACAAGGTCTGCTCAAGAGCCTCCATCAGTCCAGGCTCCCCTATTTCCCGGACAACCTCGTCAGGAAACACAACTTCAAGAGAGCGTTCAGAAAGCTTGTCAACAAAGCCGCACACAGCATCAGGGCGCGAATCCGAATATCTTATATAGGGCTTGATGTCATAAATCGGAGTCCCATCCATAAGATCTGCACCTTTTACATTTATTACCGGCCCATCGGGAGTATCAGGCTCGACCGATTCTATCTCGACACAAGAAAGTCCCAAAGGATTCGGACGGAAAGGAGACCGTGTCGCAAAAACTCCCATGAAGGAATTGCCTCCAAGTCTCGGAGGACGTACCAGCGGCTGCCAGGCTGCTTCAGGCTTTTTCCCATTTGCCGAGAACTCCCATATGAGCCATATATGCGAAAATCCCTCCAGTCCACGGATGGAGTCCGGATTACGGTATTCCGGTTCAAAGACAATACGCCCTTTGAGGGATGCTGCAAGGCCACTCTGTCGGGGTATGCCGAATTTTTCCGGAAAACCCGTTCTAATATATGCTATCGGTAATATTTTCATAAAAACAAAGTTACGAATTCTTTCATTTTTATCAATAATTCATTAATTTTGTATGATTTTGAATCCAAAAATACGCTTTTAATCAAAACTCATTATGGGACAAGCAGATAAGGCCAATGAATTTGACGTCATAGTTATCGGAGGCGGTATTACAGGAGCCGGAACGGCAAGAGACTGTGCCATAAGAGGACTGAAGGTTCTCTTGATCGAAAGGCACGATCTGGCAACCGGAGCAACCGGAAGAAACCATGGCCTCCTCCACAGCGGTGCAAGATACGCAGTGACCGATAAGGAATCAGCAGAAGAGTGCATCAAGGAAAACATGATTCTCCGCAAGATTGCAAGACATTGCGTAGAAGAGACTGAAGGACTCTTCCTGACGCTTCCGGAAGACGATCTGGCGTACCAGGCAAAGTTCGTTGAATCATGCCGGGAAGCCGGAATCAACGCAGAGGTCATCGACCCTGCAGAAGCACTCCGCATGGAGCCATCGGCAAACCCTGAAATCATAGGTGCAGTCAAAGTTCCTGACGGAGCGGTAGATCCGTTCAGGCTCACTTCGGCCAATGTCATGGATGCGAAGCTTCATGGAGCTAAAGTGCTGGTATACAGCGAAGTCATCTCGCTGATCAAGGATAGAGACACCGTCGTCGGAGTGGAGATTTTTGACCACATCACAAAGCAGACATCGAAATATTATGCCCCTATAACCGTCAATGCGGGAGGAATATGGGGACAGAGGATAGCAGAGATGGCCGGTGCGAAGATAAACATGTTCCCGGCAAAGGGTGCCCTTCTTATCTTCGGACACAGAGTCAATAACGTCGTGCTGAACCGCTGCCGCAAGCCGGCAAATGCAGATATCCTCGTGCCGGGCGACACCATATGTCTCATCGGAACAACTTCCAGCCGCGTCCCGTTTGACGAAGTCGACAATATGTTCGTTACAGCTGATGAAGTGGACGTACTTCTCAAGGAAGGCGAAAAACTTGCACCAAGTCTGGCATCGACGCGTATCCTCAGAGCATATGCCGGCGTACGTCCCCTTGTAGCAACTGACGACGACCCATCCGGACGTAACATAAGCCGCGGAATCGTACTCCTCGACCATGAAACGCGTGACGGCATCAAGGGATTCATAAGCATCACGGGAGGCAAGCTGATGACATACCGCCTGATGGCGGAATGGGCAACGGATCTGGTATGCAGGAAACTTGGAATAGACAAGGCCTGCATAACAATGAGCACACCGCTTCCTGGTTCAGAGCTCAAGGGCATAGAGGAAATCGCAAGCAAGACCTGGACAAAGCCCGGCACGACTCACAAGGCTACGGCAGGCAGACATGGAACAAGAGCCCGGCATATAGACCTTACTACAGATTATGAGGCAAGTCTCGTGTGCGAATGCGAGGAAGTTTCAGTAGGTGAGGTAAAATACGCATTGGAGCATCTCGACGTACATAACCTTGTAGACCTCAGAAGACGCACAAGGGTAGGAATGGGAACTTGTCAGGGAGAACTTTGCTCATGCAGGGCAGCAGGGCTTCTTGCTGACGCACACAATTGTACGGAACGTGCAAAAAACGACCTCAAGAACTTCGCGAATGAAAGATGGAAGGGAATGTACCCTATATGTTGGGGCGACACCCTGAGGGAAAGCGAATATTCACAGTGGATATATTCAGGAGTCTGCGGTCTCGAAGAGAATAAGGACAACAGCACAGAAACCAGATAGGAGACAACAAGATGAAATTCGATACCATAATAATAGGCGGCGGTCTTGCCGGACTTACCTGCGGAATCCGACTGCAGAGAGCCGGACAGAAATGTGCAATCATCTCAGCGGGCCAGAGCGCAATGCACTTCTCATCCGGCACATTGGACCTGTTGAACAGGCTCCCGGACGGTACTGAAGTCCAGGATCCGATAGATTCAATAAATGCACTGGGACCAGAGCACCCATATTCTCTGATAGGAGCGGCAGATGTCGAAAGATACGCACTGGAAGTTCCGGACTTTCTGCTTTCATGCGGCATCCGTTCAAAAGGAAACTGCAGAAGAAACTCATGGAGGATAACACCTACAGGTGAACGGAAAAACACCTGGCTGACCCTGAACGCATTCAGCGGATTCGAGGGAAAAGACACGCCTATAGGAAAGAAGGCCCTGATAGTCAACATTCTGGGATATCTGGACTTTAACACCAAATTCCTTGCTGATTCATTTGAAAAGCAGGGAACGACCTGCAGGATCGAATCAGTGAAGCTGGAAGAACTTGAAAGGCTACGCAAGAATCCGAGCGAAATGAGGGCCACAAATATCGCCAGAGTCATGGATAACCTTGAGGTGTGCAAGAAGATGGTTGACCAGATCAACTGGATGATCAAGGACGAAGACATAGTTGTGCTCCCGGCCGTATTCGGCCTGAAAGATTCCGGAGTAACATTCACCATTTCTTCCGCAATCAACGCTCCGGTAATGTACATTCCTACAATGCCGCCATCTGTACCTGGAATCAGGAACCAGATGAGTCTGAAGGCAGAATTTGAAAAGGCTGGTGGAAGATTCTTCCTTGGAGACACGGTAACCGATGCTGAATACGACGAAAACGGGAATGTCAAGAGCCTGGGCACGAGCAACTTCGGAGACATCAGACTTCATGCCGACAGTTTTGTCCTCGCTTCGGGCAGTTTCTTCAGCAAAGGACTCATTGCCACACCTGAGAAGGTCTACGAACCGATATTCGGCGCAGATGTCATTTATGAAGACAGCAGAGATGGTTGGTTTGACAGAAATTTCTGGAACAGACAGAACTATGTATCGTTCGGAGTCGTGACGGACTCGTCACTGAACATAAGCGTGAACGGACAGAAGGTGCATAACCTCTATGCTGCAGGTTCGGTCATTGGAGGATATAACCCGTTGTATGAAGGATGTGGTGGCGGAGTTGCAATGATTACCGCCATGAAGGCAGCAGATATGATACTCAAAGAAAAGGAGGCCTGAAGATGAAAATGCAGGAAAAGAACATAAGCGAGAACAATTTCGAGCAGTGCATCAAATGTACCGTATGTACGGTATATTGTCCGGTAGTGCCTGTAAACCCTCTATATCCCGGACCGAAGCAGGCCGGACCTGATGGAGAAAGACTCAGACTCAAGAAAGGCTTGTTCTTCGACAACACATTGAAATACTGTCTTAACTGCAAGAGATGCGAGGTAGCATGTCCGTCAGGAGTCAGAATCGGAGATATAATACAGGCTGCAAGGATTAAATATGGCAGCGAATCTCCGAAACTTAGAGACATGATACTTGCCAATACGGATTTCATGGGTAGTGTCGCAACGATTGCAGCTCCGGTAGTGAATGCCACCCTGGGGCTCAAGCCGGTCAAGGCGGTCATGGACGCGACTCTTAAAGTAGACAAGAGAAGAACATTCCCTCAATACACATCAAGAAAGTTCGAGACATGGTACAAGGGAATCGCCAAGTCACAGGACGAATTCCCTGAACACGTAAGCTATTTCCACGGCTGTTATGTCAACTACAATTATCCACAGCTCGGAAAGGACGTCGTAACAGTGATGAACGCACTCGGTTATGGAGTACATCTGCTCGACAAGGAGAAATGCTGCGGTACTGCACTTATCTCCAACGGAATGATAGACAAGGCAAGGAAAAATGCTGAGCACAACATAAAGAGTCTCCGCAAATCAGTGATAGACAAGAAGATGCCGGTCATTGGAGCCTCATCTTCATGTATGTTCACTATCCGTGACGAATACCCTCACCTGCTTGGAGTCGACAACAAGGATATCAGGGACAGTTTCGAACTTGCTACCCGATTCATTTACAGACTCATCAGCAGCGGCAAGGTAAAGCTGGTCTTCAAGGAAGACTACACGGCCAAGGTCGCTTACCACACGCCATGTCACATGGAAAGACTCGGCTGGGGAATATTCTCTACTGAACTGATCAGAATGATTCCAGGAGTGGAATTCACAATCCTCGACAGCAACTGCTGCGGCATTGCGGGAACATATGGTTTCAAGAAAGAGAACTACGAAGTCTCGCAGGCTATAGGCAAACCGCTCTTCGATCAGATCAGAAAAATTGCACCAGACTACGTGGCATGCGACTGCGAGACTTGCAAATGGCAGATCGAAATGTCTACCGGACTTGAGGTCAAAAACCCTATCAGCATACTTGCAGAGGCTCTTGACCTTGAAGAAACAGCAAAAGCAAACAGATAACCACAAAAATAAAAATCATGGTACTAAACAGAAGAAACTTCCTAAGGGTATCAGCCCTTGGAGTAGCAGGAACAGTTGTTCTTGGAAGCTGTGCAGGGAAGTCTGCCGGCAAGAAGGCTAAACTAACAACCAATAAGTTCGGTGAGATAATCAATGTTGGAGCAATCGGACTCGGCCGCCAGTGTCTTTCAGTATCACGCGGATTCGCAAAGATTCCAAATGTCCGCATCGTAGGATGTGCTGATGTCTATAAAGACAAATGCACCCGCTATGCAAACATGATCAACGAGATCTACAGCAAGAAAGGAATCGCTTCTGACGTTACAATTTATGATTCATATGAGTCATTGATTGCAAATCCTGACATTCACGCTGTAATCATCGCAACTCCTGACCACTGGCATGCCGCAATAGCAATTGCAGCTCTCAAGGCAGGCAAAGACGTATATCTTGAAAAGCCAATGACCTTCACAGTATACGAAGGACAGCAGCTCATAAAGGCTGTACGTGAAAACGGCAGAATCCTCCAGGTAGGATGCCAGCAGAGGTCTGACGCTGCATTCCAGCACGCAGTCAAGATGGTACAGGAAGGACGCCTCGGAAAGATCCTCAGGGTAAAAGCTAAGTTCGGCGCTCCTCCTACCCCATACGACCTTCCTAGGACAAAACTCCCTGAAGGACTCGACTGGGATAAATGGCTCGGTCCGCTCCCACTATACGTTCATTACAACGATGATATGAATCCGCCTATCTCTCTTGATCCTGTAAAGAACGAGCATTGCTGGGGTGCATGGAGATGGTACCGTGAGACCGGTGGAGGATTTACCACAGACTGGGGTGCACATATGATAGACATCGCTCAGTGGGCGATCGGTATGGACGGCAGAGGCCCGATCGAGGTCATACCTGCAGGAGTGAACGGTGCAGAGTATCTCACTTGGGTATACGACAATGGAGTAGTGATGACAGAAGAGCCACTTCCTGTTTCAAAGGAAAATGGAGTGAGGTTTGAAGGAGAAAACGGATGGATCGAGGTTACCAGAACACAGTATCACGCTTCCAGCCCTGAACTGATGTATGTCCGCGAAAAGAAGGGCGGAGAATACGAGGAAGCTCCGGCACACTATCAGGCATTCATCGACAGCATGATATCACGCGAAGATCCTAACGCACCAGTAGAAGTAGGACACAGCACATGTACCGCATGTACACTCGGAAACATTGCACACGAAGTCAAGCATGCCATCAAGTGGGATCCGGACAAGCAGGTATTCATCGACGATGACGAGCTGATGAACCACAGACTTATCAAGTACATTTACAGAGAAGGTTATTCACTCGAATAAGCAGTTCACACAATAATCAAAGAAGCCTCCGTGTGCGAGCCAGGAAAAATTCCCCTCTCAACCGGAGGCTTCATTGATTTTGGTGAATGCAAATCACATTCTTGCCTGTATACGTTTTCTGAGTGTATCTGAAATAGGAAGCTTGTTATCCTTATCAGCCTGATCAAGCCATTCAATGGCAAGAGGACAATCTCCAAGCATGAAGCAGGCTACTGCAAGATTATATTCAGCACTGGCCTTACGCATGGAATCGGGACTGCGCAGCATAGTGAGCCAGATGTCCATAGCCCCTTTCCAATCATAGCGGATCGCCTTTTCCAAAGCATCATACCACTTCTGCGAGTCATAATAAAGGATAGAGAATTGTTCTGTCTTCCACTGAGACAAGAAGGGCGATGCAACCTGCACTCCTGCATCCCATGCTTCTTCTGCAAGATTTTCAAAAGCTCTCCGGATCAGAACTGAGGACCCCGCCTTACCATTTGAATAAACATCCGGTCTCGCCCAGCTGCTTCCTCCGAAAGTCTGCACCCTTTCCTTCTGATCCATAGCATCAAAACAATGCATGGTCACCTTGAAAGGCATAGCCCCGGTATTCATATAGGACGAATCTGCGGAAGAAGGCTTTGCCACCTTGACAGATCCACCCATAGACATTGTACCGAATGAAACGGTATCGATAAGGAAGACCACATCCGAGCCTGTATCCATCAGGAGAGAAATCATGGAATCCTTTGTTGCATATTCAGCTCCTTCTTCGCGTCTCATACGATATACGCCCACACTCCCCTCACTCAGCCCATAATCCTGCTCAAGAGTATATGCGAATCCATCCGCCATTGCCTGTGCAAAAGAATCTTCTGACGGATTCTCACCTTCCAGGCATACAATGGAAACAATCTTTCCTGCGAGTTCTACTCCGGATTTGGAAGGATGTCGCATTTCAACCGGCATAATATGCTTGACCGGGCCACATGCCGCGCAGAAAGCAACTAAACAAAAGGCAAGGACGAATTTCTTCATATCACGATCAGATTTCCAAAAGTTCTGCAATGAGGTCATATTCATCAGCTCCAGTGACCTTGACCTTGACAAATTCACCTATGAGCGAATACGGGTCTACATCGCCGATTACAGAAGAATCATGCTTGACAAGAATCTCGCCATCGACTTCAGGACTTTCAAATTCGCTTCGGCAGACAAATATACCGTCAACGAAATCGTCAACAATCACCTGAATCTCGCTTCCGACACGGGATTCATTGAAGGCCAACGATATACTGCTCTGAAGAGCCATAAGTTCATCAAGTCTTTCCTGTTTCACGTCAGCCGGGATACTGTCCTCGAAATGTTCTGCACCATATGTACCTTCTTCCTCCGAATACATAAATGCTCCAAGCCTCTCGAAATGTGCCTCTTGAGCAAAGTCCAGAAGTTCCTCGAAATCAGCCTCGTTCTCACCCGGATGTCCTACAATCATGGTAGTCCTGAGCACGACTCCAGGCACACGCTCACGCATCTTCCCGATCAGTTCTCTTGTCCATGCGCCATCGACATGCCTGTGCATATTGTCAAGAACACGATCTGAGATATGCTGAAGAGGGATATCCATATAGCGGCATACCTTAGGATTGTTTGCCATCTGGTCAAGAACATCCTCCGGAAAGGCTGCAGGATAAGAATAATGTATGCGGATCCACTCTATGCCATCCACCTCGGAAAGCTTCTGGAGAAGTTCAGCAAGCGCACGCCTGCGATAAAGGTCAAGACCGTAATAAGTGGTATCCTGTGCAATCACTATAAGTTCACGCACACCCTGAGACGCAAGATTTTCAGCTTCTCTGACAAGTTCTTCCATAGGAACAGACTTATGCCCGCCCCTTATGAATGGAATAGCACAATATGAACATCTTCTGTCGCAGCCTTCAGATATCTTCAGGTATGCGTAATGGGACGGAGTAGTAAGAAGTCTCTGAGTCTTGAGTTCTTCTGCAGGCTCGACACCGAGAGCGCGGATCACAGGATCAAGATCACGGGCCCCGAACCATGAATCAACTTCCGGTATCAGACCTGGAAGTTCTGCCATATATCTCTGGGACAGGCATCCGAAAACGATTATCCTGCCTATCTGACCGTTCTTCTTCCTTTCAACAGCCTCAAGAATCGCTTGAACAGACTCTTCCTTGGCATCTCCGATAAAACCGCAGGTGTTGATGAGAAGGACATCGACATAATCGACATCTTCCCCCTCCGGTACAACTTCATATCCCAGGTCCGGACAATATGACTCCGAAACCTGGGACAATACATGTTCTGTATCGACCTTATTCTTCGAACAGCCTAAGGTCAATGTCTGTAATCTTTTAGTCATACGACTACTCAGCTGTTTCCTCTGACTGCTCCTCATCAGGATTTACGAAATCCAGAGAAGCATATTTCTTGAGTGCATTGTACCACTCCACAACCTTCTTCATGTGCGACACATAAAAACGGTCACGGTCATAAGTAGGAAGAGCTTTTTCGAAGAGAGCCTTCAGTTCCTCAGGAGAAGACTTGGCAGATGGTGCATCAGCATCACCGAGAACTTCTTTCATGTTGACGAACACCTGCTGCAGCTTCACTTCCTCATCATCAGTATAGATTGAGATATCTGCAAGTGATGTGATTCGGCTTGTAGCGCTCACTGAACTCCTTTTCTTGTCTGCGAGGGCCTCTACAATTGCACCTGTACGGCTTGCTGAGATATAAAGATACAATCCGCTCTGGCCTGAAACCGCCAGAATCTTGGTAAGATCTGTTTTCATAATCAAATAACTATTTTGTTTTACTTACTAATATTCAAATTATTGATAAAAGATTCCACTTCTTTGCGCAAATCCTCGAAAGTCCCGACATTATGTATGACGTAATCAACCCGAGCATCAGGGCTGCCTTCTGAAAAAGCATTCATAAGCGGCTGTTTCTGCATTCGGGCAACAACTTCAGCAGCACAAGCGGCATCTCGCGCACAAGCTCTTGTCTTCCTGACCTCCAGAGGAGCATCAACCAGAAGCACCAGATCTCCGAAACCATCAAACTGCGGCTTCTCAAGAACAGTAGCCGACTCAAATACCACAA
>JAEIGA010016468.1_pt1 | contig 11248 bp, 21 predicted proteins | sample 9270691 | NCBI WGS metagenome assembly JAEIGA01 (sample SAMN17057246, study PRJNA624740) | gut metagenome | biome: biome; isolation source: fecal sample | host: Bos grunniens | place: China: Xizang | collected 2019
AGGCTCATTAGAGATAGAACAAGATCCTGACCAGTAGTGGCAAGCTTATTGTAATCCTTTAGCTCCATGCCAGCGCCAGCAATAGCAACATACTTCTCTTCTGCGCTAACACCAGCCTTTTCTGCCTTAATCTTGTTTCTCTTTTGAGAAAGATTAATTAGAGAATTCTGAGTTGTCATCTTCAATACAGATGTGGAGTCAACAATAATGCAATCAGGCTTAAACTGAGCGCCATCACTGTCAGTGACAACAATATCTAGTTCTTCTCCGTTTTCATCAAGTTCATATAGAGGCTCATTGTTGGCAACCTTCTTAATATATTCCTTGATTTCGCTTACGCTCTGAGTATATACACAAAAAATATCATCGGGATGTGCACCCTGTTCAATTACTGCTTCAATACTTTCATCTAGACCACCATTTTCTGTATCAAATGCAAGAACTCTAAAATTCTTTCCATCTTCTCTCTTTAATAGTGCTGCTTGCATAGCAAGACTTGACTTGCCTGAAAAATTCGCACCGTATAATAGCATGTTTAGCTTTGATTTTACGGCACTTCCCTTACGTGCTGTAGCCATATATATCAATTCCTTTCAATTATAATTTTGTATTGTTACCAAGGAGTATCTTCATCAAAACTGTCTGCAGAACCCCAGCTGTCAGTTTCCTTATCGTCCTTGCTGTCAGCGAAGTTGTCTTCTGCATTCTTGCTCTTACGAATTGCTTCAAAAGCCTTGTTCATTTCCTTCTCGGTATAAGTTTCCTTATCAATATTATCCCAGTCGCCGCCAGTGATAACCATTTCTCTCACAGTAGGACGGCTAACTCTCTTGGTAGGATCAGGAGTGCCCCAACCGCTGCTTTCCTCTACTTCTTCAACGATGGTTCTGCAATTAATCTTGCCCCACACAGTTACGGCTTCATACTCACGCATCTTCTTCTTAATGAAAGTTGCACCTGCCTTATCTTCAACAATAAAGTCAGTGCTTTCAATAGAACCATAATTGACAATCCAAGCGCTTACAATAAAACGACCAGTGGGCTTGTCATCTTCCTTTTCCTGATTGATTTCCTTAAATACAATAGTCTGCTTAAAATCATGCTGAGGCTCATACTTCTCGTCATCAAAATCAATAGGTGCCTTGCAAGAATAAATTCTAGTAGGTCTATAATTTACGCCGCAAATAGTCTCACCCTTCTTGTTGGTAAAAGAATTGAACTCAATATTACCAGACATAAACACATCCATCTGATCTTCCAGATAGGAATTTAGATACTGCGCTGCGTCATATTCGACCATAACCTTGGAGACATTATCAATACCGCCCTTGTCATTTCTCTTCTGTTCAATGCCGCAAGTAATACCGATTAGATTATATCCATCTTCTGCAAAACTATTTCTCTGATTCCAATCAACTGCCTTTGTCTCTGACTTCTCTCCCTTTGCTACACGCTTAGAGAAATGAACCTTGTCTCTTTGTACACCATTAATTCCAACATATACAGTAGAATTTTCATCATAAGTTACGCCAAAATTAACTGCTCTAAAATCATTTCCATTCTGAGTCTTCTTTTCTGTATAAAAAGTATCCTTTTCAACACCACTAACCTTGCCCTTTAGCTGGAATGAACCCTTCGTGACAGGTAAATTAAACAATCTTTCCTTAGCCATTTTTATTATTCTCCTTAATTTTTATATTTTTTACATAATTCATTCATATATTGTTTGTCTTCATCTTTAGTAGCATATCTCCAATGCAATTTTTCTTTTGTTATTGGATGCTTCCCCGCAGATTTTAACTTTCCATTACAACATGACAGTATATGTGCATGGCAAATTGAAAGTTCTTCTTCCGCATGCTTTACACGACGAAAATATTGGTTCAATTCAATACAATAAACACTAGTATATTGTTTCCTTTTATACTCGTTGTTTAATATTTTCTGAATTTTTTCTTTCGTTACATCTTCAGCAAACATCCAATGAAACTCTGATGCAGTTCTCCAATTTTCTTTGCATGAATCTAATATTGCAGTGTAATGCATTCCAATAAATTTTCCGGCATCTGCACTAGAATCAAAATACATATCAAGCTCTACACAATATATTTTTTTGTTATATAGATCTTTGTTTTTGTTTCTAGAAACCTTCATGTCATTTAAAGAAGTTTCTGAATGACGCTTTCCGTAAAAAGGATTTTTATCACCTTTATTAGATTCACTTATTTTTCTTCTTGCTTCATTTGAAAATCTATTACTATCTAATCCTTCTCCACCGTCAGTTAAATTATATCCATTTGGAGCTTTACAACTATATGCCTTAATTAAACATCTCTCTGCTCTACAAGCAAACTCAAGTGTTTCATTTGTCAATAAAACTTCATGTTTAAAATTATCCCAACCATATTTTTGAATGGCTCTCCAAAAATATTTATTATCTTTATATCCCTTTCCATTTGACCATCTGTCTTTTGGATTTTGACATGTTATTCCAACATATTTCTTTCCATTAATCTTATTTGTATGGACATAAACACACCAGCATTTTTCATTATTTGCTATTCCAAAAAATCCACCTCTTAAATTATAATTTTGTATTGTTCTTACTATAATCAAAGTATCTTTCATCTAAAAAATTGTCTGCATAAATATAAATATCTTCTATATTATCGCACAAGTACAATAAACGTGAATACCCACATTTGTTGCAACTCCCATTGGCGTACATATCATCTTCAAGTTTAAGCTTCTCTTCTAATGACATAATAGCCCCACATCTTGTACATTGGTAGTATTTCACTCATAGACTCTCCCCTTCCATTTATCAATTAATAATTTTGTACTGTAAGTACAATAACATAATTAGATAAATTTGTCAATACCCTTTTTGAAAAATTATTCCATAATAAAAATTTTCATCAACCCATCTGATATCATAACATTATTCTCATTCTCTACAAAGATATACCCGTTATCGCTTTTGTGACAATATAAATCCTTTCTATGAACAACAATACCAATCCTCTGTTCATCGTCTATAAATCCACTTATAGCTGCATGTATATAACTTTCCCCAAAAATTTTATGTACAGTTTTTATTTTGTATTCCTTTCCAATATAATCATTAAATAGTTTACAATCAAAAATTCTCTTCATAACTTGTCTGCCCCTTCTGTCCAAAAATTACATTTTTATTATACAATGACAAAACATGTGTTTGCAAGAGTTTAATTTGTCGAAAAAAGGAGAAAACACAATAATTTTCCCCTTTTATACATATTCTACAAATTTGTCATATACAGTATTTATTCTATTTTCATTTACAAATCCGTATTGCTCCATGATTTTTGCGCCACTTTCTGTATACAAAAATTCTCTTAATCCACAGTTTTCCTTTTGCATTCCAAGTTTTATATAATGTAACATTCCAGAACCTTGCAATGACTTCATAGACATATTTGGTAATCCAACATAGTCTCTTATTATCATTATCTTTCTATAAACCCATCTAAATCTTATAGTGTCATTGTCTTTATATGCGTTGTCCCTCACTTTATATAGACAGTCTTTCCCAGTCACTCTTTTAACTCTAATATCATCTCCATAACACATCATATCAATTTCAACAAATGCTTTATCTAACAAATCGTATAGTCTTGAATATAATTTTATTGTCTTGCCATCTTCAAAAACTATTTCCATTTTGTCAACATCAATTTGTTTTCTTTCAAGATGTGTAAGATCGTGTAACTCCTTTCCAGAAATTCCACACCATAAACATTCCAAAATTGCGGCATCAGTGAAATTTAACAATTCCATCTCTATATTTTGTAACTGTTCATAACTAATATATTTATTTTTTCGTATATCTTCATTTATACATTTTTTCAGCATATCTTTGCTTATGTTAGTAAATCCATTATTTCCTTTTCCGTTTTTATAAATAACAAAATCGCAATACGCCTTCAAATAGTTATTATAATTTTGTAGTGTATTTACAGATGTTAAATTAAAACTTTTATACATTTCCAATATTTCTAGTTATGAAAAAGACACGATGCCTTTTCCTTTTTCTACTTCTATTTTTCCAACCTTATTTACTAAGCTATTTAAAGATGTATCAGAAATTATTCTAGAACGAGAGTATTCTTTTATAAATTCACCTACTATATCTCCCTTCAACTATACATCACCTTCCTTGTTTTTCCTTACTTTATTCATTTTAACATAATTTTACTTTAGAAACAATAAAAAATTATTGTTGTACTTACACCAAATTGTCTAACATTTTTACTGCATCTTTTTTGTCATCTTCTGCTGCACGAGTATATCTAGTGGTAGTTTGCACACTCTCATGGCCAAGCATATCTTTAACAAGCAAAATATTTTTAGTTTGGTCATAAACAGCAACAGCACAAGATGCTCTTAGTTTATGTGGAGTAATATGTTTGTTTGTAACTCCATTTGTATACTTTTTGAGCATTCTTCTAACCATATCAGTAGACAACCTTTCTCTTTTTTGAGATACGAAAAAAGCATCAGTATCTGCATCTCTAAAATAAGTTTTTCTATCTTTTAGCCATGCATTCATATAATCCTTAATATTATCTCCAAAAGGAATTTTTCTTCTTTTATGGCCTTTTTCAATTACAGAAATTGTATTTTCATTAAAATTAATATCTCCTATGTTAATATTACAAATTGCATTGATACGAAGTCCAGTTGTAATAGCCAAAGAAAGAATACACAAATCTCTATTCATAAACATTGGTTTTGATTCGTCTTTTACTTTTTGAAGCATCAACGCAATTTCTTCTTTATCAAGATATGTTACTTGATGCTCAGTTCTCGCCTTTGGCCTTTTTGTCTTTTCAACTGGGTTTTCAGTAATATAATTATTGTCTTTTAAAAACATAAAAAATGTATTAATTGCAGACCACCTAGTTGCCCTAATTTCGTTGCCAATTTCCACAACATTTCCATTTTCATCAATTTTAGTTTTAATATCATTCATATATCTTTTTATATCAGAGGATGTAATATTTTTATAAAAATTTTCTTTAATTGTCTTTCCAGTTACAAAAAAAACAAAATGAATTACGTAATTAATGTAGCATTTTGCCGTAGTATACGATTTCCCCTCATCTTTCATGTCATAATAAAAATCAGTCAATACTTTCGGATAGTATTTAAGTTTTTCTAAAATCGCATTTTCAGTTTTAATTTCTTTTTCTAATCTTCCGTTCATAATTAAATACCTCCAGTTCTCTTTTTAATATCATATGAGCATTTAGATACATATAGTTTGTTTTTTCTATAATTATAAAATATAATTGTAATAATTATCCACCATCCAATTCTATCATAAGTCAATGCTGAGAATATCATAGCAATAATATATATAACCCATGCATAAAACATATCATCGCTATCTGTATCATTGTATGCTTTTATCATTTCTATATTATATGGATTATTAACCATTTTTACAAACCTTATAATTTTTCGATTATCTTCGTTAGCAGAAAATAACCGTCTATTATTACAAAAACATTCTGTAGGAGAAATCATTGCAATAAATAAATCATCGACTCCACTGTATTTACCATATTTCGCTTGCGGATATCCAGTATTGTCAAATTCTGCAATAGTGCCTTCATAATATCTATGGCCTTTGTATTCGAAATATTTTTTTGGCTTGTAATCTCCCATAAACAAAACTCCTTTTTACATTTTTGCGCTTTCAAGGTCTTCAATTGCAGATTCAACCCAAGAAAACGCATCTTCTAAATGACTACATGCGTCTTCTGCTGCACTGTATCGTTCACTTCCCTGAAGATTTTCAGGAATATTTTCCATATATTCTTCCTCATCACATCTGATATTTTCAATAAGTTCGTTTGCAGAATTCAAGATGTTAATTACTTTGTCAATCTGTTTTCTTCTCTGGTTATTCATAATATTACTTCCTTTCTACACCTTAATAATATATTATTTTGCGTTACTTGTAAATGCAAGTTTTAAACAAATTTTATTGAATTTTTTATGCAAATTCAACAACACTTTGTCCAATAATTTCCGACAACTTCATTGGAACTATCCCAAATATCCCACACCTGTCCTTCCTTGATACATGCAACATGCTGCCTACCAAGATGCGCTACTGCTACTCCATTAAACTTTTTTACAAATTCATTTGCTCTATATCTAGTGTTGTCAGACTTTCTGGGCTGCTTTTGCTTTTTCCAGCCACGCTCCTCAAGATATTTTCCATAAAGCTCAGGACAATGAATCATATATTTATGCTTAATTGCACATTCAGTAAGACCCCTCAAAGTGTCGTCCCAAGTCTGTCCAGTTGCCGTTGCAATTGAACGAACAACACAATCATCAGTTCTTCTTCCTTTAGGATTCTCATTGTAGTAATGAAATGCACCAAATTTAAAAGTAGTATTCTTGTTCATAATATCATTTCCTTTCTTTTTTACAGATTTCTTGCAAACTTTTTAGCTTCATTTAGTGTTTTGCGGCTTTCAATTATATCACCTCCATCTGGAAAACAGACATCATAGTACACCTTCTTTCTTCCAACAAACTTATCTTTGTATTCGTCATACATTTTCGCCTCACACCTATAGATTTCATAATTGTCTACTACCGCCATTAACTCAGACGATAAATTCTTTTCATACATAAAATCACCTTCATCCTTTTCTAATAATCCACACAGGGGCAGATTTTGTTCCGCCTACTCGTGCGATTTTATACTTAAATACATTTTCAATAACTTGCTCCATAGAAGCTGCATCTAATACCAACTTTCTAGGACTACTAGGATAATTCATAATTGCAACTCCATTTTCTTTTGTTGCTTTATTAATTTCCTTTAATGTTTCGATGAGCATTTGCAAATTACAACATACATTCAGGACATTGCTGGCATATACAATGTCATATTGCCGCTTAAGTGCTTCCTCGTCATGTACGTCCTTCACATTGTCACCAAAATCATATGCCGTACAGTCAAATCCTTTTTCTCTCAAATAAAGTGTATGCACCGCTCTCTTGCCAGCACCATAATCCAGAATCTTATCTTCCTTTCTTGCAATAGACTCAACATACTTAGGAACAACTGCACGTAAAGATCCATCTTTATTTCTTACAGATGCTCCGCTAGACCTAGAAGTTGCATTTGCAATACGAATTTCCTCAGTAGTAAACATGATGTCGTTTCCTTTCTGTTAATAATTTTGTACTGTTTACTTATTGTTCAATTCTCTAATTTTCTGATTCAACTCACTAATCTCTTTAAACAGCGGCTCAAAAATGGTTTCATACTGTTCCTTAGTCATTGATACAGTTTTTCTATCGTTGTATTCCAAAGCTTCTGTAATATCCTTTTCATCCTTTCTTACAGAGATAGCAACCTTCTCAAACTCACATACATCTCTCCATCCTTCTGTATATGTCATTACTGTAAGGTTGCACTTAATGGGCTTAAGTTTATTTTCCTTTTTCTTTTCTTTTTTGTTAGGCACCCTCCATACCCAACAACGAGTGTTGTTAATTTTATAATGCCCACCACCATAATCTAACACATTGCAATCATGCCAATTATTTCTATCGTCTGACCAACTCCAATCATGCCTAAGAAGTTCATCCAATGGATGTCCTGTCAAAATTCCATTTTTTCTAAATGTAAATAAATCTCCTTCTTTAAGCTGATTAAACCGAACTCTTTCTGTAAACTGAGTATACATAATTAAATCTCCTTTCATTTAAAACGGCAACGTATCAATAGGCAAATACTTATCTGCTAACCAGAACAATTTAGGATGATTGTCCATCATATAAGCCCAGAACTTCCATCGCATTGTCTCAAGCTTAAATTTTGTTAATTTCATTTTTTAACCTCCCAGTCATACCAGTCGCTATACTTCTCAGTCAATCTTCCCATCACATAATCATAAAATTCAGAATCCATTACCATTTGTCTTGTAGTTTCATCTTCAATAGTGTCTGCATCATGCCATTCTTGGCTTACCTTTTCTATAAATAGAATGATATTTCTTTCAAACTCTTTATAGCTCTCTGGGAAAAATATCACTAAAAATTCATCAAAACAATCAACATAATATTTTATCTTCATATTTACACTTCCTTTCTCATTGTAATAATTTTGTACTGTTAATGCTGCTTAAATACAACTGCCTTCAACCTCTTATTCCAACATGCACCACAAGCAGAACAAGTAGATTCTCTTCCCGGACAACGGAATGCGTTATTAGGAATATCAGGATTCAAACTCTTATCCTTAAAGTCCACATATGCAATTGCCAGTCCATGAGGATTAGAAACCTCCCATAACTTATGCCATGCAGAGAACACCACATTAAGATTATCAGGCAACTTTCCGTTTTTGTCAATGTATTCGTTTACAATTTCATATTTCTTTGTGAAAGCCATATGTTTAACATCAGGAGTTTTCTTACAAAGTTCTACCATTCTTGCAAAGAAGTCATAATCTGCGATGTCACCGCTATCAAACCATCTTACTTTGGGAAGTCCAGCAAACTTAATCTTATAATACACCTGCTCAAAGAAGTTGTCAGGATTGTCGTTATAGATTCTAAAGTTTCTGTAATAAGCTGCCTGCACTCTTGCAAATGTCTGACATCCCTTGTTGGCATAACAACCTTCCTTGCAAGGAGCATTCTCACGACAAGTACATACAGGGAAAGCAATATTCAAACATGCAACTCCAGTTTTGCTATTCTTATTGCTCATACTAATTTCGTTACTCTGAGATGCCAAGAAGTCGATGTATTCCTTTCTGTCCATAGTAAATTCCTTAACATTTTTCATAACAAAATCCTCCCTTAAATTAAATTATTTTCTAATTTTTGCAGTAATTTTATCAAGTTTTGCTTTGTCACGAACAATTTGCGCTTCCCAATATTCAAGATGTTCTTTTTCTTTAATAAGCTTTTCTTCCATTTCTGCAATACTCTTTTTATAATCATTGCAAATAGATACACTTGTAGTAATATCAGATTTTATTCTTTTGTATTCTTCAATTTTTGTTTCTACTGGGCGAATGTTGTACCACCTTGTTGCACTTCTATCTGTCCTAATCAAATTAACAAAGTCAACTTTTTTGATATCTTTTGTTTTTACAGGAGAATGCGTTTTATAAAGACGTTTCTTTTTGTCATATCCTTGACTAATGTTGAGAATTCTATCATCTTCTTTTATTTTAATTCCCCAATAGTCATAAACACTCCAATCATAATGCGATACAAGTTCATAACCAAGCGCTTCCAGAGCTTCTTTATATTTAGGAGTTTTAGTTTCTTTTGTGTTCAACGTCTTATAAATCATTTCATTGATAGTCATGTTAAATTATCCTTTCTGTTTTCTGTCCAAAAAACTTCTTCTTCCATTTCTTCTGAGTCATTTCCATAATACTCAGAACGCCATTTGATCCACTGATTAAATACAGAAGAGAGTCTATGCATCATATGTTCTTCACAACAAGAATCTTCAACATAGGCCCTCTCTTCTGGATCTTCAATATCTTCTGGACTGTGCCATTCGTCATAAGCTTCATCCAAAATATCTTCAATTTTCTTTCTGTAACACTCACACTCGTCTGGAAAAATAATTTGCAATTCCCTATCAAAGCATGAAACATCATACGTTATTAACATAATTATACCTCCTTATTTACTATATCTTACGCCTTCGCAAATTCCGTCTTCATTATAATCAACACATTCAAACCATCCATTATGCGTTTCAGTCATTGTGGTAAAACCACAACCCTTTTCTCTAAGAATAATCACATTCTTTCCTTCTTCATTTGTTCCAGAGTACATACCAGATTCTCTTTCCAGAATTTCCTTAATACTGATCATAATTTAACCCTCCTCGTCGTTATCCATGGCTTCCCAAATAACAATTTCCAAATCTCTTACTTCTGTAGCCGCAATTCTCATATGTTTAATCGCATTCACTGCATAAGGTTCATTTTTCTCAAGTTTATTTGCCAAAGTTTCCAACATATCTTCAATAAAGTCAATCGCACTGTCAATTTCACTTTCAAAGAAATTATGCTTCTCCATGATTTTCTTAAGTTCTTTTTTATTCATAATATATTCACTCTCCATTTCATTTTCTTGTTTAATTTTATAAACCCAGCAGTCATTACACTCACGATTTTCCCAACAAGGTTCGCCGCAATACATACAAATTCTCATATTAATCTCCTTTATTACCAACCGTACAATTCATTAAACATCTTTACATGATTGGAATAATGTGTTTCTTCAAACAGTCTCTCATGTACATATCTATCAGACTTAACACCATTATTTCTGTTGTAATATTCAAGCCCTCTAGGAAGAAGCTCACGGATTCTAAAATGGTTTGTCCCATCATGATGAATTGCCTTTACATGTAGTAACTTATCCTCTTGATAGATTTCATTGTAGTCTTCAAAACACTTACTAATTGCGTTCCAAAGTCCTTTAATCACCTTTCCTCCGTCGTATCTTCCGTCCCATCTACCAATGTCAGCAAGCACAATGTAATGCTTTTGTCCATGGCTCTTTTCATAGAACTCAATGTTTGCCTGTTCATCATAGAGATTTTCAGAATTCATTTCGTCAATGAACTCCTGAAGTTCGTATTCATCATCTGTTTCATACCCTCTTACTTCAAAGAAATTTTCCTTTACTTCTTCCATGTCCCAATTGCTAGTGTCATAGCTCCACACAATTTTCTTTTTCATAATAATTTCTCCTTTCTTAGTTAAACAAATCTTTAATTACACTTGTCTTATAAACACCGCCTGTAAACTTTTGCTCCTTAATAGTTCCTTTCATTCTGTCATAGATTGTTTGAACAATAGACAATTCTTGTTTTACCACTCTCCTTTCTTGTCTAATGAGTTTTAATTTTTTGGTCACTTTAACCATCTTTACTGCATCATATTTTTCTGTTTCCAAGAAGTGTAATATATCTTGCTCTTGAAGATCTAATGTGCTCACCATTGCTGCGAGTTCTTTTCTGCTTTTACAAATTTCAGCATAGTATTCATTAAACTTCTCAACATGTTGTTTTTGCATGATTATATTTCCTTTCCGTTATGCACATCCGCCACAGCAACCATAATCGACGTTAGAATTAAACACATAATCAATTTCTGCAGCATATTTTTGAATTTCTTCTGGTAATCTGTCTACAC
>JAEIGA010016469.1_pt1 | contig 11248 bp, 9 predicted proteins | sample 9270691 | NCBI WGS metagenome assembly JAEIGA01 (sample SAMN17057246, study PRJNA624740) | gut metagenome | biome: biome; isolation source: fecal sample | host: Bos grunniens | place: China: Xizang | collected 2019
ACCGCTATATTCAACATAAAGGATCTTCCGCAGACTGTATAGATATAGCTGTAGTAGCTGAGGGATATACTCCTGAGGAGCATGAAAAATTCTATGCACATGCTCAAGCCACAGTTGATGCGATACTATCTCATGAACCTTTCGGGCAATATGCGGAAAGATTCAATTTTGTTGCGGTTGCTCTTGAGTCACAGGAAAGCGGTGTGAGTGTGCCTGAAAAAGGAGAATGGAAGAATACTCCTCTTGGTTCTAACTTCAGCACATTTTATTCCAGCAGATATCTCACTACAAGGAATCTGAAGAAGCTTCATGATGCCTTAAGTGGAATCCCGTATGAACATATCATAATTCTGGCCAATACGGACACATATGGCGGAGGTGGCATATATAATTCATATACTCTGACTACGACAGGTCACCAGGCGTTCAAGCCTGTGGTTGTGCATGAGTTCGGACATAGTTTTGCCGGACTTGCTGATGAATATTATTACGATGACCAGTACACTGAATTCTATTATCCTGATGTGGAGCCTTGGGAACAGAATATCACCACGATGCATGATTTCGATTCGAAGTGGAAGGATATGCTGGACAAAGGTGATGCAATGTTGCTTGAGGGAGCCGGATATCAGTCAAAGGGTGTGTTTCGAGGATCGGAAGACTGCAGGATGCATACTAACAAGGCTCCGGAATTCTGCCCTGTCTGCAAAAGGGCGATATCGAGGCTGATCGAATTCTATCTATAAAACAAACAGACCTGCGTACATTGGCGCAGGTCTGTTTTGGTAATTTGTTGAAATTCAATTATTTTGCATCCATTGCCTGGCATGCTGTGATTGCTACCATCTTATAGATGTCATCAACTGAGCAGCCGCGGCTGAGATCGTTCACCGGACGGGCGATTCCCTGAAGGATAGGTCCTATTGCATCAGCGTTACCAAGTCTCTGAACGAGTTTGTAAGCGATATTTCCGACTTCGAGGCAAGGGAATACAAGGACATTCGCGTGACCGGCAATCTCTGAACCCGGAGCCTTTTTCTGGCCTACCGATGGGACGAGAGCTGCATCTGCCTGTAGTTCGCCTTCAACCTTGAGGGCAGGATCAAGCTCGCGTGCAAGCTTTGTAGCTTCGATGACCTTGTCGACAACTTCGTGTTTGGCCGATCCCATTGTAGAGAATGAAAGCATTGCAACCCTTGGGTCAGCAAATCCTGCTACACTCTTTGCGGTCTGAGCTGTGCAGACTGCTATCTGTGCGAGCTGCGATGCATCTGGCATTGGGGTAACGGCAACGTCTCCTACTACGAGGACTCCGTTCTCTCCGTACTCAGGAGTCTGGGTGATCATGAGCATTGCGCCGCTGACGCATGTGATGCCGGGAGCGCACTTGATGATCTGAAGTGCAGGACGAAGAGTCTCGCCTGTAGTTGAAAGAGCACCGCTGATCTGTCCGTCAGCATCTCCGCTCTTGATGATGAGGCAACCGAAATAAAGAGGATCCAGAACCTGCTGAGCAGCCTTTTCCGGAGTCATTCCTTTGTTCTTGCGGAGTTCATAGAGTAGGTTTGCGTATTCTGCTGTCTTCTCGCTGGTTGCAGGATCGATGATTGTGGCCTTGCCTATGTTCTGGAGACCAAGTTTTGCTGCAAGAGCGTGGATCTCGTCAGGATTTCCGATAAGGATGATGTCAGCAATTTCATCTGCAAGAGCCTTGTCGGCTGCAGTGAGGGTACGCTCTTCAAGCGACTCTGGAAGCACAATGCGCTGTTTGTTTGATCTGGCGCGTGCGATTATACTTTCAATAAGTGTCATGTTATAACCTTTGTTTAATTATTTGTTGCTAAATTTTATGCAAAGTTAAGAAAAATTACTTCAATCTGGCCAGATAGTCGTAATGCTCTCCTTCTGCGATGAGTTCAACTTGGAAACCAGCCTCTTCTGCATAATATGCAAGAGTGTTGAAGTCTACATACAGCCAATTGAAAGGCTCACCTTCTACATCTTTATATGTCATTTGATAATCCAGCTGGCCGTAATAGTCATCAGCAAGGTCTATCATCATGCTTCCGTCCTCCTCTTCGAAGAGATACCTCAGATCGCTAGAGTCTACTATCAGTGAACCTCCTGGAGTCAGAAGCTGCCTGACGCGCTCAAAGAAGGCAGGCATTTGGTCAAGTGTTCCGATTATGCCAGTTCCGTTCATCAGCATCAGAATGGTATCGAAGCGCTCGTTGAATGAAGGATCATAGAAGTTGATAAGGCGCGCGTCCAGCCCTCTTTCGCACATAGTCTTTACCGAGAGCGGTGAAATGTCTATTGCAACAGTTTTCTTGCCCATCTCCTTCAATGCAGCCGAATGACATCCGCTTCCTGCTCCTACGTCAAGAATCCTTCCATGAGCCTCCTCGAGGGCAATCTTTTCAAGTTCAGGCATTTCACCGAATGATCGGAAGAGGTCTTTTACCGGAATTTCGTCATCCTCAAACATTGAAGACCGGACAATCAGAGGTGCTGCCTTGCCGGTCCTATGATAATCATATATAGCTGCGCCCATAGGGTCGCTGTCGATCAGTAGCATAGCTTCAGAACTTTCTCTGCGTAACGTTCACCAAGGATGATCTGGCTTGCACGGTCGAAATGAGGGTCTTTCATGTCTGGCTTGCCTTCGGATTTATTGGTAACGATAGGAACTCCTCCCTCACTCGAGATATAGTCCGAGTCTGGAATACGTGATGATATGGTGTGCAGCATCTCGTTGAATCCATTGACATGAGAGCGCCAGCGGCCAAGCTCTCCGGCTATGAAAGGAACTTCTGCATCAAGGTCCTTGCGCAGGTTGCTCACGAATACCGAAAGAGAATCCAGATATGTATCTTTGTTTCGTACATCGGCACAGCCCTGATGCCATAGGATGGCTTTAAGATCTCCGTGATTCAATGCCTGTCTTGTCCTTCTGACAGCTTCATCATAGAATCCATCTTCGGCCCCCTTCATCCATTGTTTGATTGCAGTGCCGCCGCGAGCGTTTACAACCAGAAGAATACGGCGTCCGGTTGCTTCGGATAACTTTTTTGCAAAGCCGTATCCCGGACATATCTTCTGGAATGACATATCCTTTCGGATTGATGAATATTGATTTAGCGGATTAGTTGCCGGAACCGGTTCTCCAGCCTCATTCAGCAGGAAGACATTCTTGTCAAAGACCTGCTCGTCTCCTTCAATCATTATTCCTCGTCCAGCCATGTTTGACTGTCCTATCAGGAGATATACGTCATACTCCCCTTCTGCTTGAGCTGAAGATATATCAGCTTTTCTGGCGCTTCCGCATGAGACCAGGATAAGTGCACAAATCAGTGCTGTCAATAATCTTTTCATAAAATTAAATGTGAATTATCTTGTTTGCACAAGAAACAAATATACGATTTAAAAGATTAAATTATGAGAAAAACTGATTTTTTTTTAATTTTGTAAATGACCATTACAGTAAATATATGCTACTATCCAAAGAAACAGCCGTCTTCCTCAACCTGACCGGATGTAAGCTCAAACAGTTCATCGCTGCCAAATTGAGGCAGATGGGTGTTCCTCTTACGCCGGAACAGTTCATGCTTATTGACCTGTTGTGGAACCAAGGTGCTATGACCCAACAGCAACTTGCGGACCTTATGCAGAAGGATAAGAATTCTGTTACCAAGCTTGTGGATGCGATAGAGCGTAAAGGTTTTGTCATTCGTAGGCAGAGTCTGAGTGACAGACGCAGTAATATCATTATTCTTACAGATAAGGCGAATCTTCTTAAGCCTGATGCCAAGGAAAAAGGCATATCGATATTGGAGGAGATGCTCGAAGGGATTTCTGAAGAGGAATTGCGGGTATTTCTATCTACCTTGCACAAGTTAAATGACAACATGACAATTCATTAAAGAGATAATTTTACCAAATAACTTTTTTATTGATGAAAAAAATCATTCTGTTTTCACTGTTTCTTTTGGCTGGACTTGCCGGCTCCCAGACCTTACCTCTTCTTCTTGGACCTGAAATCTTTTCTCACATAAAGCCGTTTTTTGACGGAATGCTTTATATCTGCCTGGCGTTCATCATGATCAATGTCGGCAGAGAATTCGAACTTGACAAGTCGCAGTGGAAGTCATATACAGAAGATTATTTCATAGCAATGGCTACTGCAGCTGTGCCATGGCTGCTGATATGCGGTTATTACATTTTCCTTATGCCGCAGGAATACCGCGGAAGCTGGGATACCTGGAAAGAGACGCTGCTGCTCAGCCGGTTTGCAGCTCCTACCTCTGCTGGCATACTCTTCACTATGCTTGCAGCAGCGGGATTGAAGAAGTCATGGATATTCAATAAGACAAGAGTGTTGGCTATCTTTGATGATCTGGACACGATCCTTCTGATGATACCTCTGCAGGTATTCATGATAGGAATGAAATGGCAGCTTGGCGTTGTAGTAGCATTCGTATTTCTTTGTCTGTTGCTGGGGTGGAAGAAACTCAATACCCTTCATCTGCATCAGTCCTGGTCATCCATTCTTGGATATGCAACGATACTCGTGTTTGTGTTTCAAGGTATTTATATAGTGACCAAAGAAATATTTGGTCCTGATTCGTCCATTCACATTGAAATATTGCTCCCGGCTTTTGTATTAGGTATGATGATGAAGCCTCATCACCATCACTCTCAGACTGATGAGAAGGCGTCATCGGTGATTTCTTATATGTTTATGACACTTGTAGGTCTGAGCGCACCGTTATTCATAGGGGTAGATTTCAGCACTTCTGCCGGCACTTCCGTATTAAGCAATGTGGGTGGCATGAGCTGGGGAGAAATTGCAATGCACGTCCTGATAGTTACGGCACTCTCTAATATAGGAAAACTTCTCCCCGTATTCTTCTATAGGGACAGGTCTCTTACAGAAAGACTTGCGCTCAGCATCGGAATGTTTACCAGAGGTGAAGTCGGAGCAGGTATCGTATTCATTGCCTTGGGTTACGGAATCGGTGGACCGCTCCTGGCAATTTCACTTCTTACGATCCTTACCAACCTGATTCTTACTGGTTTCTTCGTTGTAATTGTCAAGACGCTTGCACTCAAGGCTGAAAGTTCGCATTAACGATGCGTAAAAGTTCAGAATTCAGTTCGATTGCTTTCTCCTTATCTGATTCATAAAGGTCATTCTGTTCGCCAGGATCCGAATTCAGGTCATATAGTTGGTTTCGTCCTACCTTGGTACCCATTTCCGTTCCGGTATAGAACTCTGTCTCTGGACTGTCAGCTGCAGGAATATATTTCCAACGCCCGTCAGTTATGGACAGATTGTTGTCCATGTTCTGCACGACGATATATTTACGGCCTGACCTGTCGGCATTCATCCATGATTCAAGATGATTTTCACTGTCCGGAGCACTTCCCTCCGGGAGTTTCACGCCGCACATTTCTGCAAAAGAGGCCATCCAGTCCAGCTGAAATGTCAGATTGTCAGATACTCCTGGTTTTACGTGTCCTTTCCATCTCAAGATGCATGGTACTCTGGTTCCGCCTTCGTACAGGCTGTATTTGCCGCCTCTTAAGATACCGTTGGGCTTGTGGTCGCCAAGAAGTTCAGCAGCCTGGTCATGATAGCCGTCGTCTACAACGGCTCCATTGTCGCTGGACATGACCACTATTGTATTTTCGTCAAGTCCGAGACGCTTCAGGGCACTCATCACTTCCCCAACTGTCCAGTCAAATGAAAGCAAGGCGTCACCTCTCGGTCCAAGTCCGCTCTTGCCTGCAAATCTTTTGTGAGGCACACGTGGTACATGAATGTCATTTGTAGCAAGATAGAGGAAAAAAGGTTCGTGCCTTCCAGCATTTTTCTCTAGAAACCGAATGGCATGCACGGTAATGCTGTCGGCAATATCCTCATCTTTCCATAGGGCATTCTTGCCTCCGGTCATGTAGCCTATCCGGGGAATTCCGTTTACTATAGCCTGGTCATGGCCCTGAGATGGCAGTATCCGGAGCAGTTCCGGATTGTCCTTGCCCGTTGGCTCGCCAGGAAAGTTCTCAGTATAGCTTACATACACAGGGTCAGACGGATCAAGCCCTACTCCCCTGCCGTTTTCCATATATATGCAAGGTGTCCTGTCTGCTGTTGCAGCCATTATATATGAATAATCGAATCCGAGATCTCCGGGGTTAGGGGTGACAAGACTGTTCCAATCCTGTTTGCCGGTTTCTTCACCAAGTCCGAGATGCCATTTGCCGATAACCCCTGTATTGTATCCAGCTTCCTTGAACATGTCCGCAAGCGTGAACCTTTCAGGACTGATGATCATTGCGGCATTGCCTGCAGCGATACCCGTACCTTCTCTTCGCCAAGGACATTCGCCTGTCAGCAATCCATATCTTGAGGGAGTGCTTGTGGCAGCTGCGCTATGAGTGTTGGTAAAGAGGATTCCTTCTGATGCGAGAGCTTCTACATTCGGCGTCCTGACAGATGACGTTCCGTAGCAACTGAGGTCGCCATAGCCTATATCATCGGCGTATATGAACAGTATATTGGGTTTTTCTATGTTCTTTTCATCCTGTCCGCATGCTGTTGCGAATGAGAGGATGCCTAATGGCAGAATAAGTTTTTTCATAAACGTATGAAGGTTGTTCTCTACAAATCTAATATTAATTCTTGATTTCCGCAAGGATGGAATAATGTTGATATTTAATAAAAAGATGTATTTTTGCAGATGTACACTAAACTAAACCTAATATGGCAAGAAGAAATCCAAGGGATCATTCCCTGTTTTTAAAGGCATTCCGTTCATATCTTCAGTTTGTGAATTCCGGAATGTATTTCAAGAAAGAACATGTCCTGGGCTTGGAAAATGTGCCTGTGAACGGTACTCCTACTGTCATAGTATCCAACCATCAGAACTGTCTAAACGATCCATTGTGCGTATGTCTGCAGCTGACAGACCGCAGAATGAATTTCCTTGCAAGAGCAAATGTGTTCAATAATCCGATATTCAATAAGGCTCTGCGTGCCATGGGACTTCTCCCGGCATACAGGATGGGATATGAAGGATTGGCGCATGTGCGCAAGAACTCCGAGACATTCGAAGATGCCGGCAATGCCTTGCTCGACGGTGAGACAGTGATGCTGTACCCGGAAGGCGGACATCAGGACAAAAGATGGCTTGGAACATTCAAGTTAGGATATCTCCGGATTGCTTTTGCTGCTGCTGAGAAGATGAACTTCAAGGAGGATATAATGATTCTGCCGTCATGTAATCATTATTCGAATTATTTCCACGCCCGGACGGAGATGCTTATCAGGTTCGGCAAGCCTATATCTCTGAAGCCTTATTATGAACGTTACCAGGAAGAGCCTCGTGCTACAATGATGGAAATCAACAAGATCGTTCACAGTGAGATTAAGGAGATGATGCTTCATATCGAAGATATAGAGCACTATGCCCAGATTGACTGGCTTCGTGAGAATGAATACGGGAAGAAGTATGCTGTAGAGCACGGCTTCAAGAAGAATTATCTGCCTTCGAGACTCCTTTCCGACCAGCATCTTGTAAATGCACTTCAGAAGGCATCAGAGGAACAGCCTGAGGAGATGGAAAAGATATATAGTGACGTAGCGATACTTCAAGATGGCATCAAGACACTGAACATCAGAGATTGGCTGTTTCGCTACAATCCAGGTATAGGGGCCTTATTGCTGAGGGGCCTTGGCCTTATAGCGTTACTTCCTCTTTTTATCATTTCCATCATTCCTACAGCATGTCTTTTTATTGTGCCGGAGATATTTTTGAAGAAGATGATCAAGGATCAGATGTTTATCAGTACATTCAGAGTTGCAGTCAGTGCTCTTGTCACAGTGCCGGTCTGTCTTGGTGTTCCATTTGCACTTCTCTGGATATTCGTCGGATTCTGGTGGGCGTTGGGATACTTCATAGCCTTCCCCCTGATGTTCATACTGGCATGGAACTACATCAGACTCTTCATGAAGTTTTTGGGTACATTCAATTTTGTTTCAAGAAAGAACAAGAAGAAGATCAAGGAGTTGCGCAGACTGCGTTATGATATTTTCAAACGTCTTGATGCAGTCCTGGCATAGCATTCAACAATACAAAAGCAGCTGCTGACCACCAGATCAACAGCTGCTTTTGTATTGAAAGGATTAAGAGAGTCCTTCGATCTGTCCGTCCACGATGTCTATATGCAGGGCCTGAGGGGCTTTAGGAAGGCCAGGCATCCTCATTATCTCCCCGGATATGACTACAAGCATTTCCGCACCCGCATTGATGACGATGTCCTGTACATGGAAATCAAAGTCCACAGGAACATTTATCAGTTTGGGGTTTGTTGAGAACGAATACTGTGTCTTTGCTATGCATATCGGGAAATGGGTAAAGCCGAGTTCTTCGATCATTGCAAGTTTTTTCTTTGCCGACGGACTGAATGTAACGAGGTTTGCACCATACAGGTTCTGTGCTACCTTGCAGATTTTTGTCTTTACTTCATCCTCGTCTGTGTATGCAAGGTCGAGGTCCCTGGACGGATTTTCTTCAATTGTCTTTACTACCAGTTCCGCAAGTTCTACCGCGCCAGCTCCTCCTTCGACAAATGCATTGTTGACAGCAAATCCTACTCTCTGCTCGGCGCAATGCTGACGTACATATTCGATTTCTTCATCGACGTCATCTCCATAGCGGTTGAATGCGACTACAACACTCTGTCCGAACTTCATAAGGTTTTCCAGGTGCTTGTCCATATTTGCTATACCGGTCTTGAGGGCTTCGATATCAGGCTGTCCGACCATATCCTGAGGAACTCCTCCGTGCATCTTGAGAGCTCTTGCCGTAACAACCAGAACTGTGAGTTTAGGATTGAGACCAGCCTTGCGGCACTTGATGTCATAGAACTTTTCGGCACCGAGATCGGCTCCGAATCCAGCTTCTGTAATTGCGTAATCTCCGAAGGTCATCGCAAGTTTTGTCGCAAGGATCGAATTGCAGCCATGTGCGATGTTTGCAAATGGTCCTCCGTGTACAAACGCCGGTGTGTTCTCGGTCGTCTGGACCAGATTTGGCGAAAGAGCATCCTTGAGAAGTACGGTAATCGCACCGGCAACTCCCATATCTTTGACAGTGAAAGGCTTGTTGTCGTATGTATAGCCCAGTAGGATGTTCTCTATCCTGCGGCGCAGATCATCTTCATCCTTAGCAAGGCAGAGGATAGCCATGATCTCTGAAGCTGGAGTAATGTCAAAGCCTGATTCCTGAGTGATTCCGTTGGTCTTGGGGCCGAGTCCGGTGACTATATAGCGGAGTGAACGGTCATTTACGTCAAGCACTCTTCTCCACAGTATTTCCTTAAGTCCGAATCCGTTGTCCCTGTTCTGATATATATAGTTATCGAGCAGAGCGGAAATCATGTTGTTTGCGGAGGTAATGGCGTGGAAGTCACCTGTAAAGTGAAGGTTTATCTTTTCCATCGGAAGGACCTGGGCATAACCACCGCCTGCAGCTCCTCCCTTCATTCCGAAGCATGGTCCGAGGGACGGTTCGCGAAGAGCTACGATCGCTTTTTTGCCGATCCTGTTCATTCCTAAAGCCAATCCAACAGATACTGTGGTCTTTCCTATTCCTGCCTTGGTAGGCGTAATTGCAGTTACAAGTATAAGGTTGCCGTTCCTGACCTTTTCTTCATCTATCAAGGATATGTCGACTTTTGCCATATGGCGGCCATAATGAGTCACATACTCTTTATCAATACCGAATTTTTCAGCCAGTTCCTTGATCTTCACAAGTTCAATACTGCGTGCGATTTCAATGTCCGATTTCATCGTTTAGCTAATTTTGTGCAAAAATACGTAATTGTGGCATTGTGTCCAAAGTTATTTTAGACAAATGGATTATCTTTGTAGATGTTATTAAACACATGATGATATGGGATATGGAAAATGGATAGGTGGAGTGCTTGGATGGGCTGTTCTTGGTCCGCTTGGAGCCATTATCGGATATTATATCGGTTCAGCCCTTGAGGATGACTCCAGATCTGAATCAGGAACTGATCCGCGATATGACCAGGGACAGAGAAACAGTTTTCTCATCAGTCTTCTGGTACTTTCTGCAGCAGTGATCAAGGCTGATGGAAAAGTCACCTCTGCTGAAATTGCAAAACTAAGGGAGTTCTTCGCACGTAATTTCGGCACACAGGCAGCCAATGAGGCGGAAAAGATAGTAAAGGAAATAGTTCATAAAGACTTCAATATTTATGAAGTGTGCGGGCAGGTTCGTTCATGTATGGATTATTCGCAGCGCATGCAGCTATACCACTATCTTGTGTCGCTTGGAGCTTGCGACGGCCTTATGCAATGCGAAGTGGATATTCTTGAGGTCATTGCCACAAATATCGGACTTTCAAAAGGAGATGCCGATTCGATTCTTGCCTTGTTCCGACCAAGCAATGATGCAAATTACAGAATTCTAGGAATCAGCCCTGAGGCTACTGATGAAGAGGTGAAGAAGGCATACAGAAGGATGGCTGTCAAATATCATCCCGACAAGGTCGCGACCTTAGGAGAGGATGTGCAGAAGGCTGCAGAAGAGAAATTCAAGGCTGTCTCTCAGGCATATGAGGCGATATGCAGGGAGCGTGGCATATAAATTTTACATTAAATGAAACATACAGATCAGTTTGTCGTATCATCATTTTTTACTGATACCAAACCTCATTATGAACTTCTTGACGGATTACGAGGCGTTGCGGCAATACTTGTGGTAATCTATCATATCTTTGAAGGACTTGCATTTGCTGAAGCTACCGATGGGGGTGGCAGCGGACTTATCACAACACTGAATCATGGTCATATTGCTGTTGACTTCTTCTTTATACTTTCAGGATTTGTAATCAGTTATGCATACGATGACCGTTGGGGCAAGATGTCCGTCGGCGGGTTCTTCAAGCGTCGTCTCATTCGTCTGCATCCCATGCTGATGATGGGAGCTGTGATCGGAGCCATAGCATTCTTCGCTTCGGGATGTGAAAGATGGGACGGAACCGTCACCCCTGTAAGCTGGGTAATGATCGCCTTGCTTTTGTCGATGTGTATGATACCGGCGGTCCCCGGGGCACCTTATGAAGTTCGCGGCAATGGTGAGATGTTCCCGCTGAACGGACCAGGCTGGTCGCTGTTCTTTGAATACATAGGAAATATATGTTACGCCTTGTTCAT
>JAEIGA010016470.1_pt1 | contig 11248 bp, 1 predicted proteins | sample 9270691 | NCBI WGS metagenome assembly JAEIGA01 (sample SAMN17057246, study PRJNA624740) | gut metagenome | biome: biome; isolation source: fecal sample | host: Bos grunniens | place: China: Xizang | collected 2019
ATACCGAGAGCGTCCACTATCAATTCTGTGTCCAATGTAATCATAGGCAACCGGTGCAATGTGAAGTGGACTCCCATGTCCTCAACTCTCTTCTACAAACTGGGATTCCAGATTGGTGACTGGAAGCATAGCAGCGAGGTAGTCCATCCCAACGGCACCAAAGAGTATGCCTATACTGGTTTGGTAATTCCTATGGAAGTGGCGAGCCAGATCCCCAATGGTGCAACCGGGAATATGTATGTTTACCTGCATACCTTCTCCGATAGCGCAGGAACTGTGCAGATAGGAAACACTGCCTCTGCTGTATTTGCTGTCACAGTCCCGGACAATGAAGACACAAAGCCTGTTGTTCCCATGACACTTACCCCAGTAAGCTCTCTGCCTGATTCGTTCAGTGGGCTATACATCCAGGGCAAGAGTAAGGTGAAGGCAACAATTGCTCCAAAGGGCCGCTATGAAGCCGGTATAGCATCCAGTTTCGTTAATGTGGGCGGTTCGCAATACGGTGCAGAAGAGGACTACACATCTGACCATCTCAACACATACGGTCAAGTCAAGGTGACAGGTTATGCGACTGACACTAGAGGCCACACAGGAAGCTCAGAACAGAGCATCACGGTCATCCCTTACTTCAGACCTCAGATCCAGAATGTAACAGCGGAGCGATGTGAGCAAGATGGCACATTAAGCGAAAGCGGTACATACCTAAAGATCAGCGCAAAGCGTGTATATGCCAAGGTAGTCTCCGATGATGTACAGAAGAATTTCTGCCAGATCCGCTACCGATGCAAGGTAGAAGGCGGTCAGAATGGAGAATGGGTGACGATCCTTGCTTCCGGCGCAGCAGATGACACGGTGACTACTGAAGCCCTGATGAATGGCAGTCTGGCAATTACCAATACCTATATTGTGGAAGTTCAGGCAATAGATGATGTTGGTGAACATGGAGATGCCACTGTCACAGTGCCCACCGAAAGAGTTTATGACCACGAGGCTGGTTCCATAGGTTCTTATGGCTTCGGCAAGTATGTGACAGACTCAAACACTTTTGATATTGCCGAGGAAAAGACATTCCGGGCAAGAGGCAAGGTGGTCATCGACAAGGCTCCTGTTGACGAGCATGATGCCACTAACAAAGGCTTTGTGGAGACTGTTGCCGGAGAAGTCTATCAATACGGAATAGGTAGTGCTGTTTGGGTGGAGTGGGAAGATGTTGATTCCATCAAAGCTCCTGGCTGGTATAGGAGTCAGCCTACTTCAGGGACCAGTCTTGGAGGAATTGCGTGGTCTGCTGCGGTATGGTTCCGGGTGGATGGTTATGACAAAAACGCTTGCTGTCAGACATTCTATCTGGCATCGGCTGATGGTTTTATCGTCCGAAGACAATGCAATGGCGGTGTCTGGGGTGCGTTTGAGTGTGTTAATCCTCCCATGCACAACGGTGCAGACTATCGCACTACGGAACGGCATAGGGGTGCGGCGGTCTATAAGAGGCTGATCACAATGAATCTTACCAGCAATAATGTCGATACCATATCCCATGGTGTCATCGGCACGATTATCGGTATCCATTGTATTGTCCACAGACCCAGTGACAATGCCTATTTTGAGCTTTCCTACCAAGCAAGCAGCACACAGGTCTGTTGCTACCTCATTGGAAGCATATTCTATGTTTTGCATAATGGTAGCTGCAACGGAAATACCGCAACCATTACATTCAAGTATGTGAAGTAAGGAGGAAATATAAATGGCTACAACTCGTAACCAGCTCAGTTATGGTTCCCAGGGCAGCTCTGTAACTGAGCTTCAGAAATTGCTGAATAATCATGGATACAGTCTGGCCGAGGATGGCGTTTTCGGAGATAAGACGAAATCTGCTGTTGAGGATTTTCAGAAAAACAAAGGACTGAGTGTGGATGGTATCGTGGGTGTGAATACCTGGGGTACCCTGGATGGCACATACACTCCCACTAAGAACACCGGCACCACAGCCACTACCAACAAGAACACTGGCACCACAGCCACTACTGGTACTGGGTTCCAGTACGATGCCTATCAGGAGAGTGATGCGGTAAAGCAGGCACAGGCAATGCTGCAGCAGCAGATGGCCAATAAGCCGGGAAGCTACACCTCTCCCTGGCAGGCACAGCTTAACGATACCATCAATAAGATCATGAACCGGGAGAAGTTCTCCTATGACCTGAATGGTGATGTCCTGTACCAGCAGTACAAGGATCAGTCCACCACCCAGGGCAAGATGGCAATGATGGATACCATGGGTCAGGCAGCTGCCATGACCGGTGGCTACGGAAACTCCTATGCCCAGGCTGTAGGTCAGCAGGCATATCAGGGGCACCTGCAGCAGCTCAACGACAAGATCCCGGAACTGTATCAGCTGGCACTGAACCAGTACAACCAGGAAGGCCAGGATCTGTACAACCAGTATTCCATGCTGGGTACTCAGGAGCAGCTGGACTATGGCCGTTATCGTGATACTGTATCCGACTATAACACCGAACTGGATCGCCTGTACAGCCAGTACAACACCGAGCGTGATTATGACTACGGCAAGTGGGCTGATAATCGTGACTTCGGCTATGGTCAGTTTGTTGATGACCGCAACTACAACTATCAGGTTGAGCGTGATAAGGTTCTGGATTCTCAGTGGGAGAAGGAATTCAACGAAGCAGTCAGACAGTTCCAGCTCCAGTGGGATGCAGCACATCCTTCGGTTAGTTCATTGGGTGGTGGCGGCGGTGGAGGCGGTAGCAACTATTCATATAAGCCTGATAGTGATCTTAATCCCGATCCCCCCGATCCTCCGAGTACAAAAAAGGTGGATTTAGGAACCAGGGAAGGTCAGCTCGCTTTGAGAAGTGAAGCTAATGCAGCCACCAATGCTGCATATCAGTCTGGTGCAATTACCAAAGAGCAGTGGCAGCAGGAAATGGCAAATAACAGGCTTGTAAGATAAGGAGAGGTGAATGATGGCTGACAATAAGAAAAACCAGGAGGCTCTTGAGGCGTTACATAGGTTTCAGGATGCTCAGGCGGCAACATCATCTGTTTCCAATACGGATTGGAAAGCCGCATCCAAAAGTGCAGACAGTTTCATAGAAACAGCCACTGCTGCTGCGGATAATGTTCGAAATGAATATACGAAGCAGGTTGACGGTAACTATATCAATTCTTTCCTGACCGATTCCAGAAAGCATCTGAACGGTGCACTTTCTGCCAAGACCCGGATGGGCGTTGGCACCAGCAAGTCCATTTATGAATCCAGAAAGAAAGAATCTGATGATCTTCGTAATAGAAGTTATGTAATCAGCAGATATCTGGATGATCATAAGGATGATCTGGATGAAGAAACCTATAAATCCCTGAAGGATTATCTGGATACTTTCGACAAGGCTTCCAGCCAGTCCATCCATGCCTTCTATAGGAACGATAAGTTCTACTCCCAGTTCAGCACCAAGGAAGAGTACGACAAGTATGTGACCCAGAAGGAAGAGTATGAAAAGGCTGTCAATCTGGATCTGGATGCTGCCGAGAAGGAAATCGCAGATCTGGAAGCACAGCGTGATGACTTCTACTGGAATCACGAGTATGATGCCACCAACCACAGAGAGCGTGTAGCATTTGATGAAGCTCTCAAGGAGTGGGATACCAAGATTGCCCAGAAGAAGCAGTACCTCAATCAGGCCAGCCGCATCCAGGAGAGTGCAAAACTCTCCTCGGTGGCTGATCCCTTCTCTGGTTCGTATGATCATAATTTCAAGGACCTCAGTAAGTACAGCAGCACCATCCAAGATAGCCACGCATGGTGGTCGAATGGAACCGGCGATGCACAGTATGAATGGATCAACAACCAGAACGGTTTCCGAGACTCCTATGAAAAGGATATGGATGCTCTGAATGAGGTGGCTGCTGCAACCAGTCAGTCCAGTTTCTATGTGGCACCCACTGAGTCTGCATACCGCAAGAAGGGCTATGACCATCTGACCAAGGATGAGATTGCCATCTACAACTACTACTATGCCAAGGAAGGCAAGGAGAAGGCACAGGAATATCTGGATAACATCCAGGAGACACTGAACTACCGGAAGGCCACAGCTATGTATGGTGAGCTGGAGGATAACACTGCACAGGAGCTGATCTTCGGTGTGAACGCAGGTCTTGACCAGTTCAGCTCCGGTGTCCGCAATCTGTTCAATACCGAGGATAACTACATTCCTCAGTCCGCTGTACAGATGACCTCCGGCATGGTCAGAGAGGATCTGGCTGATGCTGGTGCTAAACTCCCTGACTGGATGGGTGGTGCATCTCTGGGCCAGGTAGGATACGATGCCATCACCACCACAGCAAATATGGCTCCGTCTATCCTCACCTCTATGGCAGTGGGTATGCTGAACCCTGTGGCAGGCCAGGTGGCAGGTCATGCTCTGATGGGTATGTCTGCTGCAGGCGGTGCCTATCAGGAAGCTCTGAACGAGGGCTACGATAAGAATCAGGCAAGAGGCTATGGTCTGCTGGTGGGTGCATCCGAAATCGTCATGGAGAAGGTCCTCGGTGGTATCAGTGCACTGGGTGGCAATGCTCTGGGCAAAACCCTGACCAGCAACCTGGGCAATGCAGACACCGCACTGAAGATGATCGCCAAGAAGCTGGGCGGCAGTATGCTGTCTGAATTCAGCGAAGAATATCTGCAGGAAGTGCTGACTCCTATATTCCAGAATCTGATGCTGGGTACTGACAACGAGGTAAAGCTCTTCTCTGCAGAGGCGTTGTACTCCGGTATCCTGGGTGCATTGACTGCAGGCATCATGGAAGGTCCCACCGCCATCGCTGGTGAGGTGAAGGTTAACAACACCGGCAAGCAGCTTCAGCAGGCTGACATCTCTGCTCAGAGACTGGCTGACATCGGCAAGACCTTCTCTGCGGACACTGTGGCATTTAAACTGGCAGGCAAGGTGGATGAGAACACCGGTGCCTACACCATGGGCAGACTGTTCAATGAAATCGGCGCAACCCTTACTGAGCAGAATAAGACAGATATCGCCAAGGCACTGGTTGCAGAGGGTATGTCTGTTGATATCGCAAAACGCCACGCAGAGATCATGTCTGATATCTTCGAAGGTGGCGAGGTTTCCGATGTCCAGATGAAGATGATCGAGAAGAACGATGTTCTCTCCAAGGTCATGAAGGAAGTTCTCATTGATGAGAATTCCACTGTGAATCAGCGTACCATTGGGTACAGCAATACATTGAAAGCTCTTGCGAATGAAATGTCCGGCGTAGATACTTCCCGGACAGAACAGACCACTCCCGGACAGGAGAACCAGGCAAAGTCCGATAAAGTCGTTACCGAAAATAAGCAAGCCACACAGAGCCAGTACGAGGCTTCCGCAGATGGCAAGACTATCATCAAGTCCACCGGCGAGACCGTAGGTATCAAGGAAGTTGCAACCATTAAGGATGGTCAGATGACCCTGAAGCTGACCGATGGCAGAACTGTGGATGCCAAGGATGTCAGCTATGCCAGCGAGAGCGAGGCTCTGGTGTATGAGGCTGTTGCCAATATGGGCGTGAATCCTGCTGCCGCCAATGTTCTGGTGAATGCATACCACCCTGACAGCGGTGTGTCCGCTGGAGTATATGCCCTTGGCATCAAGGAAGCATACCGCTATGGTCAGTACAGCTATCCTGTGCAGGAGCTGGCGAAAGGCCCATTCTCCTCTATGCTGACGGAGTATCAGAGAAACACTGCGTACAAGCTGGGCAAGATGTTCGGCGGTAAGCAGGTGGCAAAGGCACAGGCAACTGTCGAGAAATCCTCGCAGGTTGCCAACAAGAACGCAACTGTTGCCAAGAAAGTTGGCAAAGTTCACTTCGATGGTGACCGCAATGCACTTACCGAAAGACAGAGCGCAAGTCTTTCCGCTTTGGAAACTGTTGCAGATATTCTGGGTGTGCAGATCCATGTGTTTGAATCCAAAGTAGGTGAGAACGGCAAGCGAATCGGTGCCAATGGTTGGTATGATCCGAAGGACAGCAGTATCCACATTGACCTTCATTCTGGTGTGAGTGGTGCGGCCACCATGCTGTACACTACTGCACATGAGCTGACCCACTTCATTAAGCAGTGGTCTCCTGCCAAGTTCAAGATCCTGGCCAACTTCCTGATGAAGGAGTATGGACAGAAGGGTGTGAGCGTGGATGTGCTGGTGCATAAGCAGATTGACAAGGCCAAGCGTAGTGGCAGAACCATTTCCTATGATGTTGCCTATGAGGAAGTTATCGCTGACTCCATGGAAACCATGCTGGCTGACGGTAATGTCATGGAGAAACTGGCAAAGCTGAAGCAGCAGGACAAGTCTCTGTGGCAGAAGATTAAGGACTTCATCGGAGATCTGGCAGCGAAGATCCGCAGTGTTTATGAAGGTCTGACCCCTGACTCCCAGGAAGGCCGTTATGTGGCTGAGATGGTTGATTCCATCGAGAAGCTGCAGGAGCTGTTCACCGAAGGTCTGGTGGATGCATCTGAGAATTACCAGGCCAGTCTGACTCCCGGCGAGGAGGGTGTGGTTGCGAACCAGAATGGCGAACCTGTTGCCCATGCTACTGCCGATGGCACTGTTCAGCTTTCCATGCGTACCTACGAGGAGTCCGGCAGAACGGAACTGAGGAAGTACCTCCAGAAATGCGTCTCCAGCAACAAGCTCACCCAGGAAGAAATGCAGGAGATGATGGATGGCATCGAGGAGATCTATGGGATCTGCAAGGAGTTCAAAGACAAGTATGCTCCCTTCAGCTCCTGGTCTGATGCAGCCGTTGTCCGTGACACCTACGGCAAGCCGGTATTCAGCGTGGTGACTCCCAATGGTGATTACAAGATGAACCTGGACTTCTCTCTGGTGTGCAAGAAGCGTAGGACTCTGGATGCAGTCTTCAATGAGATGTCCAGAAGAGGCATCATTGATGACTTCGAACTGGGCCAGAAGAGTGTGGTCAAGATCAATGAGATAATCCGTAAATACGAACTGGAGACCGCCTGCGCTCTGTGCTTCGTGGATGCGAAGAGATTCCGGCAGGCATCCATGGCAGACCAGTTCACCAACCTCTACAATGAGCTGGTTCTGAGCCTGGTTCCTGAAGGTCAGAGAAGCAGTATCGAACACTTCAACTTTGGTGGTTATGCAACCATCAAAAAGGTGGAGGGCGGCATCCATACCTGGAATGCATCCAAACTGGACTTCTCCCATCTGGATGAGGTGATGAAGAACTATGGCAAGGGTACTGTGGAGCATAAGGCTGCGAAGTACATCAAGGCTCATCCTGAAGGCAGAAAGCTCCTGCTGAGAGGTGACTTCATGTCCTCCCAGGGCTTTGATGCAGTGAAGACCCAGAACAAGGATATCCTGAAACTGTACAATTCCAAGAAGGGTACCGGTGGCCCCAAGGCTGCATTCGGTGATGTGCAGTACATGAATGAGATCGTCAAGAAGGCAAGAACATGGACTCCTGCGAAGGCTTATGCTGTGGGCGGTGTCCGTATCCAGTCCTTCTCTGACTATGTTCCCAGAATGGTATTCGACTATACCCAGATGATCTACGATCTGGCTGCAACCAAGCTGCCTGCACATGCCTACACCAAGGAGGCTCTGTTCGTCAAGCAGTTCGGTCTGACCGGCGTGAAGATCAACATGAGTCTGATCCCGGCAATTGCAGAGGGTGGCATTGCTCCCGGTCTGGATGCCAATGGTGACTATGTCTGGGCAGGCGAGTCTTTTGACTATGAGACCGCCAAGGAGATCCAGAACGCAGAAGGCTACACGGAAAACTGTGGTACCATCTGCGTGGGTGTTTCCAAGCAGCACATCGAGAAGCTGCTGAGAGATCCCAACATCCGCATGGTTATCCCCTACCACAAGTCTGGTCTGAACCCTATCGTGGCTCACATGAACAAGATTGCAGAGTTCACCGACTACACCAATGACCAGAGAACCAAGGGCAAGGATGGCAAGGCACTGGAAAAGGACTTTGACTTCTCCAAGGCTCTGCATGACATGGGCGATAAGGCAAATCCCAAGGCTGTTGCTGACCAGTATCTGAAGTGGTGTGCTGCTAATGGCTACACTGCCAAATTCGCTGAGTTCGCTATGGAGGAAAACTACTACAAACTGCTGGAGGACTTCACCCTGTATGACAAGGATGGAAACTATGTGCCCCAGCGTGAGGTCAGAGCTGTATTCCCCAAGGCTGAGTCCGCTTTTGGCTCCATGAAGAAACTGATTAAGGAAGGTCTTGAAGAGGATGCAGTCATCGAGGGCAAGAGAGATAATCGTCTCTCTGCTATCGTGGATGAGATCCAGAGAACCATCCCCAAGACTGAGGCTGAGATTTCTGAGGACCAGGTGGCACAGGCTGACCGGGATCTGGAGGCAGAGGTAAAACTGCCTGACCGTGATTATTCCTACGATTCTCTGGTAAGCAAGCCGGACATGGCGGTAACCTCGGTGGATGGTGCTATTCCGAATAATCGTGCAGATGTTGTTGCCTTGGCAAAGAAAAATGCTGCCAAGGTGGGAAAGGTTGATCCCAAGACTGGCAGCATAAGTGTTCATGTTGATGATATTAACGCAGATGTGGTTCTTAGCACAGATGGATTAAAGCATGGTCTTCGCAGAACCAAGAACCCTAAAAACGATGCTAATTACATCGTTACGGTCAAGGCTGGAGAGATCATAAAGAATTCCATCAAGATCAACGAGGCAAATCCCAAGAAGGACAGTGCAACAGGTGCATATGTCTTGATCGGAGTTGCAAGTAACACAAGTGGTGATATGTATATTGTACGATCTATTGTGAACCAATACAAAAATGAGTTGGCATCTATGGATGTACTGTATGCTATTAATGCAAAAAAAGAACTGGCTGCGCTCTATGCGCCCAGATCCGCAGCAAAGCCGCTTTCTGTTACCAGTTCCACTATTAGTATAGCGGAACTGTTAGACCATGTCAACCAGTATTTCCCTGACATTCTTCCGGAAGATGTGCTGAAGCACTATGGGTACGATGCAAGACCGGAAGGTGATTTTGGAGAGAATGTTCTGTACTCTGAGCGTGACACCGAGTCTGTCTCCAACCGCTCCCTGTTGGCGAATGCTCTGGAGAGTGTAGCCAAGAACGACATCGAGCGGAAGAGATTGCAGGAGTACAAGGAGAAAATCACACTTATCAATGCCGAAGAGGAAAATCTCAGGGCATTGAATAAGCAGCTCAGAATTGAGAAAGACCCAGAGAATATTCGGATGCTTCAGTTTGAGGCAAATCAGACCGCCAACCGCATCAACACCTATGACCGACAGCTGCTTCGTCTGGAGGCATCCAGACCGCTGCAGGATGTGCTGACCAGAGAGAAGAAGATGGCCTTTGACCGTGGTGTGCAGAAGGGCAAGGATGCTCTGGAGGCATACCGGGTAAGAGCTGAGAAGCAGCAGCAGGAGACCATCGAGCGGTATCAGGAGTCCCGGAAGAGGGGCGTGGAGAACCGCCAGAAGACTGCCATGAGGCAGAAGATCCGCAAGACCATCCGGGATCTGGATAAGATCCTGAACCGTGGCGATAAGAAGCGTAATGTCAAGGAGGACATGAAGGACTTCGTGGCAGATGCACTGTTCACTGCGGAGATCCTGTTCACTGACAACTACAGCAACGAGGATATGGTGCGCAACGGTGTTGGTACTGACCTGACCCCGGAAGAGGCCAAGTTCATGAATGAGGCCAGAGCCATCATGGATGAGCTTGCGAATCTGCCCACCGGCTACGATGGCTGGCTGGCAAGACAGGATCAGGAGTTCAAGCTCAAGGGAAAACTGAATTACCGCATGGGCAAACTGAGAGATGTCTTCGTCCGTGAGAGAGCAAGACTCAACAAGACCCAGGTGTCTGAGGTGCTTGGCAATCTGGCTGACTCCTATGGTAGACTCCAGAATTCTGAGTATTCCCATGTGCAGGGTGCATACCACGAATCTGTCCATGAGTATCTGAAAATGCTGCAGGAGGATGTGGGCGGCACGATCATCAAGGACATGACCCTGGGTCAGCTGGAGGAGCTGTACAAGGCATATACCATGGTCAAGACCACTGTCCACAATGCCAACCGGATGTTTGCTGAGAACCTGAACAATACTCGTGAGGCTCTGGCTAACCGGGTAATGTTCGAAGTCCATGAGGCAGGCGGTGAGCATGGCCTGTGGTCTAAGGCAGCAGACAAGCTCAACTCCTTCTCCTGGAACAATGAGAAGCCTGTGTATGCATTTGAGCGTATCGGTTCCAAGACCCTCAGTACCCTGTACGGTAATATCCGCAAGGGTCAGGATGGCTGGGCTGTGGACATCCAGGAAGCCAATGACTTCCGCATGAAGATGTACCAGAAGTACAAGCACAACACCTGGGATACCCAGAAGACCTATAAGTTCACCTCTTCCTCCGGCATGGGATTTGAGCTGAACACTGACCAGATCATGAGCCTTTATGCATACTCCAAGAGAGCGCAGGCACATGACCATCTGCTGAAGGGTGGCTTCGTATTCGATGGTAACACCGAGGTGGTTGTGAATAAGAAGGGTCTGAAGATGACCTACCTGAACAAGACTGCAACGGCATACAATCTGTCCTTTGAGATCCTGGAGAACATCATCAGCAAGCTGACTCCTGAACAGAAGGCATTCGTTGATGATATGCAGGATTATCTGTCCACCACCATGGGTGAGAAGGGCAATGAGGTCTCCATGGAACTGTATGGCGTGAAACTGTTCAACGAGCAGTTCTACTTCCCTCTGCGCTCCGCAGGCCAGTACATGGAGAGAGCCAAAGAAGCTGATCTGAAGAAGGAACAGGGTCAGGTGAACATCGCCAACTCCGGATTCTCCAAGGCCGTGAAGATCAAGGCAAGCAACCCTGTGGTCCTTGCCGGCTTCATGGAAGTCTGGGCAGGCCATGTAAATGAGATGAGTATGTACCACTCCTTCGTGCTTCCTATGGAGGACTTCCGCAGAGTGTACAACTACAGCTCTCCCCATATGGAGGGACAGCCCAGTGCTTCCGTCAATGGCGTGATCCAGAATGCCTACGGTGCTGCAGCTACTGACTACATCGATCAGCTGTACCGGGATTTGAATGGTGGTGCACTTACTGATAACAGAACCGGCCCTATCAACAAACTTATGGGTCTGTTCAAGAAGGG
>JAEIGA010016471.1_pt1 | contig 11247 bp, 7 predicted proteins | sample 9270691 | NCBI WGS metagenome assembly JAEIGA01 (sample SAMN17057246, study PRJNA624740) | gut metagenome | biome: biome; isolation source: fecal sample | host: Bos grunniens | place: China: Xizang | collected 2019
TAATGCGGTATGTGCTTTCGATATACGGAATGAATTCCTGAAAGAAGAAATCCTCGTAACGCCAGCAGTCACTGTTGAAATAGCCGTCGTAGGTGGTACCGGCATCGGGCATCACAATTATCATCTCCTGTGCCTTGCCCGACCGGAAAATCTCAGTCGCTATCTCCCGGACATTTCCCTTGTCGCGCCATGCGGTATGCGTGTCGGTGAGGCCGTGCAAGAGATAGAGCACGGGAAAGGCTCTGTTCTCATCGGCATATCCCATGGGGAGGTATATGCAGTATTTCTTTGTACAGCCAAGGGTTTCACTCTGCATCTCGCACTCCAATATCTGTGGGTACGGATTGTTCTGAGCATATGGCTGCACTGCAACAGCCAAGAAGAGGAGGAAAAGGGTGATACAGCGTTTCATAAATGGATATATTTTCGTTCGGTTATCCCCTGCGCAAACGGGCGACAGGGATATTAAGCTGTTCGCGGTACTTGGCTACCGTGCGGCGCGCGACATTGTAACCCTGCCCGACGAGTATCTCCTGCAGGGCCTGGTCGGTGAGTGGACTGGACTTGTCCTCGGCATCGACAAGTTCACGTATGACACGGAAGAGTTCATACACGGAGTGTGTGGTGCCGTCGGCCATTGTAACGCCATCGCTGAAATAGTACTTCAATGGGGTGACGCTCCATGGTGTCTGCACATACTTGCTGTTGCACACACGCGACACGGTAGAGATGTCATAACCTGCAATGTCGGCAACATCCTCAAGAATCATTGGTTTGAGGAAGGCCTCATCACCACCACTGAGGAAATACTCCTTTTGTAACGATGCTATCGCTTTCATTGTTCCCAGCATTGTCATTTCGCGTTGTTGCACTGCTGTGATGAAGCCTTTTGCCGCATCAATCTTCTGCCTCAGGAACAGTGCTGCAGCGCGCTGCTCGGCACTGCTGCCGGCAATCTGCTCATCGAGCATCTGCATGAAGTCACCATTCACACGCAACGAGGGGACATGGGAGTTGTTGAGCGAGACATATACTTTTTCATCGGTAATGTCAAGGATAAAATCGGGCATCACCTGTTGGCGACTGAAACCTATGCCCTCGGCAAGCGACGCGCCCGGGCGGGGATTGAGACGGACGATGTCGGCAATGGCATCGCGGCACTCATCGGCTTCAACACCCAGTTTTTCGGGGATTATATTCCAACGCTTACCCGAGAACTCGTCATAGCACTCGGCGAGAATCCGTTTGTGTACAGAGTAGTCCTTGCCCGATGTGCTGCGCTCCAGCTGCAGGAGCAGGCACTCACGCAGGTCGCGCGCGGCAATACCGGCCGGCTCAAATGTCTGTATAGCCTTCAGCACCGACAAGAGCTGTTCCTCATCGGTACACACATTATTGTATATTAGGAGTTCGTCCTCAATCTCGGACAGCGGCTTGCGCAACAGGCCGTCCTCGTCGAGCGAACCTATAAGGTATTCGCCAATGGCTTGCTCGTCGGGAGAGAGCGAAAGCTCACCAAGCTGTTCCATGAGCGAGTCGCCGAACGAGGCAGCATCGCCCAATGTGGCATCAATAGAAGGAACGAACCCCGGCGATGCAACTGGAATGTCATCATTGCCGCTATAGTCATCGTCGGCATCGGCCGAATAGATATCGGGGGCATCAACATCATCGTCCCCACCACCCTGTGGCATAGCCTCATCGGGTTCAACGGCATCGAGGGCGGGGTTGTCCATAACCTCGCCTCGCACCCTCTCCTCTATCTCTACAGTTGTCATCTCAAGCAGTTGCACGGCAAGCAATTGCTGGGGCGACAGGGTCTGGGAAAGCGTCTGTTGCTGTTGTTGGGTCTGTGTGAATCTATTGTTTGACATTCAGTTTTTATAAAAGTATCAGTACTTGAAACTGCTTCCACCAAGGAATTCACGCGCGAGCGATGTCGGCGGCAGTTCTTTGTCCTGCAAAGGTACAATATAATCCAGGAAACGCAAAAGCCTTTGCGCCTCGGAATACTCGGCACAGTTCTCGGGCACTGCGCGTAGCATGGGCTCGGCCTGTGACTTGAAGACAGCGAGTTCATAGAAAAGCGATGAGTTGAACATTACATCGGCGTTTTCCTGGTAAGGGAATATCCATTTCTCCTCGCCACGGCGCACATCGGGCCAACGCTTGATGGTTTCGCGTGCCGAGTAGCCGCGGTATTTTGCATCGCGTATCATACGGCGAAGCAGGCGGTTGTCCGATGTTGATATGTAGTTATGATAGTCGAGCTTTATCGATGTAAGTGCCGATACATAGATGCGGAATTTGTCACTATCGGGTATCTGCATGGTGAGCATAGGGTTAAGCGCGTGCGTACCCTCGATAACCAGCACCATGTGAGGCTCCAGCTTCAGTCTGTTGCCATTGAACTCGCGCTCGCCACTCTTGAAGTTGTATGTGGGAAGCTCCACCTCTTCACCGCCAAGTATACGGCTCAACGACTCGTTGAAATAGGGCAGGTCGATGGAGTGGATTGATTCAAAATCATAGTCACCGTCGGGTTTGCGCGGTGTATGTGTGCGGTTCACGAAATAGTCATCGAGTGATATTGCGTATGGCTTAAGTCCGCATGCAATCAGCTGTATTCCAAGGCGTTTGCTGAATGTAGTCTTGCCCGATGATGATGGGCCGGCAATGAGCACTACCCTTGCTCCGCGCTGTGCTATATCATCGGCAATGAGCGAGAGACGACGCTCCTGGAGCACCTCGGAGACATTTACCAGGTCTATTCCGAAACCGGCACGCACGGCCTTGTTGAAATCGCCTATTGTCTCGACACCCATCTTCTGATGCCACTGCAGGCGTTCCTCGAAAAGTTCATGCAACTTCTCCTGTGGTACCTTGTCCTCGAGTTCGGTGGGGCGCTCCTTGTTAGGGATGCGGAGCAGCACACCGTCATCATACTTCTCGACCTCGAACAGTGTTATATAGCCTGTGCTTGGAACAAGGCCGTTATAATAGCTGTCGACATAACCGTCAAGCTCGTAATAACTTGTGTAGAGGTAGTCGTATGTCTCAAGAAGACGCACCTTGTCTACACGCCCCATATTCCTGAAGACCTCAATGGCATCGGCTGTGTGGCACTCCACTCTCTTGAATGGAATATCGCTGTCAATGACACGCTGCATCCTCTCACGCAGGAGAGCCACCTGTTCATCGCTCAACGGTGTATCCCTGCGGCAATAATAGCCTTTTGAGATTGCATTCTCGAAACGCACGGTCTCACCCGGGAACAGTTCATTCATGGCTTTCATGAAGATGAAGGTGAGCGAGCGGACATACATACGCATTCCGTCATCTGTAGTAACATCAATGAACTCCACATCCTTGTGGCGGTATAGCCTTAGCGCAAGCCCCTCGGTGACATTGTTCACACGGGCTGCAATAGGCCCGTATGGCATGTCAAGCTCAAAAGAATCATAAATCTCCCTTAGCGACACACCGCTGGGGAACTCCCTTGTAATACCGTTGTTCTTACAAAAAATGCGTACCATAGCTATCTGTTTTTATCTTGTCACGGAAAATATCCGGACATGCTCAAAGATAGTCACAAACGGACGAGAAAAGAAGAAACGGAACGAGATTTTTTGTAATTTTAAATATAATTTACTTTTTCCTATTTGAAATTACACGAACAATGTCTAAATTTGCTTGCATCACATAACATGGGATAGTATGGAAAAGATGGCACAATACATAAAAAGTATAGAGATTGAATCGCTTTGGAGCAACCGCAAGCATGTCTGTTGGGAGTTGCGACCGGATGTAAACATTCTGAGCGGTAACAATGGTGCCGGCAAAAGTACTTTCATAAACAGGTCGGCAAGGCACCTTGACATAATGCGCGACGGACGCATAACAAGTTGTCCCCAGGATGGCGTAAAAATAACTTTCTACCCCGAGGATGCCACAAGCATTAACTTTGATGTCATAAGCAGCATAGACCGCCCGATCATGAGCAGCGAGATGCTGGAGAAGGTCTCGGGAGCCGACATACGCACCGAACTCGACTGGCAACTCTACAACCTGCAACGCCGCTACCTTAACTACCAGGTGAACATAGGTAACAGGATTATCTCATTGCTCACAAGCGGCAACCCCGACGACCAGCGCCTTGCCACAGAACTTACGAAGCCGAAAAAGCAGTTCCAGGACCTTGTGGACGAGCTGTTTGCACCCACTGCAAAGACCATAGTGCGCAACAGCAACGAGATACTGTTCAACCAGTATGGCGAGACTTTGCAGCCCTACATGCTTTCATCGGGCGAGAAGCAGATGCTTGTGATACTGCTCACAGCCCTTGTGCAGGAGAACCGCCCGAGCGTAATGCTAATGGACGAGCCCGAAATATCACTGCACATTGAATGGCAGCAGCGGTTGATTACCCTTGTGCGCACGCTCAACCCCAACACGCAGATTATACTCTGCACGCACTCCCCTGCCATCATAATGGACGGCTGGATGGATGCAGTAACCGAGATGGAAGACATCACAAGGTAAAAACGGAAAAGTCAAAGGTGAAAACGGAAAGCTGCGGGTGAGCGAGTGTGTGGAAGTTTACTTACACACAAAGCGAGCGGAAGCAGGTTCAATCGCACGAAGTGCGGTTAAAACGGAAAACTAAAAGCAGGGATAGTACGACTGAGGTATGAAAAGGCTTACCGAATATCTCAATTCCAATTTCATTGAGGCAGCAAACTCACTGCGCCCCAAGAGAGCCGCACAGCGCATCATAGCATATGTAGAAAGTTATGATGACATATCATTCTGGCGTTCGGTCTTCAATGAATACGAGAGCGACAGAATCCATTTCGAGATAATGCTACCGGCACGCACCAAGCTCACCAAGGGTAAGAAACAGGCAATGATGAACATGCTTGGCAAGGCATATGGCCGCAACATGATTGCCTGTGTAGACAGCGACTATGACTATCTGCTGCAGGGCGCGACATCCACATCGCGACAGATGTTGGAGAACAAGTATATCTTGCACACATACGCCTACTCCATCGAGAACTACCGGTGCTATGCCGACAGCCTGAAGCAGGTCTGCGTGCTCTGCACCCAGAACGACAGCAATGTAATCGACTTCAACGAGTTCTTCAAGCTATACTCGCGCATCTGCTATCCCTTGTTCGTCTGGAATATACTGCTCTACCGCAGACGCGACACAAAGACAATGAGCATGCTGCACTTCTGCGAGATTGTGCGCCTGTCATCATTCACTGTCAATAACCCCGCCTACTCTTTGCAGCAGCTCAGCAACCGTGTGAAGCACAACACAAAGATGCTCGAAAAGCAGTTTCCCGAGCTGAAAGAGGAGTACAGGAAGCTGGATGAAGAACTGGCGATACTGGGCATCACCCCCGACGAAACCTATTTCTATATACAAGGGCACCACATCATGAACGGTGTTACCATGCGCGTTCTGCAACCCGTGTGCCGCCACTTGCGCAGCAAACGCGAGGAGGAGATTGAGCGTTTTGCCTATCACCGCCAGCAGTACAACAATGAACTGGCATCCTACCGTCACAGCCAGTGCGATGTAGCGACAATGCTGAGCAAGAACACCGATTACAAGGATGCTTCACCATACAAGCGATTAAAAGCAGATATTGACAGTTTGTTATTGTCGATAGAAAGGTGAATCTGAAACAACCGCTCCTTTATCTTCTCTTCCAGAACACCGGAGTAAAGAGCAAGAGCACTGCGAAGAATTCAAGACGGCCTACCAGCATCTGGAAAGCACTGAACCATTTCACACCGTCGGGCAGCAGGGCAAAAGAATCCATTGGACCATAATTTCCCAACGCCGGGCCCACATTACCCACCGATGCAACAGAAAGGCTGAACGAGTCAAGAAAATCTATCCCGAACGCCATGTTCACGAACAGGCCTGCCACAAGCGTGAATATATAGATTACGGTGTAGGCAAGTATTGCCGACTGAACAGCAGTTGGGATGACCCTCTTGCTCATGCGCACAGGTATCACTGCATTGGGGTGTACAATGCGCTTGAACTCATTCCACACGACCTTGAACAGGATTGATATGCGCACACACTTCATGGCGCCCGATGTAGAGCCCGAACATGCACCAAAGAACATGAGCGCGCACAGCAACAGCCACAGCAACGGCATCCACGCAGCATAATCAACCGTGGCAAAACCGGTTGTTGTCTGTACCGAAACCACCTGGAAGAGCGATGCACGGAATGCTCCCTCGACCCCCTCATCAGTAGTAAAGAATAGACCGGCACCAATTGCAATAGTGAAGACTGCCACTATCATGAGATAGGTTTTGAATTCGGTATCACGCAACAGCGTCATTGGTTTGAACTTGAAGAGTGCCAGATAGAGCAACGAGAGGTTTACGCCCGACACGAACATGAAGAATGTGAGCACATACTCAATCGCCGGGGAGTTGAAAGCCTCGATACTGGCCTGCTTGGTAGAGAAACCACCCGTGGCAATGGTTGACATCGAGTGACAGACGGAGTCAAACCAATCCATTCCTGCGACATTAAGCGAAATGGCGCAAATAATGGTTAGAGCTATGTATATAGTCAAAATCCAACGCGCAGTAACCGAAATGCGAGGGTGCAATTTGGAGCGCATGGGACCAACCGACTCGGCCGAGAAGAGCTTGATGTCGTTCAGGCCAAACATCGGGAATATCGCAACCGTGAAGAACACAATACCCAAACCACCGACCCAATGCGTCAGCATGCGCCAGAAAAGGATTGATTTGGGCAGTGACTCTATATTCTCAAGGATTGTGGCACCCGTGGTGGTGAATCCCGACATTGTCTCAAAGAAAGCATCGGTAAAATCGGAGATGCCACCGCTGAGGATATAAGGTAATGTTCCAAAAAGCGAAAATACAATCCAGCATAAGCTGACAACTATATATCCATCCTTGAACGACACATTACGGTCGCCACCCTTGCATAAAGTAATGAGCACGGATCCTGTCAAGGAAACAATACCTGTAGAAGAAAGGAGCGGATGCACTGTATTATCATTGTAGAAGAGTGCCACTCCAACACACAGCAACATGAAAAGCGCTTCAATCAAAAGCAGCATTCCAATGACACGAAATATTACTTTAGGGTGAAACATAGTTTACTTGAAATATTTTTCCAATTTTTTGAGCACTCGCTCAATGCAAAAGAAGATTACATGGTCACCAGGTTCAATCATCGTGTTACCCGAAACATGCACACCGACACCGTTGCGGATGAGACCACCGATATTTGCTCCATCGGGCAGACCCAGGCTCTTTACCGGCTTGCGGGTTATCAGACAGTCGCGGTTCACCGGGAACTCCGCAACAACGGCCTGAATGAATGTCAGACACTTCACGCTCGAAACATCGGTCTTGAGCATCATCTGAAAAATGGCACTGGCTGCCAGTTTCTTCTTGTTGATGACCGAGCCTATATCCATTTTCTCGGCCATTGATATGTAGTCGATATTCTCGATTTCGGACACGGCACGGCTCACACCTGCACGCTTTGCAGCAAGGCAGGCAATGATATTTGTCTCGGAATTATCGCTAAGGGCAATGAACACATCGGTGTGTGCAATACCCTCACTGCGCAGAAGTTCCGGATCACGGGCATCACCGTTAATGACCATAACCTCGTCGTCAACAAGTTCAAGCAATTTGTTACAACGGTTCAAGTCGCTCTCGATTATCTTTATGTCAATATCATTCGGAACCAATTTGGTGGTACGCACGGCAATGCGGCTACCACCCATTATTATCACGCTCTTGACCTCGGAGAACTGTTCCTTACCACAAATCTGGCGAATGTAGGGTATATACTCGTGTGTGGTCATGAAGCACACCGTATCATTGGGGATGATACAGTCGTTACCACGCGGGATAATTGTTTCATCGCCACGCTGCAGGGCCACAATGTGATAAGGGATATCGGGTGGCAACTCCTTGAACGGTATGTTCAGTATCGAAGCGTTCTCCCTCACCTTTACACCAATCATCACCAAAGCACCATCGCCGAACTCCAGCATCTGGCGCATCCATGAATACTTGATACTTGTTGCAATCTCCTCGGCAGCCAACTGCTCGGGGTAGATAAGAGAATCCACGCCAAGCGAGGCAAAATACTCCTTGTGCTTGGGAAGCAGATATTCATAGTTATCGATGCGGGCAATCGTCTTTGCCGCACCAAGATAGTGCGCAAGAATGCACGCTGTTATATTGCGGCTCTCGTCGGGAGTTACTGCGACGAACAGGTCGGCATCACCCGCACCGGCATCATCAAGAGCCGATATCTTTGTAGGATCGCCGACAATTGTCTGCAAGTCGAACGATGTCTCCATTCCACCCAACTTCTCTTCACTTTCGTCAATCAGCACGACATTCTCATTCTCGGATGAAAGCATCTTGGCCAAGTGTGTGCCGACAGCACCGGCACCGGCAATGACAATTCTCATAACATCAGACTTTTATTTTTCACAAGCCGTATTCTATCACAAATTCTTGAACTCCATGATGGCAGCGAGTACACTCTCCTTGTCCATTCCGCACACCTTGTACAGTTGTTCAGGAGTTCCATGCTCTACAAAAGCATCGGGAATGCCCATGACCTTCACCTTTGGAGTATATCCGTTTGCAGCCATATATTCAACCACCGCGCTGCCAAGACCGCCTTTGACGGTTCCGTCCTCAAGAGTCACGATGTATCTGAACTTCTCGCCCACCTCGTGCAGGATATCCTCATCAACAGGTTTCAGGAATCGCATATCGTAATGAGCGACGCTGACGCCCTGTGCGGCAGCTTCCTTGACGACAGCCTCCATCTGTTTTCCAATGGGGCCGATAGTGAGGAAAGCGACATCCTTGCCGTCGGTCAGTTTGCGGCCGGTTCCAACCTCTACAGTATCGAGCGGACAACGCCAGTCGACAAGCGAACCCTTGCCACGCGGATAGCGTATCACGAATGTACCCATATCGGGCTGCGTTGCGGTGTACATGAGACAGCGCAATTCGTGCTCGTCATATGGAGATGATATTGTAATGTCGGGGACAGGACGCAGATAGGCAAGGTCAAACGCTCCATGATGTGTAGGGCCATCCTCGCCGACAATTCCTGCGCGGTCAAGGCAAAGCACCATGTTCAATCGCTGCAAGGCCGCGTCGTGGATGAGGTTGTCATATCCTCTCTGCATAAACGATGAGTATATGTTGCAGAATGGCAGCATGCCACCCTTGGCCAGACCGGCCGAGAATGTCACGGCATGTCCCTCGGCAATACCCACATCAAAGAAACGGTCGGGGAATGTATCCATCAGCTTGTTCATTGAACAGCCTGTAGGCATTGCAGGAGTGATTCCCACAATCTTTTCGTTCTCCTTTGCAAGTTCAACGAGAGTCTCACCAAAGACATCCTGGAAACGGGGTGACTCGCCCTCGGTTACAATGCGCTCGCCAGTCTCAATATCAAAGATACCGGGCTGATGCCATACTGTAGCGTTCTTCTCGGCAGGCTCCCAACCCTTGCCCTTGACCGTGTGCACATGGAGCATGCGGGGTCCCTTCATGTCCTTGATGCTCCGCAGCATACGCACGAGCTCAAGCACATTGTGTCCGTTCACGGGACCGAAATAGCGCGCGCTCATACCCTCGAAGAAATTGTTCTGGCGGAAAAGCATCGCTTTGAGCCCGTTGTTGAAACGAATCAAGGCATTGGCACGGCGCTCATTGAGGATGCCAATCTTTTTCAAAGCCTTGGCAATGCCATAGCGTATCTTGTTGTATGCCCTTGAAGAGTGCATTGAGATGAGCAACTGGCTCATACCGCCCACGCTCTTGTCAATGGACATATTGTTGTCGTTGAGTATTATGAGAAGATTATTCTTGGCATTGGAAAGGTTGTTCAGGCCCTCGTATGCCAGACCACCACTCATTGAACCGTCGCCAATGATTGCGACCACCTGCTCTCCGCTTCCTCTCATTGCCGCCGAAACGGCAAGACCCAAAGCAGCCGAAATGGAGTTCGAGGCATGACCTGCAACAAATGCATCATACTCGCTCTCCTCGGGCGATGGAAAAGGCTTTATTCCGCCGAACTTGCGGTTTGTATGAAAACGGTCGCGACGCCCGGTCAGTATCTTGTGACCATAGGCCTGGTGACCCACATCCCACACCAGTTTGTCATCGGGTGTCGAAAAGACATAATGCAAGGCCACTGTCAGTTCCACAGAACCAAGGCTCGATGCAAAGTGTCCGGGGTTGTTTGCCAATGAGTCAATGATGAACGACCTAAGCTCATCGCACACCTGCACAAGTTTCTTCTCGGGCAGTTTGCGCAAGTCGGCCGGGGTATCAAGACTCTCAAGTAATGGATATTTTATCTCGTTTGCCATTTAAAATTTCAAAAATCATCATAACAACTGTGCCACTGAAGCGCCATTGCACTAAAAGCACAATTTGTTTGCTATTATCAAATTGCAAATATACTGAAAACGGGATAAAAAGCAAAATCTTTTCTCTTTTACTATAAGTAAAGAGCTTTTTCTTGCTTTTTACAACCAAAAGTACGACAATTATCCACCAAGTTGATTATTTTTGCACTAATTTGGAACCGAGACTGTACCCATCGCAAAATGACACAATTCAGAACCGCCATAGAACTCCCCGAGGGCAAGCACAGCATAACACACAAGAGCAGGCTGTTGCTTGCCGGTTCATGTTTTGCCGGCAACATAGGTGCAATGCTCGCCGAGAGGAAATTCAATATCGACGTCAACCCTTTCGGTGTCCTGTACAATCCCCTGTCAATAGCCACAATGCTCACAAGAGTCATTGACGGAGAGGAGTTCACAGCCTCATCGCCCGAGATATTCGAGCATGGCGGCAAGTGGCACAGCATTCTGCACCACGGCGATTTCTCACAGAACAGCAAAGAGCTGTTGCTGGAAACCATAAACAACCGCCTGGCAAAGGCGCACAATGCAGCAAAGAACTGCGACATTGTGATAATAACATTGGGAACGGCATACACCTACACACGGACAAGCGACAATATTGTTGTAGGCAACTGCCACAAACTGCCGGCAAGCACATTCACACGCCGCCTACTTGGCATCGACGAGATTGTAGAGGCAATGTCGGCCGTAATAGAGAGGTTCCGCAGCTTGAACCCGGGAATAAAGTTCATGTTCACCATAAGCCCCA
>JAEIGA010016472.1_pt1 | contig 11247 bp, 12 predicted proteins | sample 9270691 | NCBI WGS metagenome assembly JAEIGA01 (sample SAMN17057246, study PRJNA624740) | gut metagenome | biome: biome; isolation source: fecal sample | host: Bos grunniens | place: China: Xizang | collected 2019
AAAAGCATTTTTCTTCGACTGTTTTTATCTTTTGTACATCGTTGCTCCACATTGTTGTGATGAATTGTGTGAGTTGTTACGCAAAGAGTTTTGCAACATATTTACCCGCCCATCTTTAAAAAAGGTTTATACCTTTTTTAAAGATGGAATAAATGAAGACATTATTCCTAAAGAACTACTTGAACATAAAAAACAATGTGATAAATATCAGTCAAAGAAAGTTAAGAATATTCTTGTCGTTGCAAATGTCAGTGCCGGAAAATCTACGCTTATAAATGCGTTGATCGGATACAGGCTTAATAAAATGAGAACAACAGCTTGCACAAGTAGACTGTGCTACATATACAGTAAACCTGTTGATGATGGAGTTCTGGCTCATAACTACACACTAAACGAATTTTCTTATACAAATAATATAGAGAGTGTGACGAGTGATACAGCCGACAGAATATCCTTGAAATTTAATTCTACACTACACAATGAAAAAATCTGCTTGATTGATACTCCCGGAATTAACAATGTTGAAAATTCAACACATCGTAAAATAACAGAAGATGCTATAAAAAGTAATAACTACGATACTATAATTTATATATCTAATTGTCAGTATTTTGGTACAACAGATGAACGAAGATTTCTCGAACTTCTAAAAAAACATTCTAAAAAGCCTATAATATTTGTGCTAAATCAACTAGACAGGTTTAAGCAAAAAGAAGACTCAATTGGTAAAATGTTGCATAACTTTTATAACGACCTTTTACAGATTGGCTTTGAGAATCCTAAAGTCTTGCCAATTTCGGCTTATTCTGCATTGTTATTCAAATTGCCTAATCACTTTTTGGACGAGGATGATTTATATGACAAAGAAATGTTTGAATCAAAGTTCAAGAAAGAATATTACAATATGCACTCATATAACTCAAGTGCAAAAAAAGACACTTCACTTCTTGGCTGTAGCGGAATAAATTATTTAGAAGAAATAATATCACAAATTTAAAAACCATAATATTATGAAAAACATTAAAATCAAGTACAATCCGTACTTAGTCACAACAGAAATAACCGTTGATGGTAATAAACCAAAAGCAAATAGCTCTTTAAATGTTGGTAATAAGCGTTTGCAAGAATGGATTGAGAAACTTCCGGATATTATAATAGAAGAATATCGTGATAATAGTGCTGTAATTGACTTCACCGGAAGCAAGGCCGATTTTGAGGATATACAAGCTGTTCTCAATGCTACCAAAGATAAATTTAAAGCAGAAGCAAATTTGAATAAGACTGCTGATATAAGTGATGTAGAAAAAGAGATTGACTGTATTTTTAAAGACATCCAGAATGGACCAGTACCAGAATTACGTGATAAATTAATTGTTGAAGCATTTCAAAAAGCAAAAGATTCAAAGTTTGAGATAAATGTCGTAGCAACAATGAGCTCCGGCAAATCGACATTAATAAATGCTTTGCTTGGTAAACAATTGATGCCAGCTGCAAATGAAGCTACAACCGCAACTATTGTAAAAATAGTTGATACCGAACAAGAGAATTTCTCTGCTATCGCCTACGATAAATCAGGTAACATTGTAAGAAAAATTGATGATGTTACATTGGAGGATATGAAAGAACTAAACGGAGATGTCAAAGTATCGACAGTTGAACTTAAGGGTAAGATACCATTTGTGTCATCGGTTGGTATGAAACTGGTTCTTGTTGATACTCCGGGACCTAATAACTCTCGTGATAAAAGTCACGAAGCAATGACATACCAAATGATTTCTGATTCTGACAAATCATTGGTTTTGTATGTAATGAATGGTCAGCAATTGGGCATAAATGATGAAAAGATATTTCTTGATTATGTCTGCCAAAGTATGAAAGAAGGCGGTAAGCAAGCTCGTGAGCGTTTTATTTTTGCTGTTAATAAAATGGATGCATTTAAACCAAAAGATGAAGGTGTTGATTGCATTGAAAGAGCATTAAATGGCGTCAAAGGAGGTTTGGAGGAAAGAGGTATATACAATCCCAATATATTCCCGGTTACAGCGTGTGCTGCCCTTGAATTAAGAACTGATGATGACGAGCCTATGGCTTTGGATAATTTTAAAAGAAGTACAAGGAAATATGAAGCAATGCATTTTGACAATTATTATGAATTTTCAAATCTTCCAGAGACAGTTCGTGCACGTATCAGCGGTTTAATGGATAATGCAAATGAGGATGAAATTGTCGAAATACATACAGGAATTGTTTCTATAGAACAAGCCGTATCCCAATATATAAATAAATACGCCCGTACTACTAAGGTTAGTGATTTGGTTTTAGCTTTCAATGACAAACTTAATGAATTGGCTGCTGTAGCTCACATTGAAGAAGCAATTCATAAGGATAAAGAAGCAAAAGCAGTTCTTGAAAAACAAATTGCTCAAATTAAGAACAATATTCAATCAGCTCAGAATGCACAAGCACGTTCAAAAAGCATTGATAACATTGATCTTAGAAATACTGTGGAAACAGAGGTGAGAAAATACATTGATACTGTTCGTAATAAAATTAACAGTATGCTTGCAGGACGTTCAAATAAGGTTGAAAAGAGTGTTGCAAAAAATCAATGTGACCAATTGGAAAAAGAATGTAAGGCTATTTCTGTTCAGATAAAGGTACAAATAGAGAAAATACTTGATAAAGCCTATAAGGAAACAATAAACAAGATAATTGATGAGTATAAAAAATACTTGAAAGACCTTAACATTGGTGTAAATTCGTCTGCTCTGTCATTTAATGCTGTAAATTTAGTTTCTGCCTCTTTGTCTAATATGTCTTCTATAATAGATTCAAATACAGAAACAGCAGATGAAAGTTATACTGTTAGAGATTCAAGACGAGTAAAGAAAGAAGGTGGTTTCTTTAGACAGGTTGGTAGTTTCTTTGGCTTGTGTGATGATTATACATGGGAAACAGAATATTATAATAGGAAAGTTTCAAAATATGTTGATTATGTAAATATGCGAGAAGTGGCAGAGGATTATATTAAACCTTTCCAAACTCATCTTCAGAGAGTACATAAAGGTGCCGTTGAACATGTAGTTTCTGAAACTGAAAGACTAAAACAACATCTCAAGGGAGAGTTGGGTAAAATAGACAAGGTATTGAATGATAAACTTGACGCCCTTACAAAAACTGAAACCGATAGCAAAGCAAAAGCAGCAGAAATTGCTCAGAAAGAAAATAATCTAAGATGGTTAGAGGGTATTCAGAAACGAGTAAATGATATTATTAAATTCTAATGACTATGAGACCAAAATTTATAAAATCTGTTGAAGAGTCAGATGTTGTTAGTGTGCGTCTCTCTCTTACGAATGAATTAATGCTTGATCCTCGTGGAAAATCATTCAAAGAGATGTTGTCATATGCCGAAAATAAATTGAGTGATTTATATGAAATGCACGATGGCGTTTCTTATTCTGAAAACAGTGATGAGTGGAATGAAGAACTTTTATATCGTGTTAAAAACGATTTGGATTATAATTTTTCTCATGAACGCGTTCTGTTTTATGAAAAAATCGCAAAGTATGTTCTGCAAGAAAAAGCAAAACAATTGGATTCAGAGGAACTAGAGGAACTGAGAACGAAAAATAATGAGAGGAAATACACGCAAACGCAGATTAATGAAACTAAGAGTGGCGAGGATAAGAGGAAAATATATACTGGCATAGCCGTTGGTGGTGCGGTTGTTGCTACTGTAGGTTTGTTTACCTCTAAGATTGTTACACTTTTCGGTGTTGCTGGAGTTGCCGTTGGTAGTTATTTACTTTATAAAGAGAAAAAAGATGGCATCAATTTATGATAAACAAAAAAATATAGAACAACTTGATGGCGGTTCTACTGGGGAGCGTTCTCATAACAGTATAATTACAAGAAATGAATATACCCCTGTACCAATGGCAAAAAAAGAAACCGAACAGTTGGGAAATACTTTACCTTATAAGGATGTTGAAACAGATAATCTGGAGGTGAGAAGCTTTTATGAACGTTCAGAAAATGCAATGAGGTTGGTTGATGACATTGTTCTTAAAAACTATCTGACTAAATTGGAACAGATGGATGTTGTACCTTGTACCGATAAAAAGATGGACGATATTATCCTTTTTAAGATTAACAAGATGGTCTATGAAAAGGATGAATATGCTACCGATAAATTCATCAGTGTTGTAAGTGCTATGACATATGCTGATTGTTCTATATTCTTGCTTGTTGAAGGTTTGGGAGATACTACAGATTTCTATTTGGGCATCAAGGCAAGTGACGACAAACGTGGACATTCTTCAATAGCCGAAACATTTAGAAATTCTATTTTAGGACAATTCCCGGGTGCTGCAATAGATGATTATTCTCTCAAAAAAAATACTGATGAAAAGTATACACCGCAAGAACATTTATTGAATCGTATTACAATGGATGTCGCTTGTGTAAGTTCTTGTGTCGGTATTCCTTCATACAAAAACAGTAAAGGAGAACATACAAATGCAAATTTTATTCAAGGTATTGAAAAATTTGCAATGGCAATGCAGGGTAAGAGATACACAGCTATTATTTTGGCTACAAATACAAGTAGCCATGAAATAGCTTCAATAAGGAATGGATATGAAAACATCTTTACTGAATTGTCTGCTATGGCTACACGCCAATTAGCATATAGTACAAACGAATCACTTGCAAATGCTATAAGCAGAACAAAGGGTTATTCGGATACGGAAGGACAGACACAAACATTTAGCGTAAGTAAATCCCAAAGCACCAGCACATCGCAAACAGATGGAACATCTTCTTCGATTACAAAAACAAAAGGTACTACTAAAGATAACTTTTGGGGAGGAGCTGGAAAATTAGCAGAACCATTAATGACTGCGGGTGCAGTATTGACAGCGACAGGTGTAGGTGCTCCTGTAGGAGCAATAATAACAGGACTTGGTGCCATAGCTGGTATTGGTGGACTTGTTGGTAGTAAACAAAAAAGTGAATCAACAGGAATTACCGAAGGGGTTAATCATTCTGAAACTAGAAGCGAAAGTGAAACAAGGACAAATAGTAAAAGCGATTCTACAAATACTAGCCATACTGAAAGTTTTCAAGAAACTAATGGCGAAACATCAACCATTGGTACTTCAAAGAACTTTACAATGACAATTCAAAACAAACATATTCTAGAAGTACAAAAGAGAATCGATAAACAACTTGAACGTATAGAACAATGTGAAAGCAATGGTCTATGGTCAGCTAGTGCATATTTCTTGTCATATGACACAGACCGTGCTACTGCAGAAATTGGTGCTACTATTTACCGTTCTATTATGCAAGGTGAACAATCAGGCATTGAGAATTCTGCAATTAACACTTGGTATAATAATAAAGAAACACAGGATACATTTGATGAATTATTAGATTATGTGAGTTCTTTATCGCATCCTACGTTTAAATATCAGAACAACAATCTTGGTGCTGATATAGCTGTATTACCAACTTCGTTATTAAGTAGTAAAGAGGTTGCAATAATGATTGGCTTACCAAGGAAATCTGTACCCGGCTTACCTGTTGTAGAACATGTTTCTTTAGCCAAGGAGGTTGTCCGTTTAGATGACGATAGAAAGAGTGAAGAAAAGTTAAAACTTGGCTCAATATTTGACCAAGGTGTAGTGAGAAATGGAAATAAAGTTACTCTTGATATAAAGAGTCTTACTCAACACACATTTGTTACAGGCTCTACAGGATGTGGAAAAAGCAATACCATATATTATTTAATAGACCAATTGCGTAAAGACGACAAAGTCAAATTTATGGTTATAGAGCCTGCAAAGGGCGAGTACAAGGATGTCTTTGGAACGGAACACATTTATGGAACTAATCCATTAAAGTCACCATTATTGAAAATTAATCCGTTTAGATTCCCTGATGGCGTCCACGTTTTGGAGCATATTGACAGACTGATAGAGATTTTTAATGTTTGTTGGCCAATGTATGCAGCAATGCCAGCTGTACTTAAGGAGGCTATATTGAATGCTTATGAGGATTGTGGTTGGGATTTGTATAATTCAAAAAATAAATATTCTAATGAACTGTTTCCGACATTTGCAGATTTGCTCAATGAACTTATTCTTGTGATAAATACATCTGCTTATTCCGAGGAAGTTAAGAGTAACTATCAAGGCTCTTTGGTTACACGTGTTAAATCATTGAATAATGGTATTTGCAAGCAGATATTTTCGGGACAGGAAATTGGTGATGCAGAATTATTTGACAAGAATGTTATTGTAGATCTAAGTCGCATTGGCTCTCAAGAAACCAAGTCTCTTATTATGGGTATTCTGATTATGAGGCTAAATGAATATAGAGCAAACAGTGGCATAGAACATAATAGTAGGCTACGTCACATTACAATATTGGAAGAGGCTCACAACATTCTGAAACGTTGTTCCCAAGAGCAGAGTATGGAGGGAAGCAATGTCGCTGGTAAGAGTGTAGAAATGATTTCAAACGCAATAGCCGAAATGCGTACATATGGTGAAGGGTTTGTTATTGTAGATCAGTCACCGGGTGCTGTTGATGTATCGGCGATACGCAATACAAATACAAAGATTATAATGCGATTGCCCGAAGAAAATGACCGCAAGGTCGCTGGTAAAGCTTCAGCTGTGAAGGACAATCAAATAGATGAAATTGCGAAATTGCCTACAGGTGTAGCAGTTGTATACCAAAATGATTGGGAGGCCCCCGTTCTTTGTAAAATAGGTAAGTTTGAAGGTCAAGAGTTTAAGTTTAATTATATACCTAAAGAAGAGGAGAAAGAAACGGTAGATAATTCAGCAAACGTTGAAATACTTAAATTTTTGCTGAATGGTCGTGTGAAAAATCCAATAGATATCGATATCGATAAAGTTTGGGATATAATACTTAAATCAAATCTTTCAACATACAATATCACTACATTGTGTGACGCTGTTGAGGAATTCAAGAAAGACGGTGATTTGCATTTATGGAAGGATTATAATTTTGAAAAATTGTCAAAACTGGTTACTGAAATTATATCAGCAAAAACAGAAGTGAAGCGAATTGCAAGTATTACAACAAACTTTGAAGAACTCACTCAAAAACTTTTTGAATTGATTAAAGATAAAGTGGCTGATGTGCCAGAGTATTTGCTTAGAGGTTTATCTCAGTGCTTGATGCGTGATTATTCTTTGGATAGCGAAACGCATAGAATGATTTATAATGCTTGGTATCAAACAATGAAAGGATAACAAATTTATTAAGTATGGAGAAATTATTAGTAGCAAAAAGTGCAGTGGAGATAAGACCAAATAAATTTTTGTCTCCAGGTGAGTCTATTAGAGTAAATGTGTTTGATAAACACACTCCAAATAGTGCTATATTTTCTAATCCAGATACCCGTAAACAAGTATTTGAAAATTTGGTCGGTCAAGGAGCCGATAGAAAGTGTGTTGAAAAAATATTGAGTAATAGTATTTTTGAAGTTAGGGATGTTAATCCGAATCCTAATATTGTCGAAAAATCCAAATCATATTCAACACTGTCAAATAGAGATCTTAACAAACCTTTATGGTAATAATAACACACCGTAGTATTAGTAACAGTGCGAATAACTGTGGTAAAAAAGGCTAATTATGTCTTATCTTGAAATAAACAATTTGGAGAAGTTTACACTTCCGTGGAATGAAACAAAGTCTCCCAAAGTTATCGATGATGTCGATATGAAAAAAGGGTGTATTGAACTTGTGAAAAATTTTAATCGGGAAGGACTTGATTTGGACTTTGCCGAAAAAGGCTTGGAAGGACGTTGTGAGATAGCTTTGGACTTCTACGATTCAGTCAAAGAAGAAATGGGTATCACGGCGGAATTGCAATTTTGTAGTATGCCTGAAAATGTGTGCGGCGGTTACAATCCTAATACCAATAAAATAGAACTAAATTCCAAATTTTTAGAAAATTCTGATTGTAAGGATTTGCAGAATACGATACTTCACGAATCACGTCATGCTTTCCAACAGAAATGTATAGAAAGTCCGGATTCTGTGACGGTGAAAAACAACATTATTGAAGTATGGAAAGATAATATGAAGAATTACATCCCGCCAGGTTTAGATTTTGAAGCTTATGAGAATCAAGAGGTTGAAAAGGATGCAAATTATTTTGCTGATAGTGTAATGAAAAAAGGTGAGGATTATTTATGTGCATAACTATGGATAGAGTAAGAATTAAAGAAACTCTGGTTGAAGAACAGTATCCGGAATTTATGATAGAAAAGACCGCTGATAAAATAGAATCTTTTTCGCCGGTTGTTGCAAAAGCATTTTCTTATTGGTGTGAAAGAAAAGAAGATTCCAATCTTGTTGTCGAAGGCTTTTCTTTTAAAGATTTAATTTCTAAATGGCGGATGAAGCCTGTTGGGGCCTTTATTACTCTTGATTGGTTAATACGCGAACCAGAAAAGGCAAAGAAGGCGTTGAACAGAGGTATAAAGTGATTTTCTAACATCTAAAAGAATTATTATGGCAACTAAATGTCCAAGATGTGGAAGTAAAAACACAGAATGTATAAATAGAGTTGAGCAAATAGGTGATGGTATAAAAAAATATAGTGCTGTAGCTGCAGGCTTTGCTTTAAGTGCATTTGGTCATCCTAATTTGGGAAAAACGATAGCGGGGCTTCCGATCAATGTTGACATCAGAAACTCCATATACAAATGTAAAAGTTGTGGTAAGTTTTTTTAAATACTACTTGTTGGTAGTAAACTACATAAAATAAGGATTCAGAATTTTACAAATATTTCAATGTTCAAATAAACGATGTAGGACTAAACTCTTGCATCGTTTTTTAATTTGTACACTCTCGCTCAAATCAGCAAAACGCAGTCCAATTCCGCCCAAGTCCTAATAGGTGAAATAGAATAATAGCACTATGCTTATAAAGAATTTGTATAACCTGTTTTGTGGTTCAGAATCACAAGATGGGCGTTTGGTTTGTGCCCCGGATGTAATCGAAGAAAAAGAGCACAAAGTGATTATACCAGAGAAATTCAAAGATGATATTCAAAAGCTTCAAGATTATTGTGGAGTCGAGTTGAAAAGCGGACTCTGTATTGAAATTGAATTGAGTGAATTGCTGGAGATTTTACCAAGAGAACGACGCAGAAAAGATGCTTATGACAAATTGGTGAAATTCCTGGCAGAAGAGATGAACATTAAACTTAACATTAAAAGTCGAAATTATGCGAATAAAAAGGAAACATCCCTACAGTAATTGGGAGATAGAGAAACAACGTGAAGAAAGTCTCGATATTATAAATGAGGATAACGGAGACAAGACCATAGAAAAGAGTGAAAAGAAAAGATATTTTATTGTAATTAAAAACTAAAACAGATGAAAAAGAAAATATTTTTAACAGGCAAAGTATATGATCTTGCAACAATATCTACACAAGATATTCAGACAGATGTACAAAACAGACTGGATGCACATTACGGAAAAGGTTGCTGTATTTTCAGTATCAATGTATGGAAAGAAGAAAAAGAGGTTACAATAAACTTCTGGCGTAACTACAAGGGCAGCTACAATACAGATGATAAATCAATTTTCTGCGCTGATATGGATTTGATTACGGGTCGTGGAATAGAAGGGTTTGCAGTTCCTTATATGTGGCCAACAGTTCCATTTGGTTATCCTTTCAGTACAGGCATTGATGACTTTATACCATGTTACAAGAAATCAGCAAAGAAACTAGGTGCATCGAGAATGAAAGATATAATGATAACCCACAGTAAGAATAATTTAAATGTAAGATTGTTCTATTGAACTCTATATGAATATCACTTTTAAAAAGGTTGTTAAGATATAATAGTAGCCAATTCATCTCTGCCACTAAATACTTTTGCAGTAAATGGTAAAATCACAACCTTCAATGTCTGTAACCAACATATTTTTGTACTAAAATCAAATTAGAATATGGAAATTACAAGCATTGATTGCAGAGATTATAAGGCAGAGCAAGTGATAGCGCTTCTCTTTGACATTCATCCAGAACTCCAAAATAGCAGAAGAAAGAGGAAACGTGTATATATTGGAGTAACCAACGATATCAATAGGAGAGCTCGTGAACACAACATCTCCATTGAAGAGATTATCTTCTATGCTCAGACTGCAGCCCAATGGGTGGCCGCAAAAGTTGAGGAAATCGCTCATGAACAAGGTTTTAAAATTGGCGATGTAAAATATGGAGGCTGTGGCACAAATAGCTACTCCATATATGTTTATGCTTATGTAATCACTAGAGATTCGAAACAATAGCGGGTTAGATTCATCCCATGGAAAATCATTGCCATCCCGGGTGGTAAACAAAACGAGAGAGAACTTTTTAGGTTCTCTCTCATTACTTATTCTTTTGATTTACTATACAAATACTCTAATGTTATATCTTCGAACATCAATACAAGTACTGGTATACACTTTTTATCCTGTTTTTCTAGCCATTCCTTATTGCTGTCTATAAAATCAATAGCAACATCTACAAGAACTGGAAAATCGTGAATGTTCATAAGCTCTTTGGCAATTGTTGTTTGATTGCATATTGGCGAGCAATTAGACTTTAACCTTGATATGTAAAGCTTATCTTCTGTTTCAGAAAAGTGATTGAATTCAAAGTCCAAAAGATAACTGTTGAAATTGCCATTCTTTCCCAAACGATTATCAAGTTCAGTTTTAGAGATTATACCAAAATACTGCTCGGCACAAGACTTTACGGCACGTTTCATGATTTCTATTTCAAACTCCGTATCGTGTAAAATTTCGATAGACCTCGGTAATGAAGAACGGCTATTAATTTCTTTCTCTACTTCTTTACTTATGTACTCCCATCCTTCTTGTAAATTATCAAATGAAAGGATTACATAATCGTTACTACTGCCAGGTGTTAAGCTACCTGATGATCTGTTACTGGAATTCCCAGAATCAAAAAAAAATAATTTTGTTATCATGTTAAAATTGTTAATTAGTTAAACTTTTTTATGTGGTTCTTTGCTTACTACGTACTGGTCGATAATTCTATGTTATACGCTTCCCCTTACGCCCTCCTCCGCTAACGCTCGGCTAGGGGAAGACTTTACTCTGAATAAGACCCCAGAATATTTAATCTTTATAAAAATATTTTATCCAGATTCTACTAACCTGTAGCGAAGCGGA
>JAEIGA010016473.1_pt1 | contig 11247 bp, 27 predicted proteins | sample 9270691 | NCBI WGS metagenome assembly JAEIGA01 (sample SAMN17057246, study PRJNA624740) | gut metagenome | biome: biome; isolation source: fecal sample | host: Bos grunniens | place: China: Xizang | collected 2019
TAGTTGACAAGATGGAAAATTTATGATATAATTATTACACTACATAAAGGGAGGTAAATTTTATGTTGAGAAAAGAAGATATGGAAAGAGCAAGAGGTCTCGTTGAGGATGTCGAAAAGAAGGCAGCATCCCTTAATCTCTTCTACACCATCGCGTTGTTTAGAGGTCCTATGACACACCACATTGAGTGTAGATGGGGACTGTTTGGCAGTTCTACTGAAGCGGAGATTTTCTACAAAATGCTCCGTGACACCTATGAAGAAAAGATTAAGGTTCCTTTCTGGATTAACAGTAATGTCAGTTACCTTGGTATGCAAGACCACGGATTGCTGACGGGAACCACCACTGATGATGAGGACTTTCTGGAAGACCTTATCAGAGAGCAAAGGGAGCAGATGTAATATGAAGTACACTGTGGATGCTTGTGTGTTAACCAATTATGTAGGGGTGCTTGAAAGTATCACAACTGATGATTGGTATGAAGTTCAGGATTTTATTGAAAAACATATGGAAGAGGGAAATCCTTGTAGATTGACCGACAATGACACTGGAGATGTCAATTGGGCATATCCTGAGGAGGTGGAGTAATATGCTTTGTCAGTGGCAAAAGCCTTTGTGTGGAAATTCCGTAGGAATTGTTTTTGGTTCATTTGCACCACTTCATCAGGGACACCTTGATGTTATTATGAGAGCCAAGAAAGAAAACGATGGTGGGTGCATTGTAATCGTTTGTGGGTATGACGGGGATAAAGGAGAACCCCTTATGCCCCATGAAAAGAGATACAGATATGTAAGAGAATTCTTTGCAGACGATGAACTCGTTGCAGTCTACGGCATTAATGAAACAGAAATTGGAGCAGATAACTACCCTAATGGATGGGAGAAGTGGCTAGCAGAGTTTGAGAACATATACCTCGAAGCAGTTTCCCACACCAACAAAAGAGTTTGGTATGTTGGGGAACAGTGCTACTACAATGACCTCATTGGGATGCAGGAGAATGCGGTGTTGTTGGATAGAGAAGAAAATCTTATCAGTGGTACTATGATTAGGAAGAATCCCATCAAGTATTGGAATCAGATTACATTCCCGTTTAAAAGAGTATTTAGCACTAATATCCTCATCTGTGGGACGGCATCTGAAGGGAAGTCCGTTCTCACTACTGACCTTGGAAAGTACTTTAACTCTCCCTATTCAACTGAATATGCAAGAGACTATATGATTGAAAGTTGTCTCGCGGAATGGGAATTGAGGGGTACTGACTTTATTTCATTCCTTGATGGACAGTATCAGTTGAACAAGAAGAAGATTAACTCTATGGAAAATAACGGTATCTTCTTTGCCGATAGTGACAGTATGGTCACCAAGATGTATGCAAAGTTTTTCTCGGAAGACCCCACCTGTAAGATTACCCCAGAGGAATATGAAAAAGTTAAGGTACTTGCAGATGAAATTACATCGAAGTGCAAGTGGGACAAAATTTACTTGTTAGCCCCAAGGGGTGAATTTGTGGATGACCATGAAAGATATATGGCTCATTCTGGAATGGATGATAGAAGCAAAATGTTTGCAATCCTTCTGAAAGAACTTGAGGACAGTGGTAATTGGGGTAAAGTTACCATTTTGAACAAAGGATATTATGAAAACTTCACAACAATTGTGAAAGATGTAAAGGAGATTATGAACAAATGAGTAAGGTATTTAACATCGTTAAAAATGAATTTTGGAAGGGGTACAACACTTTTGAGAAAATCTTTTTCTTATCTCTGATACTCCTCCAAGTGGTTATGTACTTCATTGTACCCGATACTGCCCTTGGCATAATTTGTGGACTCGCAGGCGTTATTTGTGTTGCCCTTACTGCAAAGGGTAAAATTTCTTCCTACATATTTAACTTTATTCAGATGATTACTTATATGATTATCTGTTGGGACCTCGCACTGTACCTTGAATTTGGTGAGCAGGTATTCTACTTCATTGTTTGTATCTTCGGTGTCTTTATGTGGAAGAAGAATATGAAGAAGAATGAAGACGGAAGTACACAGGTTAATGCTAGGAAGTTCAAACTGTGGCAGTGGATTGTGTCAGTAGCTGCGGTTGCTGTGAGTACTTGGTTGTTAGGATTTTTCGGTGCAGAGGTTCTTGGAAGTACTCTTCCTTATCTCGATGCAATGACTGTTGCTCTTGCTGTTATTGCTCAACTTCTTATGGTGTGGAGATATAGAGAGCAGTGGGCTTGTTGGATTCTTATTGATGTGACAAGTTTGATTATGTTTATCATCCTTGGGCAGTGGTCTATGGTAGCAATGTACCTTGCGTGGACTGCAAACGCTTTTTATGGATGGTATAACTGGACTAAACTGAATAAGATGGCATAAAAAATTTCAAAATTTGACAATTTTTTTCATAAAACCTATTGACAACTCTTTCTTTTTGTGATATAATATAGGTACAGAAAGAAAGAGAGGTAACAAAATGAACATCTACAAATGTAGTCTTTATGAAAGAGGAACTTTCAGTGATACCCTTGTACATAGGGAGTTCTTATTCTCATTCAATGAGGAAATGGCGAAGAAGACCTTTTGTGAAACCAATGGGTACAGAAAGAACAAAAAGGGTGTCGAAGTAGAAAAAATAGACACTGTGATGGCTCGTCGTAAAAAATCCACCAAGGCAGTCCAACACGTAGAGTACTATGAGGACTACAGATGTGCTGGATATACCACTAGGACAGAGCAGGTTAAAGTGTGCATTTGTAGCCATTGTAAAGGTGAGACTTCCCCTGACTCTCAACTCTGCACTTCCTGTGGTGCAGTATTTATGTGAGGTGAATGTGTATGGCATCTGAAATACTGCAAATAAACTTTACTACCACCTATGGTGGAGAATATATTGGCTATTTTATGGCAGATAAGTTTACTGAAAAAGAAGCCCTTGCCGAAATTGAATTGTGGGATATGGGTGGAGCAGACCCAACCAAAAAGGGATTTTTCCTTATTGTTCCGAGAAGCAAAACACCAATCCTCTCTGCTATAAGAGAGAACATCAAGGAGGGTAATTGATATGAGTTGTAGAGATACCTGGATACAGAGGTACACAAAGTTCCTTGTAAGTATGTGTGATGTAAGACCTTTGTCAAAAGCACTGAAGGAAGCACAGGATACTTGGGATAAGGCACAGTTTAAGTTTTCTCTCGGAGACACTTGTGTTACTGATGATGACTTCATTGTAGAAATCGTTGATATGGTGTTCGAGGATGACACTGCATACTACATTTGTAAGCCTCTTGAGTTTGATTGCCCTATTGAAAGGTCATATATTGCAGAGCAGTTGACCTTAAAGTCTATTGTAAAGGACACCAAGGTAAATAAATATTGGTGTGTAGATGTAAGAAAGTTTGACAGTAAGAGAATCAAGACTATTACCTACCCAGTATATGCAGAAGCAAAGCCCGAGGATGATGATGTAGACAATAAAATGTGTGAACAGCACAGATACTATGTTGACTCCTATGAGGAAGCAAAGCAACTCAAAAGGGGCTATGATGGTGTAGATGCTATGGTAGCAGAATCACTTGAAAGGAAGTTGAAATGATTACAATTGCAGTAATACGAAATTACAACAAAATGCCGTTGAATGCACAGATGTTATTCACAGACACCTGTTTCCCCAATTCGAGAGTGGTTGCGTACTATGACCCATCTAACTTCATCCATCAGTTGGAAGCCCTAGTAACAGAAGTCCCAGAGGACTATTTTGAAGCAGTTAAGTTCAGGGCAGAACACCGCAAAGATGGCACTATCATCAAAAGAGATATCGATGGCACCACCTATTTCAGCGATACAATGTCCAACTGGCATATAAGACTTGTAAAGGTGGATAACAACAGACCTTGGACCATTGACACACACGATGAGTATGATGAAGAGGAGGAAGGGTTAGTCGAATCCTATGAGAGTATTACTTACTTGGATTATGACATCAAAAATTCTTCCCTAAATTATGCAGTAAGGAGAAAATACAACTATGGTAATTAAAGGATTTAACATCACTTGTGGAGAGGACATTGAGGATTCAAGGAAATTAATTTATTCCAATAACCCCTCTCCGAGCAGGACCAAGTTCCCTAAAACTTACATCTTTGATGAAGATAAGTCTGTTCGTTGGAACAGAGAAGAAGTTGAAAGGTTGAATGCAGAAGTGGATGCATCAGTCAAAAAGTACAGAGAGGACATTCTGCAGAGTGAACAAAATCTTCGCAACGAGGTTATTGACTATATTGTTGATTACTTCCGAGTAGGAGAGAGCCGTATTGGGAAGTTCGACAGAGGGGCGGCAGAAGCTATTTGGGCAAAGGTTCAGTCCATTCACGATGATTCTGACTATCTTTATCTCGATGAGTATCTTGACCTTATTGACACTGTGATGACATTTGTCAAGGGGTGACCTATGTTGTGTAGATACTTCAAGTGTAATGAAGACCCAAGAGGTTGTATGGAGTGCTATAATGGGGTCTGTGATGGCACAGGGTATGATGGTCACAGGATGTGTGGGTGTGATGCTTGTGTATACCAACGATATGAAGGCGATGAGGTAATATGTACAAATGAAGAAGTCAATAAAAAATCCTATGAACTCGATGTACGATAAACTCCGTAAAAGGCTCGATGAAGTAATATCTATGGACAGACACTCAGTGTATTTTATGCCTGAGGCATCTAAACTTGCAGATAAAATTGCTTGGGCAAGAAAATGGCACAAAGTAACTGACCTGCAAGGATTGGAACTCATTACAGATATGACAAGAGTATTTGAGGGGGAAATATGAAAAAGAATACTAAAAGATATGTATACCATATCTATTACATATATTTGAAAAACAACATAAACGGTTATGGAAGTGTTACTCTGTACCGAGAGAGCAAAATCGACACCGAGGATGAAGTCGTGTCGGTTCAAAAGTTTATCCAAAAAGAATATGAGTTGGATAACGTTATTATTGCAAACTTTATTCTGTTGAACACCAGAGGTAAATAATCAATGACTAGAAAGAGTTTAAAATTTATAGCAGGCTATGTGGTGTTCGGCATTGAAGAAAAAGTGAGGGATTACTTAGAAAACAATACTGGGGACAGAATGACCGTAGGGTGTGATGTGTCAAAATGTATGTTTACAGATTCCCTCGATTATGTCAAATATGTGCCAACACATAAAATGAATAAAGTTCATTCACTTTGTTGTGATGCCCTGGGAGAGGTGTTCACAAAGTACAACATTAGTGGTAGTTGGGATTCCTCGGTAGACCACATACATTTTAATTTCTTCTTGGAGAAAAAAGATATGCCAAAGTGTATGACCAAAGAAGAAATCGAGAAAGCACTCGGGCATAAGATTACAATTATTGATAGGAGATAACTATTATGGGACTTAAAGAAACATTTAAGCAGAAATTTGTTGAGGCATTCAAGACTAGGGAGTACATCCGTAGATACCCCTATGAAATCATTAACAATAAAATTACTATGGCAGAGAAGTCTGGGCAGTATGACCTCCCTCTGACAGATGAACAAATCACAAATCTTGTGGTTAAGGAGTGTAAAGAGAGAACAGAACTCTTGTCTCTTTATAACCCTGAGGATGAACAGTACATCCTTGCAAAATATCTTCTTGATGAACTTTCACAGTACCTTCCTAAACAGATGTCAGAGGAAGAGGTTGTTGAGATTATCAAAAAGCTTAAAGAGACTGAAACCAATCCTGGTAAACTCATCGGTCTTACTGTAAAGGAAGTTGGTAATCGTTTTGATAAGAGTAAGATTGCTGCATTAGTTAAGTCTGTATAAATGTTATGAAGTTTTGTTACATTCGTATTGGTGAAATTCCTACAGGTGGTAAATCTAGAATTCATTGTGGTGATGAACTATTGGGTGAAGAGCAAGGAGTATCAGTATGGGAAGCTGTAGAATTAAATGGTAAATATAGAATTTTAATTCCCAACCCCTGTAACGCAAATGCAATGGGAGACCTTGACTCCGATTTTTTAAGAAGTCATTATTATATTTCTCGACCTGTATTTGAAGTTGAGGGAGATGTAATTGGAATAGGTTCAGATGGCGAACCTTTACTTACCAATATTAGAAATATCAAAAAATTGGGAAATGATATTATGGACATCTTTCCTCATGAACAAGTTCCATAAATGAGGAGGAATTATATGAAAAAGATTACTTTAATTGGTATCTTGTTAATTTTGATACTTTGTTGCTTTACAAGTTGTGGAATTCTCGATGGTGAGTATGAAGTTATATCTGTTGCTTCTTACACAGTTGTAACTGGAGCAGATGACAACGGACCAATTGAAGAAATACGATTGGCTTTCATTTATATGGATAACGGGAAACCTCAACTTAAATCTGATTATTATAATGACACCAGTTATCCTGGTCATGAGAATTATGTTATTGTAGGTGATACAAATAAGTATGTTGTTGTTCAAGGATATAGAAGTGAGAAAGAGTATCTATACCTGACACAAGAGACTTATGATAGTATCTTTGGCGAGGTGTCAGCAAATGACTGATGTTGTATATTTTGAATTAAATAACTGGACTCCAGAAATAGATTATCCTGCTGCAGAACCTTTCCTTTCTTGGATGGGTCTTCCTTATATCTTTCGTGATGAGGAATGGTGTGTAAAGAATCAGTTATGCATTGTTGAGACTATCATTGATATGTCTAATAACTTCTGCATCACTGCAAGTAGGAAATGGGTGGAAGAAAATTGCCCAGAACTGTTGACAAAGCACACTAAATTCTTGCGACACCCCGACCCGAGGTATGATAATGAAGTGTATGGTCAGTTTGATTGCACTTTTAAGGAATGGAAGCCTGAAAATTTCGGATATGAATTTATTGAAGAGGAATGGTGAATTGCGTATGAAGCAAATCGAAGAATTAATACATAATACTTTACTGGGTCACCCCTGCTATGTTCAGGATGATGACGCTAAAATAGTAGAGTGCACTATAACTAGGGTTGACATCTTCTCATCTAAACACGGAACAGGGGTCAATCTGCATCTCAAAAGACCTGGCATCCAGAACTTCCCTCTTTGTGTCAATTTGTATGGATATAGCAATCATAATGTTAGCAGATTGCCGATAGGGTTTCTTACTGCAAAAGAGTGTGCAAAATTTTACTTTGAACTTGGGTAAAGAGGGAGTGCTATGGGGAAGAAAAAAGCAAAGCAGTTGTCAGAGAGTGTTGCAGATTTTGCTAACTTTGCAAGAGAAATGAAACAGTCTTATGACAACCACTTAAAGATGCTCGAATACTATGACAAATGTTCGCAAGATTTGTTGCATCAGCTGGAACTCGGGAACTCTGCTTCAAGAGGTAAAACTGCCACACAATTAGTCAGAGTAAGAAAACTTAGAAGGGAAAGCAAGGATTTTGTAGATAACTTTGCGCCATTAGTATCTCTTATGGAAACTGCAGAGGGGAAGTATTTCACCAGAAGGCTTAATGAAGTCTTGGGGGAAATGCGTAAGGTAGAGAGGTCACACCAAAATAGAATCTACATACCGAAGGCTATTACCGAGATTGATATAGCTAATAAGCACATTACAAAAACCTAGTTGACAATCCCACCTTTTTATGTTATAATTGGTATAACTAAGAAAGGTGGGATTTTAAATGGAAAATAATAAACCATTAGACAAACTTGTTAGAATTAAAGAAAAAAGAACTTTTGTGCTCAATGCACTGTGCGATTGCGGTGGAGAGTTTGTACAAAACATCGGGGATGCAACTGATATGTTTTCATCACTATTTGCAGCTGTTGGCAATAGTGATTATGAATTTAGCCACAAGTGCAGACAATGTGGAAAGAAAGTTAAGTTTAAACACAGTTTCCCTTGCGAGAAATCGTTCGAGATTGGGTTAGACACTGACAAGGATGCCATTGCAAACTATGTAGCCCTCGCATTTGAAAAGGAGTTAGAAGATGTTGTTGGATTTGGAGAAATTGATGAAGGATAACCCATACTCAAAGGAGGAAATGGATGACTTCTTTGACTTTGATGTACAGTGTCACTGTTGTGGTGCAAAATCAAGACACCGAGAGAACAAATTGACCACAGTAAGTTCAGTGTTTGGAGGATTCTCTCACGCACTCTGTGGTGATTGCTTGTTTGAGAGGAAAGAACCCTATTGGGGCATGGTAAACGCTATTTGTTTTGCTGGTGGTACAAATTTCCCAGAGGGGATAAATGAGATGTTTGTCACAGAAGTTAGAAGGCAACTAAAACTACATAATAAGACAGAGGAAGAGTTTGTAGAAGATGTCAGACAATGTGATTTCGATATGAGTGAAGCAATCTCTTTCTGTGCTGTTGATGATAAATTTGATGACTTTGAAGAGGATATTTTTTAATGAAGAATACTATAGTTGTTGGTATTGCAGGAGCACCAGGGGCAGGTAAAAGTACTGGGGCTGCATATGTGTTTTCTAAACTAAAGATGCTTGGTATTGATGCCGAACTTGTAACCGAATTTGCAAAGGATAAGGTATGGGAAGAAAATCCAGCCCCATTTAAAAATCAAGCGTATATGTTTGGGCAACAGTATTACAGGATTTCAAGATGCCTTGGAAAGGTAGAAGTAATTGTTACTGACTCCCCTCTCCCTCTTGGTATTTTGTATAACACTGACCCAGCACTTGACTCCCATTTTGACCAAACGGTAATCAATGTGTGGAAGTCACTGAATACTATGAATTATTTCTTACATAGGGCAAAAGAGTATAACCCTAATGGCAGAAATCAAACTGAGGAAGAGTCCAATGTACTGTCAGAAAAGATTCTTGAACTGTATAAAAAGTATGATATGCCGTTAAAAGTATTACTCGGAATTGAGGAGCATTACAGTGAAATTGTGGATGATGTATTTCGTAAAGTTCGCAACATCCAAAAGTAACAAGAAAAGATTCTAACAAGGGGATATGTTATGATTGAACGCCATACTTTTCGTGAAACCATTTACACTTTAAGGGATTATATTGATGGTCTTGATAGGTTTGAAAAATCTCTCGAAACATATTTTTCAGATAATTTCCTCACCAAAATTATTGATAGAACAATAACTACCCTTGCTCAAGGGTTTTTCCCCACATCCGAAGTGGATGAGTACTTTGTTGGGGAGGGGTTGTGCGATGACTGTGATGAGGTATTCAAAACAAACTTTGAAACTATTGAAGACTTACTGTATCATTACACTTGTAGTAGTAATTTCGGTAGAGAGTGCGGTATGATGGATGACACCTATGTTATTAAAAATAAGGATGGAGAGGTCATTCAGTCATTCGATGGTGATTCCCCAGATGACCTTTACACAATTATAACAAAATTTATGGCTCGGAATGATGATAACATCCATATTATAGATTGTAGTAGTCTTAATAGAGGTAAAAAGAAAGATGAAGTTGCTATTTCTTGATATAGATGGGGTATTAAATTACAGAGGTTGCACTGCAAGGTCTCCATCGGGATGTCTCGGCATAGACCATAATAAAGTCAAACTGCTAAGACAGATTATTGACCAAACAGGTGCAATAGTAATCTTAACTTCTACTTGGAAAACTGATTGGTTTCCATCTGCATTTATTGATGACCTACCTAGGGATGGGCAGTACCTTGAAAAACAACTTGCTAAACATAGGGTATTTATCAGAGCAAAGACTGAAGACCCGTCTTGGGACAAGCGAGGAGAAGGAATTCTGTCCTATATAGAAAAATACAAAGAGGAAGTTGAATCCTTTGTAATTTTAGATGATGAACGATTTGACTTTGAAAGTGTTGGCATATTAGATAGATTAGTAAAAACGTCATTCGAAGATGGATTACTCGAATCTGATGTAGAAAAAGCAGTAAAAATACTTAACACTGAATTAGTCATCAAATAATTGTATATAATAACAGTAATACTATTACGAAGGAGAATACTATGACCTCAGAACTTAGAGAACAGATGCAGAAACTCAACAGAATTACCTTGTTAGAGTCTATCTGCAACAACAATGATACCATTGAGGCAATCAATGAGGCTATCGACAATCCTCCAACTACTACCTATGGCTCTGCAAAAGAAATGCTTGATGCAGTGCTCGGTGATGAGGAGGAATCTTAATATGGCAAGAAGAATCGCTCCTACAAAAAGATTCGAAAAAGACCTTAAAAAAGTAAGTAAGTATCCTAAATTCAATAAAAAGACCTTCGAATCAGTAATTGATAAGTTGGCTAGTGGTGAAAAGTTGGATGCAAAATATGGAGACCACAAACTCGCAAAGCACTCTGAAGGGGAGTTGAATGGGTGTCGTGACTTCCATCTAGTAGCAAACATCTGTGTAGTGTACAGACTCACTGATACCGAGGTAATTCTAGTTAGAATTGGCTCTCATCAGGATATCGGGCTTACTGAAAGTGTACTTATTAAGAATTAAACTAGAATTAGTTGGTGGAGGGGAGTAAAACCCTCCACTTTTGTCTGAAAGAGAGGATGAAACTAATGGATTGGAAATTATTTTGGATATTTGCTATCCTAAATGTCGTAAATGTGATTTTGTCAACTGTAAAATCCCTCGCTACCATTAAGTGTGGAAAAATTGCAGCGGCAACTACCAATGCAATCTCCTATGGATTGTACACAGTGGTTGTGGTATATACAGTTTGTGACTTACCATTGTGGACTAAGGTCATTGTGGTAGCGTTGGCTAACTTTATAGGAGTATTTGTAGTTAAAATACTTGAGGAAAAGTCAAGAAAAGATAAATTGTGGAAAGTAGAAGCAGAAGTGAAGGAATATAACACTATGTCTCTGCATAAAGCATTAAATGCTAAAAATATAATGCACAATTACATTGAGGGAGTAGGAAAATCATCTATTTTCAACTGCTACTGCCGAACTAAAAAGGAAAGTATTGCAGTAAAAGAACTACTAAATGAGTATAGTGCCGTTTACTTCGTGTCGGAGAGTGACAAAACGCTATGACAAAGTTAGAGATTGTAATGCTTGGTGTGTTTATGGCACTTGTGTGCTATGGGGCTGGAGGAGTGTGCATTTTACCCCTCAAACAATCATTAAAAGAAAAGCATACACCAACTGTATGGTTCTCAATCGGGTGTATGGTATTGATGATTGCACTAGGAACTGCTTTATTTGTTAGAACCTTATTTTATTGAAAAATTTTTGA
>JAEIGA010016474.1_pt1 | contig 11247 bp, 9 predicted proteins | sample 9270691 | NCBI WGS metagenome assembly JAEIGA01 (sample SAMN17057246, study PRJNA624740) | gut metagenome | biome: biome; isolation source: fecal sample | host: Bos grunniens | place: China: Xizang | collected 2019
CATCGCGACAAAGACAACATCAGGTTTCTTTGCCGCTATATCTTGCAACAATGCCGTCTTCTCCTCTTCTGTCTTTATGTACCCGTCACGATATCCCACTATCGAGACTCCCGGGTATTCAGCCTTCAATTTCGCAACCGTCGCTTCAATAACCTCAGGTTTGCTTCCAACAAGATAGAAAGTCTTGCCCTTCGCATACCATGCTTCAACTATCTTCAGCCAAAGCTCGCAGCCTGCTATCTTGACAACATCCCCACATCCCTTCTTCTTCAATGCCATCACCGCTCCTACCCCATCACAGTATCCGATATTGCGATTGATGATAGCCCTGGTCTGCTCCGTTGCATGAAGAATCTTCTCCGCATTTATCGCCACCAGAATCCCCTTCCTGTCCTCAACAAATCCGATCAGTTCATCCGCCGACTTGAACGGGTATACCTTTACTCCTCTTACTTCAGTTCTTTCCATAAACCTTAAAATAAAATCTTATCGAGTCTAGCTTTCTCTAAAAGCCAAATAAGCATCAGTGTAAACATGATAGTAGCTAAATACGAAATTAATCCTACTATGAAATTTAACGGAAAATCATATTTATAAATTATAAGCTCAAATACATTATATATAAACATATGGAGCATATAAATAGCTAACGAATGTTTACCTAAATATACAATTCCCTTAGTCATCTTGGTATCTTTCATAAACCTCACCCCAAAATATAATGAAGCGAAGATACTCAAAGGCATAATCAGCCATGCATTAAGCTTAAACAATAATGATGCGCTAAAGGAGTCTGAAAACACAAAAAAGAGTATCGATGATATTATAGCTATTGCGGTTACCAGTTTACCATATTTGATTTCCACGTTAAGTCTATTGCATATTACCCTCGCAATTATAGCTACAGAATAATATGCGATAGCAATACCTGCTCCTGCAAACCAATTTATCTCGTATAGGGTAAATAAATCAAAAACTCTTGCAAGCACAAAGATAATTATGGAGACCAATAAAACAGGCAGCATATTCCTTCCATTAGACCAATCCCTCATAAGTAAAATTGAAAACATTGTAGGAAGAAACCACGGGAAAGACGCCCCTATAGCATCCTTTATAAGAGGCTCATTACCAGTGACATATGCACAAACCATATTTCTAGGATCAGGGACAGCTCTGTATAAAACAAAATTTGCGGCAATCAACAACAAGAATAAAACCGTATATGGTTTATACAAACGAATAAAATGCTTTTTAACATTACTCCAAGTTAATGTTCCAGCATTGTATAAAAAAGGAAGAATCAGGAAGAGATACACATGAAAATGATATAAATATCGGTTTACTGTATTCACTTCCAGACCAGGAGCCTTGCCCATAAGTATACCATTATGGCCCAAAACTATAAGGAGAATCAGAATTCCCTTTAGTATTTGAGAGTCTCTATGTGAAATAATAGATTGTGACAAGTCCATAGGGATTAAAGTAAATAAGTCAAGGCATTGAACATAAAGGCATTACTCCAACGCATATATGGGATCTTAGAGTTAATTCCCTGTTTCAGCTGATAGTAGAAATAGCCTTTCTTATCCTGCATATTCTCTATAGTCCACCTTAACACATTCTCTGCCAAAAGTTGATTTTCATCATGCTTATGAAGGCGAGCCAATGTAACGAACAGCTGTCCTGGGCAATGTATATCGATAGGATATTTCCTGTCATGGTAATATTTCGGACAGCCATCTGACTCGAAGAAATTATTTATAAAGAATTCAAAACCCTGCTCAATATTGCTGTGATAAGAAAGGTCTCCAGCCATTTCTTCATAAGCGATCAGAGCATCTAGATTATATCCTGTATGGAAGCTATCGATCCAGGACTGGACAGGTAACATTCCATATACCCAAGAGCCGTCTTCATTCTGTGCATTGCAGCAAGCCCTGACCGAAGCCTCAGCGAGTCTCTTATATTCTTCATTACCAGTATAATGATAGCAGTATGCCAGCAATTTACTTCCGAGCAAAGAGGCATTGAAGACAGTATCATTTCCCTGCAGCGGACTGTATGAAAACAAGAAACCATCTTTGTACTCAGTTCTATGAAGATCCTTGATTACAAAATCAGCAGAAGTCAAGGCTATATCCAAGTACCGTTTGTTTCGGGTTACTTCATATGCATCCATCAAGGCTGTTGCACAAAAGCATGTAGCGACAACCGTTGGAGTATATTTAGGGAAAAGGAAAAGCCTTCTGGCCTGCCAGTCAAAGTTATAGCCCCAACAAGCCCCGCTATACCCTTTCGACTGAAGCGTAATCAACAATTCTGCAAGTTCATTGATCTTACTTGTCAGCTGGTCCGACGTACCCAAAACGTTCTCAAGTTCAGCGTCATTGCAGACGGCCTTATAAAGATTGCAATATCCCTGAAGAAAGAGTCCTATACCCTTGGCATTGTGTTCCTTAGGCACCATAGCAATCCTTCGCAGATTGACCGGAGATCTCTTGAATCCCTGAATCACAGCTAACCTGCACAAGGCTGAGTCCTTAAGAAAAGGCAACGCCTGAAACACTTTGGAATTCAGACCGTCATATGGGTCCCATCCTTTGAACTGCTCGGCTTCGCAGTAGGATTTGAGGCGGGACAAGGCATGAATTAAAGATTGATTCATTAGAATAGTCGGACTACCTGATTAAACTTATTTCTTGCCGTGTAGATGATGTCTGCATCCGAAACCTCTCTCACCTCACATACAATTCGATTCAAGCCAATTCTCTCATCTACATATTTCATGATTTTATCAGCCTGAGCATTTTCCCATGTTCCATCTGGGACAATATTTATTGTTATTTGTCCAGGCTCCTTCTGAACTATCTGTGCCAACTTTATATTTTCCACATCCTTAAACAAGAAATTCAGTCTGCCAACTATAGTTCCATCTTTAGCTATCACATAACTTTCCGTTCTGCCTTCCAACCTCTCAATTTTAGGAGAATCAACAGATAACGGGACATAATCAGTTTTGGGCAAGATAAGATCATTGACTTTATACCGGATCAATGGGAAGCAATCATTTATCAATGATGTCGTGACTACTCCATCATCCATATATTCATTGATTGAATATCCAGGAAGTTCGTAATAGCCATCATGATTTTTGGTTTCCACTAAAGCAATTGTCTTTTCCGTACATCCGTACCAATCATATGTCTCACATCCTAAAACTTCACGGAACAGCCTTCGCTGATAATCAAATAATGTTTCTGATGACGTGAAGCATAACGGAATATCCAATTTGATTCCGGCCTTTTTCAATATGCAGCATAGATTGTAAATAGAACTCGGATACCCCTCTATCGCTTTAGGTTTATGCTCTAATATCGCATTTCTATAACGAAGCGCATTCTCGCTTTTAATCTGATAACTGGACAGATATAAGATATTACCCACCGGTAATTTCATGCTGAACAGTCTGCTATCCAAATGTCCTCTCATAGAAACCAATGATTCGCCATAAGTGAAGCCGCAGAGCGCTCTGTAATGATACAGATATGCCTGCTCTTTCCACACCGATGCCATATCTTGATATATATACAGCGATTGACCTGTCGTGCCGCTTGTGTATGCTTTCATCGCTTTCCATTTGGCTTCAATGAGAATCTTCTCTGCATTGAGTCTGATATCGTCTTTAGTTATGACTGGTAGCTTTTTGATATCATCTATACTCTTTATAGAGTCTTTAGAAATACCATGCTTAGTATATAAATCACGATAAAACTGCGATTCATCGTACGCTTTTCTGAACAATTTAATAAAATGCTCTTCATCCAACATTTTAGACTCGTCAACAGACAAGGCATATCTTCTTTCTACCTCACTTAATGAAGAAGAAATAAGGGGATAACTTCTGAGAAGATATTTGGCTGTGTTCTTAATATTCAGAATAAGACTCATATACAACTTTAAAATCAGGCATATATTTCTTTTAAAGAATCGGCAATCTTATCAGGCATATATTTTTCCGCGGATATTCGGATAGATTCCCGATTCAAATAGCATGATGGGTTCTCAATCACTCTGTCCAATATCATTTTAAGAGATTCTCTGTCACCAGGAGTCAGCAATTCTCCAATATCCCCATTTACTATCTCTGGAATTCCACCAACCTTAGTAGAAATAATATATTGTCCATACGATATAGCCTCCAATATAGAAACAGGCAAACCTTCATAATATGACGGCAGAACAAAAACCGAACAAGTATTCATTAACTTGATTTTTCTCTCACCATCCAGCCAGCCTTCATACATCACGATATCGCCTATGCCATATTCGGATATCATACTTTTTACTTTGTCGACTTCGCCATTACCTCCCACATGGAGCATCATACAATTTCTATACTTCGCTTCTCCGGACTTTATAACTTCAAGAAGGTCATAAATACCTTTAGCCTCGTTAAGAAGTCCCAGGAAGAGCACATGTACCTTTCCATCATTCACGATATCCTTTAGAACCGGAGGCTCAATCGGATTATTTACAACAACTACCTCTGGACCATCCGTTATACCGAAAAAGAAAGACTTCCAACTCTCGGTCAAGGCTATAATAGTATCACATTTATTCAACACCGTTCTAACCTTCTCTGGCGAGCTTGCATAGAAATCCTTGAAGCTTCCTCCGTGAACATGAAGAACTATTCTCCGCCTCATCAGTCTAGAGATCGACACAAATACAGTTGAACGTCGAAAACTATTATAAGAAGAGGTATGTATATGCACAATCCTTGTCCTTTTTGACAATAAAAGATTACAGAACAAAGAAATCGACGCATATACAAGCTGAAAGAGTTTTACGATCCGACCGCCATCCCGTGTATCTGACAATTTGTGAAAAGGGTCAAATATATACTTGTCGTATATGTACAGCACCTGAGCAACGCCACCTTTGGGAGGTCTATGCTGACACCCAATGGTCAGGATTGATTCGCATGTGTTTTTATCTAACAGTGCCATAAACTTCTATATATTTCAAAGCACAGGAAGTCATAGAGTAATCCTTCTCATATTTATTGATAACTGCATCCTTATCCATCGGCTCATTCAGATATCGTTCCAAAGCAGCCAGATATGCCTCTTTATCTGCTTCACTCACAAACCCAGTCTCGCCGTCTTCAATTACATCAGGGATTCCTCCTACTTGCGTACAGACAGGAATTACACCACACGCCATAGCCTCAAGAAGACTTATAGGCAAACCTTCATAAATTGAGGTAAGACAAAACGCATCTGAACAGCACAAATAATCAGCCACATTGTTCTTAAGACCTAAGAAATGTATTTTACCGCACGCTTGTCCCTTTAGCTCAGCCCCAAGTCCATGATCAAAGCCGTCTCCAATTACCAATAAGACAAAATCTTGCCCTTTTCTATCCAGTTCATTGAAAACGTCTATCAATAGTTTTTGATTCTTCTGCTCATGAAATCTTGCGACATGAATGAAAACCGGAGAAGTCTTATTGTTTTTATAAGATTCTACTTCAGCCGTCACAGCATCGAACTTAATGCTTTTACGAGGCACCTCACAACCGTTATCTATCGACACTGGAGAAGGTAAACCATAATAACGCATATACGACTGTCTGCATTTTTCCGAGATTGTGACAGGAGTGATATAGCCATTCTTGTAGAAAAAACGATTAAGAGGCTTCTGCAATTTCTTTCCTGACGCGTTCTCTGCAATATTATGCAATGTATGTATGAATCTTATGTTTTTCTGCGTAATAGCCAATCTGAAAACATAAGGTATGACATTCAGATGACAATGTACAACATCAGGCTGCTGCGACAGGATATACTTTTCAACATCAGTTACTTTCTTCAACGAAAAACCTGGCATAAATCGCATGGAATGGAATTTCACATGCGAATTCATAAACTGACAATTAAAGATATATGAAGTGTTCTTATCGGACAACAGCATACATATCGTCACATCATGCCCCATCTCAGCCAACTGGTTGGAAAGGCTGACAACAAATCTTTCGGCTCCTCCTGAGCACAATGAATATATCAGCTGGATTATCTTCATATCTGCCTTAATTTCGTATCAATCTCGCATCGCAATACCCCCAGAATGCACACAGCATTATTATATTGGTTGTATATAATATCTGATGCGAAAACAAAGAGTTAATAAAAAACACCAATATAGATACCAGATATGCTGTCTTGACTTTCTTTATTTTGATCTTACGGTAATTCCTCCACAATACAATGAATATCGATATATATAACAGGTTTCCAATCAAGCCGTAATCATATAAAGTCTCTAGAAATTCATTGTGAGCACTATAACCTAAAGAAGAAGGGCTATTGATTACGGAATTATAGCCATGTCCAAATATGGTTTGAAAAAAGTCTGATTTTCCAAAATCATTAAGCACCAAAGCAAATACTTGGTCTCTACCAGAACCACCATCATCACTTAACGCCATCATTCTATCAATCAAAAGATCAAAGCGAGTCTCGAGCAACAGCGATAACAGGAAATAACAGCATACTACTATTACAATCAACTTTAAGATGGATAGGATTCTGGTCTGGATAGTTTTATGGTTAGACATCACATAAATGACAAACACTATGATGCAGGAAATAGCGCCAGTCCTCTTACCGGATAAGACAGAAGCCACAACAGCCAGAATCAATATAGCACTTGTAATTTTTCTATTCTCTAGTAAAAATGCTAACGGAAGAATTGTTATAAGAAAGTATGATTCTATATATGCATAGGTATCTTTAATTTGAACACCAGCAAAATAATTCACTAATAGTAATAAGAAAAACAATACAGAGAGAAGCAGCAACGTACGAGGATTTCCTAACGAATTATTGTAAAATGAATATGTATAGAAAGCTAAATATATATATATCCATAATGTCATCGAGGTATAAAGATTGACCGCATTGACAATACCTCCAAAAGAGTAGTAGCAATTATGTAAAAAGAGATATACACTAAAAATCAGGAACAATCGTCCCAACCTTGACAATTTAAACTTTGTTAAATGAAATTGCGCAAGCGATGCAGCTACTATGACTAATGCCAAGATAGAACGTATACGACTTAGAACATTCACTTCTGACATTCCTACAGCATATGCATCATCAAGCAGCTGACATGAGAGAAAATATACAACTATGTATATGACAATTAAAATAAAGGTACTTAGACTCAGTATTCTATTTAATGAAAATTTTAGTCGCATTCTTTACCGCACTTATAATTATTTCTTTCTCTGCACGAGTCAGCAATAACAGCCATACAGATATTACCACAAACAACAGCGAGCAGCTACCTGTCAACCACCATTGATTTAAAGAAAGCACATTCATCAGAACATACATAACCACCAAAGTAATGATAACAATTATGAATGACGGAAGAACTATTTCCTTTATAAAATGTCTTACTTTAAATACTGAAACCTTAGATACAAATATCGTCCTTATACATAGCAACAGTATATTTATGGCTATGGTAACGATTAAAACAATGTAATAAGGGGAACCTATTTTCAATAAAACATATGATATCGGCACTATCATAAGCATCGTCAAACTAACTACAATAAAGTACTTTCGGATATTACCTGTGGCCTGCATGATATACATCAATGGAATTGAGAACAATTCAATGACAGCATTGACTACCATTAAGCTTAAAAATACCGTTGAGCCTTCCGGAACCTCTCCCAGCCATAGAAAAAACAATTTATCTGACAGACATACTATCGGCAATGATACAAGATAAAATAGAGCAAATGCAAATTTAGTCATTTTAAAAACCAGAAAATTCAATCGCTCAAGATCTTCATTTCTATATGCTTGAATAACCTGAGAATTTGAAGCTTGAAAAATACTGGAGGATAAAACAGTCAAATTTCCACTTATCTGATTTGCCAAGCCATATGCAGTATTAATCACTGTTCCATAGAACATATTCAAAACGACATTCACTCCCTGAATTTTAAATACATTTGCAACTGCTCCCAACAGGTTCCACCCTGCAAATGACAACAATTCCTTTAATATACCCGGTTTGAAAATTTTGGTAAAACGGATATCAGAAATATATTTCTTGACACAAATTGAGTATAATAATCTGACGGATATAGCAACAACTGCGTAGATAAATGCGTACGCCCTAAGTTTGTCGTTTGAAATGTAAATCAATATGACAGCACCTGCTAGTTTCAATAATGTATCAATAATTCCTATAATTGAAGATATGAAGATCTTTTCATACGAAACCAGCAATGCTTGTTGAGGAATAGACAATATATTAAATATCAATGTTACGATAACACAATGATATACAAAAACCGCATCATCTAGTTTCCCAACAGGAAACTGCATATGATTTTTCAAGAAATATAAACCGACAGTCTCACATAACAGCAATACCAATATAGCTATTCCAACATGGATGTAAAGAGATGTAGTATAAACTGAAGATATCTTATTGTTATCTTTAGTCGGAATTTCATATGAAACGAAGCGCTGAACGGCAACAATCATGGAATTATTCATTACCCCAAACAGGGTTACAAATCCGGCAATAACAGAAAAAACTCCATAATCAGCAACGCCTAATTGTCTCAAAACAATACGCGTCGTGAACAACGAAATGACCGTCGATATAATGACTTTCAAATACTGCGCTGCAGTATTCTTGAATATCAGTTTATTAGCCTTTAACACTACCTATGAGTTTATGCAACTGCTCTTTGTCTACTTCAATTGACATTTCCCTATGTGCATATTCTGACACATTACTTCTGTCAATATCTTTAAGAAAATGATCTATGTCAACTATATTTTTATCATCAACATTGAAGATATAACCTGTATGGGTCAACCAACATTTACCTACTGACGTCGTTATAACCGGCAAACCGCACGACATATATTCCGCCAGTTTTGTAGGAGAAGCGACCGCATTCATAACAACATTATCTCTTAGCAGAAATGCTACATCTGCCGCATTAAGATATAGAGGAACCTGATCATGAGAAACCGCACGAATCGTTATTCTATCACGTAGATCTGAGAAATCATCATTTACTATCTTTTGAGCTGTCGCCACATCCAAAGTCAAGATGATCATATGACCTGTATCGTACTTGTTATGATAGCAATGAAATAGTTCGATAGACTCTTTAACCTTCTGCCATCTATGCAATCCACCTGAGTATATAAAGACGGTCTCATTGCCAAAAACATTAATTTCCTTTCTTACAATCAATCTATCTGCTTTATTTATATGAAACCGAGACGAATCTGCATAACAATGATACACGAAAATATTATCATCCTTTAAAAAGGTATATTTATCAAGCAAATACCTTTTCATTTCATTAGATTGGCATACTATATATGAGGCTTTAGCCATTCCTAGTTTTTCATAATAATCCAAACATGTGGACATTCCGGAATCAGCATTGTTGCCCATAGAATATTCGTACTCCTCTCTTAAAGCTCCATGCACATCAACAATGCATCTTATACTATTCTTCACAAAACGCAATGATTGGCCAGCAACAGAATATTCTCCTACAATTACAGAAGGTTTATAAATTAAACATAAACACCAGATGATCAATGATGTCCATATAGAATTCAAATGTTTACCAAGAACTGTACTATATGAGAATGGCAGAACAGGGAACACAAGTTTCCTGGTCACTTTGGATGATAACTTAAATCTGATATCCTTACGAAACCAATAGCATATGGATACAAATGCGACCTCTATAACGGAATCCGATAATTGTGAGACCAAATGCTCATTTATATTCTTTATTCGTCTGATTTCACCGGAATTTTCAAATGAAGAATAATGAAAATGTATTATGCTCATATAAATTTAGTGATATCTTCCATCATATCATTATATGCTGTCAAATACTTATCAGCATATTGTCTTGCCTTCAATTTATCAAAATTCAATATCGATTCCACAACATCATCCGGAGTAACCATCGATGTTGAATTAACTTGTGAATATTGACTCAGATGATCTGATCTTTCAAGGATATCGTATATTTTACTTGATGTAGGCTTATCTTTCTTAAACAGATAATGATCGAATATATAAAACGGAACACTATTGTGGAATGCAACGATCATCGGATGCATCCTCTGTCCAATGTAAGCTGAAGAATTTTGAATAATTGCATACCAATCCAGTGGATTAAGAGGGATATCGATTACAACATCAGACTCAATATTGATGCATCCCTCTGGCATAGCCAAATTAACGACTTGGAAACCTTGATCATGCAATTCAGAATATAAATCCTTATACCAACTATCCGGATATAATAACTTGCAAAAACTTAGAATTGCATATTTATGAGCCAAATGGTATTTAGAGCGTAAGTTATCAAAGTCTTGCAGTAGCAAAGAGCAATTCTGATTGAAAGCCCACACAGGATCAGGAGTCAAATATGCTTGTCGCCCTGTGAGTTTTTCAACAATCTGTTTTGTCCATGTATCACGAACAGAAATATAATCAAACTTTGCCAATGATGATACCAAATGTTTACGCTCAAAAAAAAGGCATCTATCAATGTCTAGAAACTGTGCGGATGCGGATAACGAAACCAGTTTAAGCTCATCATTCTTCTTGAAATCTCCCCAGAAAGGATTAGGATATGCATGATCCGATGTAACGGAAGAATAAGAAATGATGGTCTTACGACTTAAATGCAGTCGACGAAGAATTGGCTTATAGCTAAATACTGCATCGCTACCAATCAAAATCGTCAAAAGTTTCTCTTCAGAAATAACCTCTTCAACATCCTGAGATGTACGGCATAATCTGGTTACCGGTAAATATTCATTTACAAAAGCCACATGTTCCTCTCTCTGCATATCAGGAACGGACTTGACGTAATATTCCTCCAAATCATCCGGCATCCAATTGATCACAACCACATAATAACCTCTATTCCTCAAGTAGGATACTGTAGACAAAGCCTGAAGATTGGCTCCAAAATTCGACACTGAATGATATGTCAGCAGACCCACTTTTTTCATAGCTAAAATCTCTCCACTATCCTTCCGCAAGCCATACCATCGCCATATGGGTTGACGGCTTTGCTCATTTTTTCGTATGTTGACTGGTCATCGAGGAGGAGGGATACCTCGTCGAGGATCTTGTGGTAGTCTGTGCCGACGAGTTTTA
>JAEIGA010016475.1_pt1 | contig 11246 bp, 7 predicted proteins | sample 9270691 | NCBI WGS metagenome assembly JAEIGA01 (sample SAMN17057246, study PRJNA624740) | gut metagenome | biome: biome; isolation source: fecal sample | host: Bos grunniens | place: China: Xizang | collected 2019
AGCAACCTACACCGCTGCTGCTCCCGCCGCTGCTCCCGCACCCGTTGCGGCTGCTGCTCCCAAGGCTGCTGCGGCTGGTGGCTCGAAGATCGTTTCGCCCCTGCCCGGTACCGTTTTGTCGATTGCAGTTGCAGTTGGTGACAACGTAACCGTAGGTCAGAATGTGGCTGTTTTGGAGGCTATGAAGATGGAGAACAACATCACTGCCGACCGTGCAGGTGTTGTTAAGGAGATCTGTGTTTCGCAGGGCGCATCCGTAATGGAGGGCGACGCTTTGATTATTCTTGGCTAACGAATAAAAGTGAGATAGACTATGTTTACATTACTTCAATCAACCGTGGGCCAGGATGTCATCAACTTCCTCCAATCCTCGGGCATCTATATGATGTTTATGGAGGCTGGTGGCTGGAAGTGCTTGGTGATGATTGCACTCGCTTGCTTCCTGCTCTACTTGGCTATCAAGAAACAGTATGAGCCCCTGTTGCTCCTCCCCATCGCATTTGGTATGTTGCTCACCAACCTCCCCGGTGCGGATATGTTCCACTCGGAGATTTTTGCCGGTGGCAAGATCGATTGGGCAGAGCTCTCGACCGGCCACGCAGGCCTTTTGGACTACCTCTACCTCGGTGTTAAGCTCGGTATCTACCCCTGCTTGATCTTCGTGGGTGTGGGTGCGATGACCGACTTCGGTCCCCTGATCGCCAACCCCAAGAGCTTCCTGATGGGTGCTGCTGCACAGATCGGTATCTTCCTCACCTTCCTCGGTGCTAATGCAATGGGCTTCAACCCCGCAGAGGCAGGTTCGATCGGTATCATCGGTGGCGCAGATGGTCCTACCTCTATCTATCTGACAAGTAAGTTGGCTCCCAACCTCTTGGGTCCCATCGCTATTGCGGCTTACTCCTATATGGCTCTCGTGCCCGTTATTCAGCCCCCCATTATGAGGGCGCTGACCAGCGAGAAGGAGCGTCAGATCAAGATGACCACTCTCCGTCAGGTGTCCAAGACCGAGAAGATTCTCTTCCCCATCGTCATCACCATCATCATCGCTCTCCTCTTGCCCAGCGCAGCACCCCTGATCGGCTGCTTGATGCTCGGTAACCTTATGAAAGAGTGCGGTGTTGTGGATCGTTTGGCGAAGACCGTACAGAACGAGCTTATGAATATCGTGGTTATCTTCCTCGGTATCACCGTGGGTGCAACCGCTACCGCAGAGGCATTCTTGAACTTCAAGACCCTCGGTATCTTGGCACTCGGTATCGTTGCGTTCTCGTGCGGTACGGCAGGTGGCGTTCTGCTCGCAAAACTTATGAACGTATTTTTGCCCGAGGGCAAGAAGATCAACCCCCTCATCGGTTCGGCTGGTGTTTCGGCAGTACCTATGGCTGCACGTGTATCGCAGGCGGAGGGTCTCAAAGCTAACCCCAGCAACTACTTGCTGATGCACGCTATGGGTCCCAATGTTTCGGGCGTTATCGGTTCGGCTGTGGCAGCGGGTATTCTTCTCTCCTTCCTCGGCTAAAAAACGCATATAGTCAGCGCCTTTGGCGTTGCACTGCGATAAAAATCCCCTCCTCATTTACTTCTGTAAACTGCGGAGGGGATTTTCTTGTGCGCCTTGCATTCATCGCGTGCTATGAATTTTTACCGCTTCTGAAACTCCCCCTCTAAGTTAGAGGGGGTGCCCGAAGGGTGGGGGCGTGTGTGGCCCGTCACCAGAGCGACCAAATAATCATCAAGGGTACATAAGAGAGCGAGCCGAAGATTTCGGCTCGCTCTCTATGATTACTCTTTCCTAATTGCTCTTTACATCTTTCGCACAGGTGACACCCTCGGAGTGGAGCGCCCATTTGCCGTGGGCTCGGAGGACTTGTTCGACGATATCCCTCACGCAACCCTTGCCACCGCCAAACTCCGAAACATATCGGGCGGCCTCTATGCACTCCCACGCAGCATCGGCAGGTGCCACGGGGAGTCCCACAGCCCTCATACATTCGAGGTCGGGGATGTCGTCGCCCATAAAGATGACATTCTCTCTGTTGAGCCCGAGGCGCTCGATGACCTCATTGAGGCAGGCAATCTTGTTGCCCACGTCGAGGTGGAGCTCCTCCACGCCGAAGTGGCGGAAGCGTCTTTCGAGCGTTGCACCCCTGCCGCCGCTGATGATTACTACCTTATAGCCCATCTTTATTGCGTATGCCACCGCATAGCCATCCTTGGCGTAGTAGGTGCGCAGAAAGTCACCATCGGCAAGTGGGGTGATGCCACCATCGGTGAAGACACCATCCACATCAAACACAAAAGCCTCGGCCTTTGCAATATCTTCCTTGAAATTTCCCATAGTTGTATTGTGTTATTTTCTTTTCTCTCAATTATTCAATCCTAAAAGCCCACATCGAGTGCTCAATCTCGGCAAATGCCCACCTGTCGCCGGCCCCCTCTTTGGCTCCGAGTGCCTTGCAGATGGCGGCGGTGGAGAGCGGGAACGAGTGGCGGATGACCTCTATGCGCCCACCCACGAGCGTTTTGAGCCTCTTGGGTTGCCAAGGGTGTGCCGATACCATATTATATATATGGCCCATCGTGCCCTCTTTGGGCTTTGATGTTGCGAATGCGTAGGCTCCGAAGTTGTCATATCCCTCCGCCCTGCACCACTCGGCAACAATGCCCGCCTTGCGTAGCGAGGCATCGGGAACGATGATGTGGCCATACTTTTCGGGGTTGAAACCTGCCGCGGATGGGCATTTTTCGCGCTCCACGGCAACCTCAAATGAGTTGCTGCCGAGAGCTGTCGCACGGATTGTTTGGGTGCGTGGGGTGCGTGACCAATGAGCCACCACCTCCTTGACCTCGCCACCGAGTGAGATGACCTCCACGCTTGTCCCCTCGCCAAAGGCCGAGAGCGCCTCGGTGATGTCGAACATAGGCGAGAGTTTCACGACAATGTCGTTGGATTTCTCACGGAGCAGAGGGAGGAGTGCGGCAATGTTGGGCGAGCAATCCTCCAAGCAGACCATCTTCTTACCCTCGGCACTGCGTCTGTCGGGGTCGGCATAGATGAGGTCTGCCGAGGTGAGCCCCTCCAAGAACTCCTCGCTGCTACCCGAGATGACCTCTACATTCTCCACACCCATAAGGCGGAGGTTGTGGCGTGTGATGGCTGCGAGTTCCTCGTTGCGCTCGATGGATATTACCCTCTCGAAGCGTTTTGATAGGTAGAGTGTATCGACACCCAAACCGCAAGTGAGGTCTATGGCAAGCCCTCCACCGAGAGGTTTGTGTGCCGCACACGCCTCGCTGCTCGACTGCTCAAAGGCAAGAGGAGGGAGTATGGCACGGGCGGCATAGTAGGTGGGGAGTTTCTTTACGGCACGGGCGAGGTACTTCACTTGTGTGGCGACAAGGCGTGCATTGGTGACACGCTTGTCGAGCGCAATGCTCCCAGCATCACGCCCCAAGTTGCGCTCAACCTCCTCTCGGAACTCCTCCGAGAACAGTATCTCTAACTCTCTACTCTCCACCTCTTTTTCTCTTTGTATAGTATCGATAGGATAATTCCTACACCCATTGCGGTGTAACATACGGCGACAATCCACTCGGGAATCGCCACCTCTGCGGCAGCCCACGGGAGCCCTGCGGCATACTCCACGACTCGGTTTTGGAGCCCCGCAGCCCCGCCCACAACAAATTTGCCAACGGGCGCAAGCCATCCAAAGGGCAAAGATACCCAAATAAATCCACCCAGCACAATAATTTCGGCAGTAAGTATCACTATGGGGTTGAGAAAAATACCAACGAGGCTGATGGTGCCGAATGTATGGGCCACAAGGGGGAGTGTCGCAAGGGTGGAGCAGAGGCCCACGACAATGATGCCGATGAGCGTGCGGCGCACCCTGCCACCTCCTTCGCCCCCGAGAAGTTCCATTGCAGGGTGGAAGCCTATGGCGATACCCACGACAGCCACTGCCGAGAGTTGGAAACTGATGTCGTATAGGTTGTTGGGGTTCAGAAGGAGCATCATTGTGAGTGCCCCTGCGAGTGTGCCGACCGAACTTTTTGAGGTGCCATAGGCGAGTGTCATCTGCGCAACGAGAAACATAACCGTAGCCCTCACAACCGAGGGTGAAAGTCCTGCGACGATGGCGTAGAGTATCATAACAAGGGAGGCTATGATGTTGCGTGCGATGTGTCCCCTGCGCCCCGTGATGGGTAGCAGCCAGCACATCCACCATACAAGCATCGCCACAATGCCGACGTGAAGACCGGAGATGGCGAGCAGATGGGAGGCTCCCGCGCGTGAGTACTCTGTTCGCAATGTGGAATCTATGTCGCCCCTTTCACCGATGAGCATCGCTTTCACAACAGCCCCATCCTCACGCCCCAAGCCGAGTCGGTCGATGCGCTCCGAGAGGGTGTGTTGTAACTTGCGTGCGAATATTGTGGGTGAGGAGGTCGTGCCCTTTGAGGTCCAATCTGCGGGGGAGGAGATGTAGAGGGTGCCGATGTATCCCCTGCGACGCATCAGGTTGCCATAGCTTCCCTCGGGGAGTGGGCATAGGTAGCCACGAGCCACCGCCACCTCACCAAGTCCAACAACCATCGAGGTGTCGCAGCGGAGTAGTAACTTCTCCCTTCTGCCATCCAACAACACTTCGGCATCGCACCTCTGCCATCTGCCGACGGAGGAGGTGGTGGGTGTGGATGTTATGGTAGTGTGGAGCTCGGTGCCCGAAGGCTCGGTGATGAGGTTGTGGGGTGTGCGGATGAGTGTTGCACTCATAGCCCAGAGGATGATGGCAAGGGCGGTGTAGAGCTCGCCTGCCCAGAGTTTGCGCCATAGGTAGCCGAGAAGTGAACAGACGACTGCGCTCACGACCACCCACCAAACATCCACACCAATAACCCCACCGAGAAGTATGCCGATGACAACAAGTGGTAGGATTTTCAGAAATGGCGGAATGTGGCGCATCTTTTCGAGTTAGTGGCGAGTGTGGTTAGTATCTGTTCTCGTTAAAGACCTTAAATGCTTTAAGGAGATTAAGGCAGGGCAATGTTATGGGAGAAAAATGCAGCTTTTCGCAAAAAATCTTTGGAGGGACTCTTTTCCGGAAGCGTCAAAAAACTCTTAACTCTCCTTATTGCCCCAATTCTCACGGTCGAGATTGCGGTAGCCGATAGCCTCGGCAATGTGGGAGGCGGAAATCTGCTCGGAACCTTCGAGGTCGGCAATGGTGCGGGCTACCTTCACGATGCGGTTGTGAGCACGTGCCGAGAGCGAGAGGCGCTCCATAGCCCTGCCGAGCATCTTGCTCGATGGCTCATCCAAGGGGCAGAACTCCGCAAGCATCGCGCTGTTCATCATTGCATTTGTGAAGACTCCCTCGATACCCTCGAAGCGTCTGCGCTGACGCTCACGTGCGGCAACAACCCTCTGACGGATTGCGCTGCTGGGCTCGGCGGGTGTTGTGTCGCTCATCTGGCTATATTCGACGGGTGTGACCTCAATCTGGATGTCGATACGATCCATCAGGGGACCCGAAATCTTGTTGATATACTTCTCCACTGCGTGGCGTGAGCAACTGCACTCCTTGGTGGGGTGGTTGTAGTAGCCGCAAGGGCAGGGGTTCATAGAGGCTACGAGCATAAAGTTCGCAGGGTAGGCCACCGAGTATTTGGCCCTCGCAACCGTCACAACCTTATCTTCCAAGGGTTGGCGCATAACCTCCAAGATGGAACGACCAAACTCGGGGAGCTCATCGAGGAAGAGTATGCCATTGTGGGCGAGGGATATCTCACCGGGCTGTGGGTTGCTGCCACCGCCAACCATAGCTACGGCCGAAGCCAAGTGGTGGGGTGAACGGAAGGGACGCTGTGTGAGGAGTCCCTTTTCGGTGCCGAGCTTGCCGGCAACGGAGTGTATCTTGGTGGTTTCGAGTGCCTCTTCGAGAGTCAGAGGGGGCATAATAGTTGGCATACGGCGTGCGAGCATCGTCTTGCCCGAGCCGGGGGCACCTATCATCACAATGTTGTGACCACCTGCTGCCGCCACCTCCAAGGCGCGCTTTACATACTCCTGACCCTTCACATCGGCGAAGTCCTCGCCATAGCGGTTGGCCCTCTCGCCAAAGAGTATATTGGTCGCAACTTTTGTGGGAGCGATGGTGGTTGTGCCATTGAGGAAATCGACAGCCTCGCGCAGGGAGCCTACGCCGATGACCTCCAAGCCCTCCACAACGGCTGCCTCCTCGGCATTGTCGCGAGGGAGAATCACACCCCTGAAACCCTTTGCGAGAGCCTCGATGGCTATGGGGAGTGAGCCCTTGATTGGTTTTATCGATCCGTCGAGTGACAACTCGCCCGCAAATACCCAGCTGCCAATCTCCTCGCTCTCCACCTGCTCGGTGGCGGCAAGAATGGCAATGGCTATGGGGAGGTCGAGCGCGGAGCCCTCCTTTTTCAGGTCGGCGGGTGCGAGATTGACGATTATCTTCTTGCCCACCATTCGCAGGCCGCTATTCTCAAAGGCGGAGCGAATGCGCTCACTACTCTCCTTGACGGCACTATCGGGCAAGCCTACCAGAAACATACCGATTCCGGGGCTCACATTGACCTCCACCTCGACGGTGAGGGCGTTGATGCCGATAACGGCACTGCTATATATCCTCTTAAATGCCACGACCCTTAACTTTTTGTTTTCAACTTAAAATGGAGCCTCCTCGCTGGTGCTCATTGCGCCGCCACGAGCCTTCGAGCCATCGGGAGAGAATGAGGTGGGGGGCATACCGAAGTCGGCTGCTGCGGCATCGAAACCGCCACCGCCAAAGCCGCCACCTGCCAAATCGAAGCCACCACCATCAATGGCACTACCGAACTCCCTCTCGCCACCGCCTGTGAGTGCGCCACCTGCGAGGGGGTCGAAGTCACAGAACTGTGCGTAGTCGTTGAGGAACTTCATACGGATGGTGTCGGTAGCACCATTACGGTGCTTGGCAACGATAATCTCTGCAAGGTTTTTGGTTGTTGTACCATCTTCGAGCTGTGTCAGACCATAGTATTCGGGACGGTGGATGAATGCCACGATGTCGGCATCCTGCTCGATAGCGCCACTCTCTCGAAGGTTGGAGAGCTGGGGACGCTTACTGCCGCCCTGCGACTCTACCGAACGGTTGAGCTGCGAGAGGGCGATGATGGGAATGTTGAGCTCCTTGGCGATAGCTTTGAGTGTTCGGGAGATGTAGGCCACCTCCTGTTCACGGTTACCCTTGGTATCTTGGGGGCCCGTCATCAGCTGCAAGTAGTCGATAACGATGAGCTGAATGTCGTGCTGTGCTTTGAGCTTACGCACCTTCGAGCGGAACTCCGTGACGGGGAGTGCGGGGGTGTCGTCGATGTAGAGGGGTGCCTCCGAGAGGGGTTTGGCTGCTTTCTCCAAGTGGTTCCACTGATCGGGGGTGAGGCGACCACTGCGCACGTCGCGCGAGTCGAGCTGTGCCTCGGCAACCAAAAGACGCATCATAAGCTGTGTGGCGCTCATCTCCAAGGAGAAGAATGCCACGGGTTTCTGCTCCTCGACAGCGATGTTGCGAGCCATGGAGAGTACAAATGCGGTCTTACCCATCGAGGGACGTGCCGCGATGATGATCATATCGGAGGGCTGCCAACCGAGGGTGAGCTTGTCCAGATCGCGGAAGCCTGTGGGTACACCGTTGATCTTGCCACCCTTCTTGCTCGCCTCCTCAATCAGGCGGAGAGTCTCCCTCATAATGTTGCCCGACGACTGCACCTCCTTGGAGATGTGGCCCTCGGCAACCTTGAAGATCTCCTGCTCGGCAAAATTCAGAAGGTCGGCCAAATCGCGCGACTCGTCGAAGGAGCGTTGGAGAATCTCATCCGAGGCACGGATAAGCTCCCTCTGCACATATTTCTGTGCCACGATTGTGGCGTGGTATTCGAGGTTGGAGGCCGAAGCGACCTTCTGTGTGAGTCGTGCCAAGAACTGTGCACCGCCGATAGCTTTGAGCTGTTTCTCTTGTTTGAGTTTCTCGGTGACGGTCAGCAGGTCGATGGGTTTGAGCTCCTGCGAGAGTTTCTCGATGGCACTATAAACTATGCGGTGGGCCTCGCTATAAAAGGCTGCACCCGTGAGGTAGTCCTGCACGGTGATGATGCCATCCTTTTCGAGCATCAGCGCACCGAGCACCGCCTCCTCCAAGTCGAGAGCGTGGGGCAAAACCCTGCCCTGTTCCTCGGTTATGGCCTTGTAGGCATCCTCGTTTTTTCTTCCTTTGTATCGTGTTTCGTTTGCCATAGTGGTAACTTATCTTCGTTTCTTATGCTCAAAGGTACTCTTTTTGCCTCGGTTTTCAACTTTTTTGCCCTGAAAGAAGTAACTTTTTTGCTGACACTTCTCCTCATAGCTGTTAGCAACATAGACCCTCTTCTCGGTGTATGGGTCCTCGCCCGTGTAGAACATCACCGAGGATAGCGTCATAGGCGTGGGAGTGAGGTCTTGCACCTGATCGGTCATAAGGCGCAGGGCACGTACCTTTGTTGATAACTTTTTCATATCCTCCTCCGTACAACCGGGGTGCGAGGAGATGAAATAGGGGATGAGCTGATATTTTAGGCCATTGTCCCTGCACACCCTCTGGAAGAGCGAATGCAACCTCTCGAACTCCTCGAAGGGGGGCTTGCGCATCAGTTTCAGAACGTGGGGCTCGGTGTGCTCGGGGGCGACCTTCAAGCGGCCCGATGTGTGGTTGATGATGACCTCACGCATATACCTGCCACCATCGTCGGGGATGTCATAGCGGATGCCACTGCCGATGAAGGCCTTTTTGATACCCTTCACCTCCCTCACCTTGCGGTCGAGGGCAAGCAGGGGCGAAAGGTCGCGATTCAGGTTGGGGCACACGCGGGGTGTGAGGCACGAGGGGCGCACACACTTCTTGCACAGCTCCCTATTCTTACCCCCCAAGCGGTACATATCTGCCGAGGGGCCTCCCACGTCGGAGAGGTAGCCCTTGAAGTCGGGCAGGAGTTTTATCTTCTCAATCTCGGCGAGGATGCTACGCTCGCTACGGGAGGTTACGAACTTACCCTGATGTGCCGAGATGGTGCAGAACGAGCAACCGCCAAAGCAGCCTCGGTGGATATTGACCGAGTGCTTGATCATCTCATAGGCGGGAATCATCTTGTCCTTATATCGGGGGTGGGGCAGGCGGGTGTAGGGCAGATCGAAGCTGTGGTCGAGCTCCTCGGTGGTCATCTGCTCATAGGGAGGGTTGATGACCACAAACTTTCCATCCGTAGGCTCCACGATGGTCTTGGTCTGCGCCATACGGTTGCTTTCGATCTCCATTTTGACGAAGTTTTGCCCGAAAGCCCTCTTGTTGCGGCAGCACTCCTCATAGGAGTTCATCACAATGGTACTCTCCTCGGGCAGACGCTCCACATACTCCTTGTCGGCCACGAATGCCACTTGGGGGAGTTTGCGCAGGAGCTTGGCATTGAAACCATTTTTCAGAGCCTTGGCTACCTCCACGATACTCCTATCGCCCATACCATACATCAGAAGGTCGGCACCACTCTCAATAAGCACCGAGGGTTTAAGCCTATCGCTCCAATAGTCATAGTGGGTGAGCCTGCGCAACGAAGCCTCGATGCCACCGATGAGCACGGGGGTGTGGGGGTAGAGCTCTTTGAGAATCTTGGTGTAGGTCGTCACGGCATAGTCGGGGCGGAAACCTGCCTGACCTACGGGGGTGTAGGCATCGTCGTGGCGCAGACGCTTGGCAGCTGTGTAGTGGTTGACCATCGAGTCCATCGAGCCCGCCGACACGCCAAAGAAGAGGCGTGGTTTGCCCAACTTCTTGAAATCCCTCAAATCATCACGCCAGTTGGGTTGTGGCACGATGGCCACGCGGTAGCCCTCTGCCTCCAAAAGGCGACCGATGACCGCCACACCAAACGAGGGGTGGTCGATGTAGGCATCGCCCGAAAAGAGAATGACATCTATGTAGTCCCAGCCGAGAGCCTCGACCTCTTTTGCGGATGTGGGGAGAAAGCGTGACATAATGAAATTCAAAATTCAAGATTCAAAATTCAATTTTTGGGTACGAAGAGCAGTGAGCTATCTCCATAGGAGAGGAAGCGAAAACCGTTCTCCATAGCATAGCGGTAGATGTCCCTCCACTGCTCGCCTACGATAGCCGAAATGAGCAGCAGCAGGGTGCTCTTGGGCTGGTGGAAATTGGTGACGAGTCCGTCGATGATGCGGAAGCGATAATGGGGAGTAATCATAATCTGCGTGGAGGCGGAGAGTGTCGTCTTACCCTCTCGCTCCATCCAATCGGCGAGCGCCGTGAGTAGCTCCCTTCCGCCGACCTCTGCGGGGATATCGTAGATCTCCCACTGACCAACGGTGCGCTCCTCGTCTGCGCCTCCCTCCTGCATAACCCTCCAACCGAGAGCCGAGAGGGATTCGATTGTTCGGGTACTGGTGGTGCCTACGGAGATGATGTGACCTATCTTGGAGGAGAGGTTGCGGAGTGTGGCGACCGAAACCACAAAGTGCTCGGTGTGCATCGTGTGTCGTGTGGCATCGCTCTCTTTGACGGGGAGGAAGGTGCCTGCGCCCACGTGGAGTGTCACCTCCTCGGTGGTGATGCCCTTCGAGTGGAGCTCCTCGATGAGGTGGGGTGTGAAGTGCAGACCCGCCGTTGGGGCTGCAACCGATCCCTCGATGCGCGAATAGACCGTCTGGTAGCGGGTGTTGTCGATCTCCTCGCTCTCGCGGTTCAGATAGGGAGGAATGGGAATCCTGCCGAGGTGCTCGATAATCTCGCCAAAGGTGGCATCCACACTCCAACGGAATGTGATGACGTGGCTCTTATCGATCTGCTCACCACGGTAGGCCTCCAAGCGGCACTGCTCACCATTCATCTCGAAGTCGATGACGAGTGGTCCCTCTTTCCACTTCTTCAAGCCACCCACAAGGCAGCGCCAACTGCACTCGCCCTTGACCGCGAAGGCATTCTCGTAGTCGGCAGGGGCGTGGGGCTCCAAGCAGAAGACCTCCAAGCGTGCGCCGCTGGGCTTGTGCATAATGAGCCTTGCGCGAAAAACTTTGGTGTTGTTGAAGACAAGCAGAGCCCCCTCGGGGAGTTCCTCGGGGAGGTTGAAAAAGTTGCGCTGGGTGATGGTGCCCTCCATCCACACCAGAAGGTTGGAGTGGTCACGCTCCG
>JAEIGA010016476.1_pt1 | contig 11246 bp, 4 predicted proteins | sample 9270691 | NCBI WGS metagenome assembly JAEIGA01 (sample SAMN17057246, study PRJNA624740) | gut metagenome | biome: biome; isolation source: fecal sample | host: Bos grunniens | place: China: Xizang | collected 2019
CGGGGGACACCCCCGAACCCTCGTGGCTTCGACAGGGGGGGGTGGCTAGGGGTTCGGGGAGCGCAGCGTCCCCGTCGTTTGGTGCCTCTCTGGACTGTGGGTGGCGGGGAGGTGGGAGCCACCGTGAGGGCGTCTCTGAGGGAAAGTGGGATTTGTCGGATGCGTGGGAGTCTGTTATAATGGAAAGGTCTTATGGAACGCGCCATTTTACATATTGATATGGATGCCTTTTTTGCCGCGATTGAACAACGGGATCACCCGGAGTGGCGCGGTAAGCCGGTGATTGTGGGTTCGCCCCCTGATCGTCGCGGGGTGGTATCGACGTGTTCTTATGAGGCGCGGCGCTTTGGGGTGCACTCGGCGATGTCCTCAAGGGAGGCGTATGAACGGTGTCCAGAGGGGATTTTTGTCAAACCTCGCATGACGCATTATGCGGCGGTGAGTCGTGCGGTGTTTGAGATTTTTAACGCCTTTACGCCACTCGTGGAGGGATTGAGCGTTGATGAAGCCTTCTTGGATGTCACGGGGGTGCGGCGACTCTTTGGGGAGCCGGTGGAGATCGCGCGACAGATTAAGGCGCGGATTGCGGATGAACTTGGGTTGACGTGTAGCGTTGGGATTGCCACCAATAAATCCCTTGCGAAGATTGCTAGTGAAGAGAAGAAGCCGAATGGGCTCTTTGAAGTGCCGCGAGAGACGCAGGCGATGTTGAGTTGGTTAGGGCAGAAGTCGATCAAAGTGCTCTGGGGCGTGGGGCCCAAATGCGCAGCGATTTTGGCTCAGGCGGGGATTACGACGGTGCGCGATTTGCAGTCGGTCAATCCACAGATGTTGGGAAGCTTGCTGACGCCTACGCTCGCCGAACACCTCCTTGCGCTTGCCTTTGGCAAAGATGTGCGTCCAGTGCAGACGGAACAGGTGGATAAGAGTTACTCACGTGAGCATACCTATCCAGAAGATACGCTTGATACAGAAGCCCTGCGGCGCCAACTGCTCTTCATTGCGCAAGATGTGGGATTGCGTCTGCGCGAGGCGGGGGTGTGGGCACGCACGGCGCGACTCAAGATTCGTTATGCAGGGTTTCGCACGGTGACACGTCAACTCACCTTTTCAGCGCCCGTGTGCGATGACTTTGCCTTACGCGATGCGGCGTGGAAACTCTTAGATGCGCACCTTGAAGCGGGCATTCCTGTTCGGTTGATTGGCTTCGGGGCGGATAATCTGACCTCCTCCCCCTCGCCCTATGACGAGGATGATCTCTTTGCTAATCTCGCCAGTGAAGCCCATCCTCGCGCCAAAGAGGAACGCCTCTCCCGCACACTTGACACCCTTCGCGCCCGCTTCGGCACAACCATTACCGACGCATTGAATCTCCCACCGCCAGAGAAGTCGGAACACAATTAAAGCCTTTCCTTCTAAACAATAAATAGAAACGCCCGGCAGAACCGGGCGTTTCTATTAGACAGTGTGCGCGGAGGCGTCTTACTGTTGGGTTGCGAAGGCGTAGGCATTCTTGAAGAGCTGCATCCAAGGACCTTCCTCGCCGCCGGCGAAGGTGCCGTCATCGTAGGAGAGTTGGATGGAGCGGAAGCTACGTTCGGGGTGCGGCATCAAGATGGTGGCACGACCATCTTCAGAGGTGAAGCCGCAGAGACCGCCCTTGGAGCCGTTGGGGTTCCAGGGGTACGTCTCGGTGGGCTGGCCCTTACCATCCACGAAGCGCAGGGCTTGGGTGGCCTTGGCGGCGTCGGCTTCATTTTCGAATGCCACGCGACCTTCACCGTGAGCCACTGCGATCGGTAAGCGGCTGCCCGCCATGCCCTTGAGCAGGACACTGGGCGATTCCATCACCTCGAGGGTGCAGTAGCGACCTTCGAACTGTTCAGAATTGTTGCGCACGAAGCGCGGCCAATGTTGGGCACCAGGGATGATATCCTTGAGCTGGGAGACCATCTGGCAACCATTACAGACGCCGAGCGTGAAGGTGTCGGGACGTTCGAAGAACTTGCGGAACATTTCCTTGAGCTCTGCATTGAAGAGAATGCTGCGAGCCCAACCCGAACCTGCGCCGAGCACGTCACCATAGGAGAAGCCACCGCAAGCGACCAAGCCCTTAAAATCATCCAAGTTGACGCGGCCTTCGAGGAGGTCGGTCATGTGGACGTCAATGGCTTCAAAGCCCGCGAGGGTGAATGCGGCCGCCATTTCGATGTGACCATTCACACCTTCTTCACGGAGGATGGCCATCTTCGGAGCGGGCTTATCCGTTGCGGGAGCGGCGGGAGCATTCAAGGGGTAGGTGACCTTGAAGTTCATGCCGGGGTCATCGGTGAGACCTGCCACATCAAATTCCATCTTTGCGCAAGCGGGATTATCGCGGAGCGCCTGCATCTGGTAGGTCGTTTCAGACCAAGCCTTACGCACATCGGCGAGGGTTTCATCCAAAGCGGGTTCATCATTGACCGTGACCTGCAGGACGGGTTCATCCTGCACGAGGCCAATCCAAGCACCCGTGACGCCATGCTTTGCCAAAACGGCTTCCACTTCGGCGGCGTTCTCTTCGAGCACCTGCAAGACTGCGCCGAGTTCTTCATTGTAGAGCGCAGAGAGGGCATCCTTACCCGTGAGGTTGACGGCAACACCGCGGCCACCTGCCATCGCCATTTCGGCGAGGGTCACGGCGACACCACCATCAGAGCGGTCATGGTAAGCGGCGACGAGGCCGCGTTCCACGAGTTCCTGCATGGCTTCGTAGAAGGCGCGAACCGCTTCAGCGCTTTCCATATCTGGCACGGAGTCGCCAATCTGGTTGTAGACCTGTGCGAGCGTGGAGGCGCCGAGGCGATCCTTACCATTGCCCAAGTCCACGAGCATCAAACGGGAGAAGCCGGGCTTCAAGTCAGGCGTGACGTCTTTACGGGCATCCGTCACGGTGGCGAAGGAGGAGACAATCAAGGAGAGCGGGCCCACCTGCTTGTGTTCCTGACCCTTCGAGTCAGTCCACACGGTACGCATGGAGAGCGAGTCCTTACCCACGGGGATGCAGACGCCGAGGCGCGGGCAGATATCCATGCCAACGGTTTCCACGGTGTCAAAGAGACGAGCATCTTCGCCCTCTTCACCGCAAGCGGCCATCCAGTTGGCCGAGAGCTTGATGGTGCCGATGGGACCAATGGGAGCAGAAGCGAGCTGAAGGATAGCTTCACCCACCGCCATGCGACCCGAAGCAGGCGCATCAACGATTGCGATCGGGGTGCGTTCGCCCGTGGCCATCACTTCACCCGTGGTGGTCTGATAGCCAGTCACGGTGAGTGCGTGGTCAGCTACAGGGAGCTGATACTTACCGCACATCTGGTCACGGTGGACCATGCCAGTAATCGTGCGGTCGGTAATCGTCACAAGGAAGGTCTTATTGGCCACTGCGGGGAAGCGCAACACACGCTGCAAGGCTTCCGCAGGGGTGATGCCATCCAGGGCGAGCGGTTGCACCGGGAGGGTGACATGCTTGACGTCACGCACCATGCGCGGCGGCTTGCCGAGAAGGGTGGAGATGTCCATGTCAATGGGATTGTCATCAAAGTGTTCATCGTGCAACACCATACGGCCGTCATCACGCGTTTCACCGATGAAGGCGACGGGGCAACGTTCACGTTCGCAGAAGCTTTCGAAGAGGAGCTTATCTTCAGCGCGGATAGCCAAAACGTAGCGTTCCTGCGCTTCGCAGCACCAGATTTCCATCGGGCTCATGGAGATTTCTTCGTTGTGCACCTTGCGCAATTCGAAGTCAGCACCCGTGGCTTCCACGAGTTCGGGGCAACCATTCGAGAGGCCGCCTGCGCCGATATCGTGCAACGAAAGAATGGGGTTGGAGGCGCCGAGAGCCACGCATGCATCAATCACGCCCTGAGCACGACGCTGCATTTCGGCGTTGCCACGCTGCACGGAGTCAAAGTCAAGCTTAGCTTCGTTCTGACCCGAGGCCATGGAGCTTGCTGCGCCGCCACCGAGACCGATGCGCATTGCGGGGCCACCAATCTGCACCACGAGCACATGCGGCGGAACTTCCTTTTTCAAAACCTGATCGTGACGGATGTTACCCATGCCGCCAGCGAGCATGATGGGCTTATGATAACCCCAGTACTTGCCGCAAGCTTCTTCTTCCAACGTACGGAAGAAGCCGCACAACTGCGGACGACCGAATTCGTTACCGAATGCGGCACCGCCGATGGGGCCTTCCATCATGATATTGAGGGCGGGGGAGAGACGTTCGGGACGTTCTGCGTAGTCCTTTTCCCAGGGCTGCTTGAAGCCTGGAATGCGCAAATCGCTCACGCAGAAACCGCAGATGCCTGCCTTGGTGCGCGAACCGATACCTGTCGCGCTTTCGTCACGGATTTCACCGCCCACACCCGTGGCTGCGCCAGGATAGGGGGAGATGGCCGTCGGGTGGTTGTGGGTTTCCACCTTCATCAACATTTCAATCTGGTCTTTGGCGAACTTGTACGTATTGTCCTTCGGGTCTGCCTGGAAGGCCATCGTACGGAAGCCATCAATCACGCCAGAGTTATCCTTATAGGCGACCTGCGTGCCTTCTGGGTGAAGCTTGTGGGTATTTTTGATCATGCCGAAGAGCGACACGTCGCGTTCTTGGCCATCAATGATCCACTTGGCATTGAAAATCTTGTGGCGGCAGTGTTCAGAATTGACCTGGCCGAACATGGTGAGTTCCGTGTCGGTAGGATTGCGCTGCGCCTTGGTGTAAGCGGTGTAGAGATAGTCGATTTCAGGATCGCTCATGGCCAAGCCGATTTCACGGTTGGCGCGCACGAGTGCATCGCGACCTTCGCCCAGAACGTCAAAGGACTTGCCCATGGCAGGACGAGCATTGACGAAGAAGGTGGGCAATTCATCTGCAGTGAAAACACCTTCAATCATGCGGTCGTGAAGGATGTTGAGCGCTTCGGTGCCGAGGGCTTCACGAGCCACCACTTCGCCACCACGCGTCACGGTCATGTGCATCGCATGTTCCACGCGACGGACACCGCGCACACCGCAGTAACGGAAGATATCAGAAGCCTTCGAGCTCCACGGGGAAATCGTACCCAAACGTGGGGCAACGAAAATGCCTGTCGTGGGCAAGAGAGCCTTTGCATCTGCATCCAACAGCGTGCAAGCCTTTGCGAGCGCCTCTTCCGTTAAGGTAGAGGAGGTTTGCAACAAAAAGACCCACTTTGTGTCGATTTCGCAATCGCCGAAACCAATCTCCGAGAGGCGCTTCTTCAAAGCATCCACGCGAAATGCCGAAAGTGCAGTCTGTCCGACCAAAAATTCAGTTGCCATAACCTAATCCTTAAATAAACGTAAGGTGTTTAATAAAAATCGCAACTATTCTATCATAAATTCGCGCGTGACGGCAGTTCTTTCCTTATAAATGCCATATCGGAAGTGCATTCTCACGGGCTAAAGCCCGATGAATAGGGGTGAGCATACACAAATGACGGGGGATATCCCGTAAATGAGCCCCTGGCGAAGGCATGGAAATGTGCTCGGTACCGCCCCCATTGGAGGCGGGGGAAGAGGGGGAAAGTGAACAGCCTCGCCATTGGAGAGAGGCGGGCAGGGGGCGCATTCTCTTGAGCGCAACTATTTTTTCTTGTGGAGTGCATTAATCTTTGGAAGTAGATGTGGTATAATGTTGGTCCATTTGCGTTGATTTGAAAGCTCTCCGGCTTGCGGACGCAGGTGGTTGAAACTTGTACGCTAAAAAGGAGGCACTCGGATTTCCGACTTCAGGCGGCAGTGCAGGTATGTACTGCTGTTTTGTTTTTCGGGGGGACGAGTCCGGAAAGGAACTTATGAGTAAATTGAATGCCCGTCATATCTACACTTCTGAATCGGTCTCAGAAGGACATCCTGACAAGGTGGCGGATGCGATTTCTGATGCAGTTTTGGATGCTTGCTTGGCGCTGGATGATCGCGCTCGCGTGGCATGTGAAACGGCTTGTGGTACGAATTTGGTCGTGAATTTGGGTGAAATCACCTGCCGTGGTTTTGAGACACTGAATACAAAGGCAATCGCCGCGGATGTCATCAAGCGCATCGGTTATGATGACCCGACGGAAGGCTTTAGTTATCACGATTTTGCTTACGTAAATAACCTGCATGCACAGTCGCCCGATATCAATCGCGGCGTGGATCGTGCAGATCCTGAAGATCAGGGCGCTGGCGACCAGGGGATGATGTTTGGTTATGCCACGAATGAAACCCCTGAATTTCTGCCGTTGCCTTTGGTGGCATCGCATCGCATTTTGAGCGACTTGGCAGCATTGCGTCATCAGGGCGCGATTGATTACTTGCGCCCCGATGCGAAGGCTCAGGTGTCGGTGCTTTATGATGGTGGCAAGCCCGTGGCAATCACAGATGTGGTCTGCTCTCACCAGACGCGTGATGTGCCTGAAACGCAGATTCACACCGACCTTGAAGCGGTCATTCGCACGACGCTCGCACCGACGGGTCTCTTGACGAATGAGACGCGCTTCCACATCAATCCTACGGGTCGTTTCGTGATTGGTGGCCCAGCGGGTGACTCGGGTGTGACGGGGCGTAAGATTATCGTGGACACTTATGGTGGCGTGGGCGCACATGGTGGCGGCGCTTTCTCGGGTAAGGACCCGTCCAAGGTGGACCGTTCGGCGGCCTACTATGCACGTTACGCAGCGAAGAACATCGTTGCGGCGGGGCTTGCAGAGAAGTGCGAAATTCAGGTGGCTTACGCAATTGGCGTGGCGCGCCCAATGAGCATCAATATTGCAACCTATGGCACGGGCAAGGTGGCCGAAGAAAAGATTGCCGACCTGTTGCTCTCGGGTGAAATCTTCGATTTCCGTCCTGCTGCCTTGATTCGTGACTTGGATTTGACGCATCCGAAGGGATGGAGTTACTCTGGCAGCTGCATCTATGGTCACTTTGGCCGTGCGGATGTGCCGTGGGAACGTATTGATCGCGTGGATGCCTTGAAGGCGGCACTGCTGTAAGCGGGTCTAAACGACCGTCTCCCAACGACGAAACGAACGCTTCTATCCTGCGGGATGGAGGCGTTCTTTTTTGTATTCTCCCCCTGCGTTCAGGATTCATAGTGAAGAAGTCTTTGAAGAAAGTATGGGGATTGGGGGCGAAATCGTGCTATAGTGTTAGTGTTGTTTGAGAATGTTTCCTACAATGAAAGGAATTCATCATGCGTCATTTTTTAACCTTTTTTGGACTTTTGGGTGCCTTGACGGCCTTTGCGCAACCCACCATTGACTTGGCAGGTCGCGCGTGGAAGGTTGCGCTTTCAGATGGTACGGAGGCGAAAATCACCCTTCCTGCAACCTTAGGGGATGCCCAACTCGGCCCCAAGGCAGAGGAGGCGGTCTATGGTGCGCTTACGTTGAAGCATCAATATGTGGGCGCTGCGGTGTACACGACGACCTTTGAGGTGACGGACGCAACCAGTGGTCGCTACGAACTCTTCTTGGAGCGTGTGCTGTGGAAGAGCACGGTGACCTTGGACGAGAAGCCAATGGGGAGTTGCGATTCCTTGGCTACGCCGCATCGTTATCCCCTGACGCTTACGCCGGGTCGCCACACCCTTACGGTGACGGTGGACAATCGTTTGATTTATCCGATTGGTGAGAAGGCGCACAGTTATGGCGATGCGATGCAGACGCGGTGGAATGGTATCTTGGGCAAGATTGAACTGCGTCCCTTTAATCCGCTCTCAGCGGCTCGCATTGATGCGCCGTTTGGCGATACCTTTACCGTGACTCTGCCGCAGGCGGCGCCGTGTCTGAATGGAAAGACGTTGGAAATCGCGGTTGAGGGGGCGCCTTTGGAGGTGGTTTCGCGTGATGACCGTCAAATTGTTGCGCGTATTCCAGGTGCGAAGGCATGGAGGCCTGAGTCGCCCACGCTTTACACGGTGACCTTGAGCCAACCTGAGTGTCCCAATGGGGTGCAGTGCTCGGGCTTAGTCCATAAACCTTTTAAGCACACCTTCCGCTTTGGTTTCCGCACTTTTATGCGCAAGGGGAATCGTCTTTTCATCAATGGTTCGCCCCTCTTTGTGCGTGGTAATCTTGAGAACTGCCACTTCCCGTTGACGGGTTACCCCAATACCGACAAGGAGAGTTGGCTCAAGATCTTGAAGGCGCAGAAGGATCAGGGCGCCAACCAAATCCGTTTTCACACGTGGTGTCCGCCGCAGGCCGCTTTTGATGCGGCAGATGAACTCGGCATCTTGCTCTCGCCTGAGGCGGGAATCTGGATTGACGGTTGGATGACGAGCACCTTCCCTTACTTGAAAGGGTTGGGGAAGGGTCCTGAAAGTGTGGACCAATTCGTGCGTAATGAACTGCGCCGGATTTTGGACGCTTATGGTAATTCGCCCTCCTTCTTCTCGCTTTCGATTGGCAATGAACTCGGTTCGTCTGACTTTGCGAAGTTGGGCGAATGGATGGAAGCTTGCAAACAGTATGATAATCGTCGCCTCTATGCCGCCTCAACGGCTCGCCAAATCACGGCTGCGGATGACTTTATCGTGACGCATGCGTATCCTGGCGTGGGCATGATTCGTGAACGTCTTCACCCTGGTACCGATTGGGATTATGAAGGTAGCTATCGTCGCACGGCACTACCAACGATTGCACACGAAATTGGCCAGTGGCCCGTCTATCCTGATTTTGACCGAGAAATCCCGAAGTATACGGGCATTTTGCGTCCGTGGAATCTTGAAATCTTGCGCCAACAGAGTGCAGACGCAGGTGTCTTGCGCTTTGTTCCTGAATTCAGCAAGGCCTCTTTGAAGACCAATCGCCTCATGTACAAGGCAGAGATTGAGAGCTTTTTGCGTACGCCTTCTTGTGCGGGTGTTTCACTCTTAGGCATCCAAGACTACTCGGGGCAGGGCGAGGCACTGATTGGTTGGTTGGATAGTTTTTATGATGTGAAGCCGGGCGCAGAGACGATGGTGCCGGCGTCGGTCTTCTTTGCCGATACGGTGCCACTCGCGCGCTTTGCAAAGGATACGTGGACGACGGCAGAGACCCTGCGTGTCAAACTCCTCATTCATCACTATGGTGCCAAGCCCTTCACTGCGGAGGTACCGTGGACTTTTGCAGGACAGCGTGGGGTAGTCACCTGTCAGGTGCCTTCTGGCTCTGTGACTGAAGTCGCAACGCTTGACCTTCCGCTCGCTGCAGTGACGGCTCCTGCGCGTCATACGCTCACCTTCGGGGAGAATCGTTGGAGCATTTGGGTCTATCCCGCGACGATTGATGAGTCTATCCCTGATGCGATTACCGTGACGGACGATTACGATACCGCACTCGCCACGGCGAAGGCGGGTGGCAAAGTGCTCTTTGATGCAAGCCAATCGGGTAATCCCGCCAACGTGCTCCCGTCGGCCTTCAAGCCGGTTTACTGGAGCACAACATGGTTCCCTGGCCAGCGTGCGATTTCGTTGGGCATGGTGGTGGATCAAGCCTCTCCCGCCTTTGCGACCTTCCCCACGGAAGATTGGCAGGATTGGCAGTGGTATCACTTGGTGAATTCGGCGAAGACCTTTAAGTTGAATGGGATGTCCGAACGCTTTAAGCCATTGGCAATGCCAGTGATTGACTTCCATAAGCCCGCCCTTGCAGGGATGATTTTTGAGGTGGCGTGTGGTAAAGGTAAGGTGCTTGTCTCTGGTGTTGACCTCTCGGTCAATCGTCCTGAGGCGCGCCAATTGCGTCGTTCGTTGATGGATTATGTGGCATCGCCTGCCTTTAATCCTACCGAAACCGTTACGGAACAGTGGTTCGCCGAGACCCTTATGCCGCCGAAACGTGAAGTGCCTCCGCGTCCAGGAGCCTACAAAACGGCCACAGCTTACATTGAATGTGCCGCCTTCCGTGAGGCTCAATCCGGAGACGTGCCTTGGAAAAAACGCCTTGATCGTGCAGAATTGACCTCTGGCTCCTACGAGTTGTTTGGGGCAAATCTGCGCACGTGGGCAGACCAGAAGGGAAAATATTGGGTGGCCGACAGTCTGACCGTGGTCTTCAAGGGCGCGACCAATATCCGTGGCAAACTCTTGGTGCGTTTCCGTGATCCCGATAGCGGGGGCAAGCGCACGGCAGAGGGTTCCTTCGATGGCGCACGCACCTTTACGATTCCTGCGCACGGCGTCTCGCCAGAGAATCCTGAGGGTGCCTATTGGTTGGAATTGCCTGTGGATATGGAAGACTTCTTGGATGGCGAATTGCGCCTCGATATCCGTCGCACAGGCGGCCCGAATATCATGCTTGACCGTGTGATTCTCATGCCAAATGCCGCCTAATTATCGCGACATTCAAACGAAACCGCCGAAGGAAAGGCTCCCTTCGGCGGTTTTGTTTTAGGGGAAGCGCGGAGTCGCTTAAGACGAAATAGCTTCATGAACTTCCCATAACATTGTAAGGTTCAAGTCCCATGTGTGTGGGTAAAATTCAATACATGGGGAGTTCTTTCTTTACTTTTGCATAGCTTTGGTTAGGAAAAGGGGCGAAAGCAGCTTTGAGTTTGTAAGAAACTGGATTTGAGTTTGTAACAAACCGAGATTGAGTTTGTAACAAACTGAGATTGAGTTTGTAACAAACTGGATTTGAGTTTGTAACAAACTGAGATTGAAAACTGCCCTTATTGCTTAGTTGTTTTGTCTCACATGAGGTGGTAATTGGGAAGAAGTGTGGATTCTCTAAATCTAAAAGTGTGCCGTGCGTTGAGCCTATATGCTTAAGTTTTTTTGTGCGGAGTGGCAGTGTTCAGTGTTTGGGGGATGGGCGTGGTTTTCATAAATCAATGAACAGGTCCAACAATGGACCTGCACAGAACATATTCTTCGCCGCCCTCAACCGCATCTTTAGCGTTAACCAGCGACTCTGCCGCTTAACCATGGGGCGAAGCATCGTTAACCGCGAGCATGGCTCATTGGGATAACCTCAAATCGGCGTGGAGAAAAATTTTCTTGTAACACGTAGGGGTATGTGATAGGATTTGATTATTAACTGGTTTAGTGGTATTGAAAGGCTTGGCGCGTGTAATATGTTTCAGCAGGTATCGGTTTTAGTTTTGGCGGTCGGGATGGCTGTTAGTGTGGCCTTCCGTGAAGCATTTGTTAATTTGTTTGTGGATCCGCCTTTGGTAGTGTGTGATGGAAATTGGATTGTTGGGTGTGAACGTGTACC
>JAEIGA010016477.1_pt1 | contig 11246 bp, 6 predicted proteins | sample 9270691 | NCBI WGS metagenome assembly JAEIGA01 (sample SAMN17057246, study PRJNA624740) | gut metagenome | biome: biome; isolation source: fecal sample | host: Bos grunniens | place: China: Xizang | collected 2019
ACATTTAAAATTTCAGCATTGGAATTTGTTTTTTTTGCTTCTGAAACAATATTATCTAGCATTTCATCTATTATATTTTTTTTATATGCTAAAAGTGGATACCACAAACAAAAAATACCTACATTCCATTTTTTATTTAAAATTTTAAAAGTTTTAACAACATTTTCATAATCAGATAATTCTTCATAACTTGGGTCAATCAACACAGCTCCTCTTTTTATAACAGGAGGAGTTAAAGCGTTTATCATTTCCCAGCCATTTCGATGATGAATCTGAACATTATCACCAATGATATTTTTCTTTAACAAAAGATTTTCAGTATTATGCAACTCAGATAAAATCAATTTACTATCAGGCAACAAAAATTGTTGCTCTATAAACGGAGAACCTGGATAAAAACCTTGCTGCATACAATCAGAAACAAGCTGAATATATTTTTTTAAGGAAAAAGGAACTTCATCATCTTTGCAAGAATCACAAAAAGCCAACAATCGCTTAATTCCACTAGCAGCTTCACCAGTTTTTAGAGACTTTTCATCATTTAAGTTATATTTTCCTGCACCTGAATGAGTATCAAAAAATGTAAATGGCTTTTGCTTTTTATTTAAAGAATCTAAAACTAATGTTAAAACAAAATGCTTCAAAACATCAGCGTGATTACCTGCATGAAATTCGTGTAAATAACTAAGCATTTTTACCTACTTTAATTTATCAATCTGTTCTAACCAAACAGCACAACTTGAATCACTAGGCATTTTCCAGTCCCCTCGAGGAGAAAGGCCTACAGTTCCAACTTTCACACCATCAGGCATACAGGATCGCTTAAATTGTTGAGCAAAAAATCTAGTGTAAAAATTTCTAAGCCAATGCAATTTTAATTCATGAGAATAAGGCAAAGAAGAATTATCTGCCAATAACAGAATTTTTTCAGGTTCAAAACCATAACGCAAAACATAATACATATAAAAATCATGTAATTCATAAGGTCCAACAAGATTTTCTGTTTTTTGAGAAATCACTCCGTCTTTTGGAGGTAATAATTCAGGACTAACTGGTGTATCTAAAATATCTTGCAAAACATTAGATAAATTATTATTTTCAGTTGTTTCAAGATAGTATTTTACAATGTAACGAATCAATGTTTTTGGAACAGAAGCATTCACTCCATACATTGACATATGGTCACCATTAAAAGTACACCATCCCAATGCTAACTCAGACAAATCACCAGTTCCTATTACAATTCCGTTAACTTTGTTTGCATAATCCATTAAAATTTGTGTTCGTTCACGGGCTTGGGAATTTTCATAAGTTACATCATGAACATTTTCATCATGACCAATATCTTTAAAATGAAGTTTTACAGATTCAGCAATATTTATTTCTTTTAATGTAACTCCACATTCTTTTGCCAACAAACAAGCATTATTATAAGTTCTATCAGTAGTACCAAAACAAGGCATTGTTATTGCATAAATATTTTTTACATCTAAATTAGCTTTTTTAAACGCATTTACAGTAACAAGTAAAGCTAATGTTGAATCCAATCCACCAGAAAGCCCAATTACCGCAGTTTTTGCTTTAATATGCAAAAGACGCTTCAACAAACCAACAGATTGTATTTCAAAAACTTCGGAACAACGCTCCTTTTGTTCATCTAATTTTTCTGGGATAAAAGGTGATACAGGAATTAAGCGTTGAAGTTTATTTTTTTTATAAAAATCATTGGTCTTTCTTAAATTGACATATATTTTTCTAAAAGAATTTTCAAAAGAAGGAAGATTATTAACAGTATCAAAATTTTGTTTTGTTCTATCTTGAATGATAATATCTAAATCAATATCAGAATAAATAATTCCTGTTTCAAAAAGTTTAGATTCCTGTAAGATATTTCCGTTTTCAGAAATTAAACAATGAGATGCACATACAGAATCCTGGGATGATTCAAAATAACTTGCATCAGAATATAAATAAGCACAAATATTTTTTGAACTGTGATATTTTATTAAATTCTTTCTATATTCTTTTTTGCCAACAATTTCATAAGTTGCAGATAAATTAGCCACAACAGTTGCTCCTGCTTGGGTAGCAAAAACTGATGGCGCAATAGGACTACACAAATCATCAGATAATTCTGTAGCTAAAACGAATTTTTTGTTTATTGCATCACAAACAAGAATATCTGTTCCAAATGGAACTTCTGGATTTTTTTCGGAAATATAAACACTATTAGGATTTTTATTTTTGTTATAGGAAGAAAAATTACGCCCATCATTTTTTTCAAAATTAGAAACATTAGTTTTTGGAACTAAAGCAACTACTTTTCCTTTAAACAAAATTGCTGCACAGTTATACAATTTATTTTCGACGACTACAGGTAATCCGACTTCGATAATTATTTCGTAATTTGCTGTTTTTTTTGCAATTCGTTCTAATTCAAAAATGGCAGAATTTTGTAAAGTTTGCTGAAAAAACAAATCTCCACAAGAACAAGAAGTTATAGATAATTCAGGAAAAACAACTAAAGAAGCTCCATTTTGAGCAGCATCTCTAACATAATCAATTATCTTGTCAGCATTATAAGTACAATTCGCAACAATTAATTCAGGACTTGCACACGCAACTCTTATATAACCATAATCCATAGAAGACATATTAACATTTAATAAAAAAAAATAGAATACATAAAAAATGATATAAATCACTTTTTATGTATTCTTTCATATTAATTAAACAATAGTGTATCTGAATTATCAGGACAAGAAATCTTAATTACTGCACCATCTAGATATTTTCCCTGAAGCAATTCTTTTGACAAAGGATTTTCAAGATATGTCTGAATTGCTCTTTTAATCGGACGAGCACCAAACGCAGGGTCATAACCTTTATCAGCAAGAAAATCAATTGACGAATCATCAAACACAAGTTGTATGCGTCTATCTGCAAGCCGTTTAGCAACTCGTTCAAGCTGAATTTTTACAATTCCAGAAATGCAAGATTTATCCAATCGTTGGAACATAACAATTTCATCAATTCTATTTAAGAATTCAGGTCTAAAAGATTTTTTCAAAAGCACATCAATTGTATCTTTTGCAGCTTTCATATCTTCATCTGTAACAGCTTCAAGAATTGCATCACTTCCAATGTTAGAAGTCATGATTATAATTGTATTCTTAAAGTCAACAACACGACCTTGTCCGTCTGTTAGAATTCCATCATCAAGAACTTGAAGTAAAACATTAAAAACATCTGGATGAGCTTTTTCTACTTCATCAAATAAAACAACACTATAAGGTCGTCTTCTTACTGCTTCTGTTAATTGACCACCTTCATCATAACCAACATATCCTGGAGGTGCCCCAATAAGACGAGAAACACTAAATTTTTCCATATATTCAGACATATCAATACGAGTCAAAGACTTTTCATCATTAAACAGAAAATCTGCCAAAGTTTTTGCCAATTCAGTTTTTCCAACACCAGTAGGCCCTACAAACAAAAAGCTTCCTAATGGTTTATTTGGATCACTCAAACCAGAACGATTTCGTCTAATTGCATCAGAAATAACTTGTACAGCTTCATCTTGGCCTATAACGCGCTTATGAAGAACATCTTCCAATTGCAAATACTTCTGTTTTTCACTAGACATCATTTTTGCAACAGGAATTCCAGTCCAAATACTAACAACACGAGCAATATCTTCTTCTGTAACTTCTTGTCGCAACAAAGAATTATTTTCAGAAACTTTTTCACTAGAATTATTTGCTTCTTGTAATTGCTTTTGCAAATGAGGAATAATACTATATTTTAATTCAGCAGCTTTTTCTAAATTTCCTTCTCTTGTAAATTTTTCTTCATTAAATCGAGCTTGTTCTAATTCTTCTTTTAACTTTCTGCTTTTATCTATGTTATTTTTTTCATTTTGCCATTGCAATTTCATAACATCTCTTTTATCTGTGAATTCAGAAAGTTCTTTTTCTAGTTTTTGTAAACGCTCTTTTGAAGCATCATCATCTTCTTTTGATAAAGATTGTTTTTCAATAGAAAGTTGAAGAATTTTTCGTTCTATCATATCTAATTCTGTAGGTTGACTTTCTATTTCCATTTTTAATCTACTAGCGGCTTCATCAACTAAATCAATTGCTTTATCTGGCATAAATCGATTTGTAATATAACGATTTGAAAAAACTGCTGCAGCAACAAGAGCTTCATCATTTATTCGAACTCCATGATGAATTTCATACTTTTCTCGTAAACCGCGTAAAATCGCAATAGTATCATCAACTGATGGCTCAGAACAATAAACTTGCTGAAAACGGCGCTCCAATGCTGCATCTTTTTCTATATATTTGCGATATTCATCTAAAGTTGTAGCACCAATCGCTTTTAATTCCCCACGAGCCAATGCTGGTTTTAACAAATTAGAGGCATCCATTGCGCCTTCAGAAGCACCAGCTCCAACGATTGTGTGTAACTCATCAATAAAGAGAATAATTTGACCTTCAGATTTTGAAATTTCTGTAATAACAGCTTTTAATCGTTCTTCGAATTCTCCACGGAACTTTGCTCCAGCAACTAAAGCACCCAAATCAAGTGACAGCAATCTTTTATTTAATAAGCTATCAGGAACATCACCAGAAGCGATACGACGAGCCAAACCTTCTACAATTGCAGTTTTTCCAACTCCAGGTTCACCAATCAAAACTGGGTTATTTTTAGTGCGACGACAAAGAACTTGCATTACACGACGAATTTCTTCATCACGACCAATAACTGGATCAATTTTATCCAAACGAGCTAATGCAGTTAAATCTTTTGTGTATTTTTCCAAAGAACGCATTGAACTTTCTGGATCTTGTGAATTAACTTGTTGATTTCCTCTAACAAATTTTAAAGCTTCAAGAATAACTGAATGAGAAACACCTAATTTTCGTAATAATTCACCAACAGAAGTTTCTGACTTAGACATAGCCAAAAGCAAATGTTCAGTAGATAAATACTGATCACGAAGTTTTTCCATTTCAACTTCTGCTTTTGATAAAACTTTTTGTGTTTGTGCTGAAAATGATATTTGATTGTTTCCTGTAACCACAGGATATTTATTTAATAAAAGATTTAATTCTTGCAAAGATTGTGGAACAGAAACTCCAATTCGTTCAAAAATCGGAGGAACAATTCCATCTTGTTGTTGCAATAAAGCCAATAAAATATGCTCTAAACCAATTTCACTATGATCATTTTTTTGAGCAATAGAACTTGCACTTTGTAATGCATCTTGAGTCTTTAATGTAAACTGTTCGTAATTCATAATTATAAATTAACTATGAAAAATAAAAAAATCAAGTTAATTTTCAGGAACTTCAAGTTGTCCAAATTCACATAATGAACTAGCAATATGAGCATGTTCAATTAATTCTAAATTCTTTTTAATTCTTTTATAAACACGAAGTTCACCAACTCCAGAACTTCCTGCTAAAACTTTTAAAACTCTTCGTTGACCTTCAGGTAATTCCCATGTACGAACAAATAAATTAGAGGTAACACAGAAAACATCAACATCAACCACATAATTTTTATTATGAAAACTAACTGACCAATGAAGTTTTTCACCACTATCGTCAGAAACAATACTTGAACAATCCCAAACAGTTGTATAAGAGCGTTTTGATGAATTAGCAGAAAAAACAATTTCTTTATCTTCTATTTTAAGTACTAAAGATAAGCGATCATTAAAAATACCTTGAATTGCAAAAGAAGAATCTTCTAATATTCTACCTGTAATAATACTTGTTAAATGAGAAGCAGAAAGGTGAATCCAAGATTCTGGTAAAGTTTCGCCCCAAAATTTATCAACATATCCAAATGAAGATTTAGGAATTACATTATATTCTCTGCCATCTACAATAACTGAACCTGCAAACACAGTTTTGATTCCAGTAGGACTCCAATGACCTTCTCTTCCATTGTAACCATTAAATAAATCTTGGCGAATATCATAACGCAAATCCCATGCAAATGAACCGTCGTTACTCATATATTCTGGATGCTCTCTCACTTCTGTTGGAGAATAAGTAATCATTCCTGAAATTTTATCTTCTGTGAATGCACATCTACCTAGCTCCATATCAAGAGAACGCTGAGAATAATTTAAATCTTTTACAACATGATATTCACAAAATTGTTTAGCACCAACACCTAAAATTCCAACACGAATTGCGACATAGGAAGGAGTTACAAATTTTTCAGTTTTTATTTCATGAGCAGAAACAGTACCAGCTAAAACATTCTGCAAATCTTCTGCAGAAACATTTACTCGAGACTTAAAACCTAATACTGTTTCAGAAGGACTCAACCAAGGATTTAGCATAACAAGTTCAATAAAAAACTTTCTTTCTACGCCAGTTCCTTTTTCAATTCCGTTGAATACAAATCGTAAAATACTGATTCCCTTTTTCTTTAAGGAACCAGAAAGTATATATCTATTTGCTGCTAAACTTTTTTTTGAAGCACCCATTAAAAATCCCCTTTTCTTACTATTATATTTTCGGATTTTAAAAGTGATTCTTCACAAAAATTAGAACTATTTAAAGAATTTTTCTAATTTTTTACTAACTTCAGAAGATTCTTCTGGATAATTAGCATCTAAGAATTCAAAACAGTTAACAGCCACTTGCTGAGCATGTTCATACCAAATGGAATACAATTCTCCATTTACATCAGATCCTGGATAAGGAGCACCTTGAATATCTGCAACTAACTGACGCAACATATCAACACAAACTTTTGTTTTTTTATCCATAATTACACTAACCTCTATTTAACTTTTAAATACCTTTAAAATTATAAAGGCAATTTGACAATAACGCTAGTTTTTTTTGCTTTATTTTTCGCATATTTTTTTAAAGCTTTATCACCAATTACAGTAGTTTTTGTATTACTTGAATTTTGAAAAATTCTTTCTGCAGCATCTTTCAAATCTTCAGGTTTAACTGATAATAAATTTTTTAATTTATCTTTTAAATCTTCATTTGAAACTGAAGCAAGTATACGAATTAAACCAATTCGGCCTTCTGTAGCTGGTGAAACAGGAACAAATTCTTCACCATAAGTACCTGTGATTAATTTATCACATTCTTCATTTGATAAATTTACTTGTGCAGCTTCTTGCAAAGATTCAATAAACACATCGACAGACTTTAGAGGATTTGGGTCTCTGTATGTGGAAAAAGTAAAGCACTTAGCAATGGAACTAACAGTAGCACTCGCACCGTAGGCGCCACCTGTAGTTCTAATTTTATCCCACAAGAAAGTTCCAGAAAGCCAATGAGCCAAAACTATTTCTGCAACAGTTTCTTTTGTTCCCAAACCAGATGCATTCATAACAGAAGAAGAATATCCAACTTGTGAAGAAGTCGTAAAAATTTCCATTTCAGGAAGAAACTTTTCATTTTTTACTAAAAGCATTTTTGCAAATTCATCATCACTTCTGCTTGCTTTTGGAGAAGGATTTTTTAAACCAATTGTATTTATAAATTTTGGCAAACAATCTTCCACTTTAGAATATGATTCTTTGTCAGAAATTACATGAATTACACCACCAGCTTTTGAAATTTTTTCCTTTATAGAATTAAATTTTTTTACAATTTTTTTAGGGCATGTGTAAGCAAGTTTTTCAATAAAAAAGAACTGTCTAATTCCGTACCAAATTTCTTGAAGAATTCCTTCATGAGAAAAAGATGCTCTACTTCGCAATGCAGCATAACGATTTCCACGAGGAACTAAACTTGAACGGATTCCAGTTCTAATTTCCTTAAGAAGTTTTTTTACACGCTTTACATCATTAAATTCATATGTATTTATTACTTCTGAAAGTAAATCTAAACCTTCTTGTGTTTTTTCTGATAAAAATTTACATCTAAATGAAAGCCAATCTCTTGCTATAATATTTTTATCAATTATAGTTTCTTCCATTTTTTTTGTATTTTTTGTTGATACTTTTGAAGCAGAATGTAGCTGAGCAAAAAGTCCACCTGTTTTAATTGCAACTTCTTCTGCACAAACAGACCAGGATTTTCCGTTCCAACCACAATTTGTTGAACAATCTGCAAAAAATGGTAGATACAAATAATCTTCAGCATCTAAAACATCTGCAGGAAATAAAACTTCAATATAAGAAATTCCATTTGTATCTACAATGCTTTTTATAATTGGAACTTTTGAACCATTATTTTCAACTGAAAACATCTCTGGATTTATTTCTTTTAATTTTGAATCAATATCAGATGGAAATAAAGAAGGAACACAAGCTGTTTCTTCTGGAGTTTCACGATGATTTTGATATTCATGAAGAATATTTAATTCATTTTTATATGAAGCTATATCAATTTTCTGTGATAATTCCTTTATTAATTCTTGTTCTTTTTTTGCACGCTCTTTAAGATAAGAATCTGAAGGAGCAACATCAATGTAACTACAATTTGTATTATTTAAAAAGAATTTTTTAATCAATTTTTGAATATATTCAGAATCATTTTTGGCATTTTCACGAATTATTTCAAAATTCTTTCTATAAAGCAGTCCTTTGTATGGCTCTTCACCATAATTCCACTGACGAAGAACTCTGTCTAATAAAACCAAAGAATATGGGCCACTACCACGAACAACTTCTCTGTTTAAGAATTCTACAGACATCAAAGCTGCATCAATATCATTTTTTGATACACCAGTTTTTGATAAATTTTCCAAAACAGATAAAATTAATTCATACACTTTATTTACATTCTTTTTTTGAACGCCATGCAAACCAAAAGAAGCAAAGAAAGATTTCATTTCACCAGTAATTCCAGAATAAGGAGCTAAATCATCTCCTAATTCAGAATCTGTAAGTGCTTTTGCTAAAGGAGAACCATCGTGTCCTAACAAAACTTCACATAAGAACGCACATTCAAGATATGAATATAAATCATTTGAATTTCCACACAACCAATTTAATGTAACAGTAGAACCTGTAGCACCAACATTTGGAGCAACTGCAGAAACTTTTTTAGGTTCCTTTAATTCTTCTGGTGTTTCCCACTTTAAGAAATCAGAATTAACATTTGGAGTTGCAGAAAAATTTACTTCACTTGGATAATCTTGAATTCTGTCAAGAAAATGTTCCTGAACAAAATCTAGCTGAACTTCAGTAGGAATATTTCCAAAAAGGAACAAAAGACAATTGTTTGGCTTATAATAAGTTTTATGAAATTCCTTAAAATCTTCATAAGTAAAAGAAGGAATATGCAAAGGGTCTCCACCAGAATCTTCTGCATAAACAGTATTTTCAAAAATGCTCTTTACTTGCTCATCTGTTGCAACAGAATCAAAAGAAGAATAACTTCCTTTCATTTCGTTATAAACAACACCTTGTAATTCAAATTCTTCTTTTTCATTAATTTCTAATCGATATGCTTCTTGATGAAAAGCCTCTTTACGCAACAACGGAAAAAATACAGCGTCGCCATAAACATCCATTAAATTAAAATAATCTTTTTGTACAAGAGAACTTGCAGGATAAACAGTTTTATCAGGATATGTTAACGCATTTAAAAATGTGTTAACACTTTGATTCATCATATTAGTAAAAGGTTCTTTTAGTGGAAACTTTTGAGAACCACAAAATACTGAATGTTCTAAAATATGAGCAGCACCTGTAGAATTTTTTACAGGAGTTCTAAAACAAAATGCAAATAAATTTTCTTCATCATCATTTACAAGATGAAAAACATCCAAACCTGTTTTTTTATGACGCAAATAAATTCCAACAGAATTACAATCAGGAATTTCATTTATAGAAAGAAGTTCAAAATCTTTATATGACTTATTTAATATATTTTTTGTTGACATACAAAAATTATATCACAGTCACACATAAATGTCATCGTTGCGATTTTTTATAATTAATTTACCTTCTTCAAATGCCCTGCGAAGCACACTAAAAAAGTGTGAAGTAATTCTTTCACAATCTTTGCGTAACATTGGCTTATTCAACTGTTCTTCATCTTGAATTTGAACTTTTCTACCAGAAGAAACACAACTAAATATTTTATCTTTGAAGGAATCAGGTTTTCCTGCCAACAAAAATGCAATATCAACATCACTCATTGTGCGCAAATATTCTTGAAGGAATCTATCATCACAGGCAATTACATCATCAATTGTAAATAATCTACTTCGTAAATCTTGTCCCAAATCTGGATCTTCTTCTGATAAAGAAGAAAGAATTTCATTTTCTGCAGATGGAGACATTTTCTTTAAAATTTCTGCTAAAGCGTTTCTTCCATCTATATTTTCTGCTTTTTCAGAAGTTTGTGCTAATGATTTTTCGTGCATTGCTTGGTCTATTCTACGCAAAATATCTGGAGAAATTGGTTGCATTTTTGCCAAGCGGAAAATCACATCTTTTTTATCTTCTGGATCCATTAAATTTATAACACTTGCTGATTTTTTTGGTTCCAAATGAGAAAGAACCAAGGCACGCACGGCTGCACTTTCATCTTTTAATAAGAAGTAAATTCGTTCACTGTCTGCATCATTTAAATAATCAAAAGGTTTAGCGCCCTTAAATGGAACTACTTTTGATAACAATTCTTCTGCACGGTCAGCCCCGTAGGCCTTTTCCAAAATATTACGAGCTGTATCAACACCACCAGATTCTCTTGCCCGTTCAAGCAAACTTTGAAACTCTGCAAGAATAACAGATGCTTCATCTGGGTCAACAGAGCGAATAGACGCAATTTCAGGAATTATTCTTTCTGTTTGTTCAGCAGAAAGATGAGGAATAATTTTAGCAGCTTCGTCAACACCAATAAGCAATAAAAATTTTGCTACACGCCGATAAACAGAATCTTTTTCATCTGATTGCTTTTCTTTTGCAGGAACTTTTATAAGTCCAGTCTGGGATTGTTGAGTTTTTTGCTGTTTTATATTCTTTTGATCTTTTTTTACATTCTGACTTAATATTTTTCCAATTTCTACATTTACATCACTAAATAAAGGTTTTTCTGAAGTTTTTTCGTCTTTTGATTCTGCCTTACTAGCATTTTGGTATGCATTAGCTCTAATATCATTCAAGTTCATACTATAATATTAACACAAAAAACAATGTAATAAAAGCATAATATTTTACATTAAATATGAAAGCAACGAACTTTATGATTTTCAGCTATTTCACGCATTTGAGGAATAGAATTCTTGCATTTTTCATC
>JAEIGA010016478.1_pt1 | contig 11246 bp, 6 predicted proteins | sample 9270691 | NCBI WGS metagenome assembly JAEIGA01 (sample SAMN17057246, study PRJNA624740) | gut metagenome | biome: biome; isolation source: fecal sample | host: Bos grunniens | place: China: Xizang | collected 2019
CACTGCCCTGTGGGTTGAGCTGGATCCCTCTGACAGCTATGAACAGGTGAAGGAAGCGGTTCTTAAGGCAATCCAGACCAAAGAAGGCGTCATCGCAAGAAAGCACTGTGTCATGGCCGCTTTTCTGGATTTCCAGCAGCCGATTTCTCCGGAACTTCCGAAAATTCTGAAAAAGCTCCAGGAGACCCTGGATCTTGTTCTAATCAGAACCACCAACGCCATTCTTCAGTTTGGCCATGTGGGAATCATAGGTCTGAGCAACGGCGAAGCTGCCCGAAAAAACGCAGCCCTCTTTGCTGAAGAAAACTCCAAGCGACCTGCCGCTATTCAGCACCGACTCTGTCTGGTAGGCTCGGAGTTTACCCGACTGGGTAACGAAAACAATTGGCGCGCCGTCACGGTGCTGCTGGATCTGCTGCGCAGACAGCATTCCATCGTGGGCTTCCTGCCCACCAGTCCCAACGGTCTGGCCAACGACGACGTGGGATATCTGCGTTATGCGGAATATAACAAAGTGAAGTACGCCAACCTGCAGAAAGAGCGCGAGCGCATTCAGAAGCTTCAGGGCGCTTTCGGTGACAAGGTCCTTTTCGACCTGTACAGCGACCAGCGCGCCGGCCTGAGACGGATGATCCAGGAACGGTTCGCTATTACCCGCAATATCCATCCGGTCCATTCCGGCATGACGGTTACAGGCTTTTTCAAGATCAAAAAGGCCCAGAGCGGCAGGCTTGATACGTATAACACCGCAGCCGGCCTCACCCGGGATGCCCTTAACCGGACCGGCGAGCAGATGGAGCAGGATATCAGAGCATTCTTCTCCCAGCAGATCAAAAGCGCCCGGGAGGAACTGCTGGATATGTTCCGGAAAGCAGAAGTCGGTCTTGCTCTGAAGGAAAACAAAGCGCAGATGTATGCGATCCTGAACGTTACCGCACCCAGCCTCCGCCCCCGGCTTCCCGAACTGAACTACAAGCCGGAAGGTCCCTCCGATGAGATCCACAGCTATCTTACCCATATGCGCAATTATGTCACTGACTGCTGCATCGCCGAATACGAAGAGCAGATCCGCGCTGCTTATGATGCGCTTCTTCAGGCAGGTTTTGAGGAAGAGGAACAGCAGCTCAGCAAGGAACTGTCCCAGGTGGATACCAGGCTGGCAGAACAGCAGACTCCGAAAGTCATTCTATCCATGGTCCAGAACGATGAGTTCCTTCCGGAAACAGGCCTTGCCCCCAAGAATGTGGACGGCAGACAGCGGGGCTACGTGACCTATCGCGGAGATGAAGAAACCCGTAACGAGATCGCTGCACACGCAGGATCCGTAACCGCCTACGAAATGAAGCCCTTCGCCGACGATCCGGAAAGCAAGAAGTACTGGCCTGTAAAAGCAGTGCAGATGGTCGTGTGCGACAACAGCGAGCAGGTCTTGAATGGTCTGATCAACTGGGATAACGAAGCCTGACGGAGGTAGAAAATGGCCTATCTGAAAAAAGGAAATGACGTGTCCTTCCGCAATGTCAGCCTGACAGCGGAAAAAGAGCCCGCATTCACGAGCTTTACATCCAACAGCGAAAATCCCCGGCCGAATTGCGTCCTGGAGATCCGGAAGGCTGACGGAACAACCGTCATCGAGTACGATGGGGATCGTGTTGCCGTCGGTGTGACCCGGAAAGACAATTTGATTCTTCTTCCCAAGTTCCTTCCCACAGCAAGACTGTGGGTTCGCGAGCGTAACGGCGGCGGAATCGCATATAAAGTTCCCAGAGATTTGGAAATACAGGATGAGAGTCAGGTTTTTGAGATTCCTGCAGGTTCCAGAGAGGTAGAAGTCTTTGGCGATAAATACTTCTCTGCCGTGTACGACCTGATCAATCCTTGAAAGGCAGATAAATCATGGCATACAATTATTTTTGTACCTATTGCGGAAAAGAGCTGAATCAGGATACCATCTATTTTAATATGTTTCCTGTTCTGACCGGCAATACCAAAGACGATCAGTTCGCCATGCTTCGCTTCCGCATGACGAAGCAGGAACTGGAGAAGCTGGTTTCTTCCGGCACCAAGCTGGAAAACGGCTACAGCAGCTGCCGGATCAGTTTTGCCGATCTGATGAAGTACATCGGCAACAGCCACAATAATAACAACCCGGAAATGACCGGAATCACCCTTCAGGATGTGGACGATTACATCGCGGAGGAAATTCTTGATTCCGAAGCGGAATTTGCTTCCCAGGAAACTTCCACAGCCAGCCTCTTCGGTGAAGATACCCCTGCCGCTGCGGAGCCGGAAGTGGCCATGGCCGCTGAGGAAAAGCCCGCTGAGAAGACGTTCTGCAAAGGCATCCTTGCACTGGAAAGTGCCATCACCAAAAACGAAAACATCCTTGCTACCCGGGAAAAGCTCAGAGAAGAATTCCGGACCCTTCGGGGCATCTACTCTCAGGGGGAGTTCTGCGAATTTGAACTGACCCTGGACTTTGAAAATGACAATGACGGAAAGCCTGTTCTCATCGGCTACACCGCCAACGCAGGTACCCCCAAGCGGCTTGTGGTGGCAGACAACCGGCTGTGCCCCCATTGCGGAACATCTGTCATCGAGCATGCCGGTACCGCCGAACACAAGACCATCACCTTTATCGGTGACCAGAAAGCAGGCAAGACCAGTACCATCGTCTCCCTGGCTCACTATGCCATCCATGCCGCCGCGGACGGCATGCCCCCAACGGAGATCTGGAAGGACTGTGCGCCAGTAGGCGGCATTGACTTCATGGAACTGGTCAGCAAGGATTCCAAACAGCAGCATGAACTGAAACTGTATGAACGGGGTATTGCGCCACAGAAAAACATGGCATTCTCCCGGGAGGACGCCTACGCTGTCAGCTTCCGGCTTAAAAACACGAGCCAGAGCAAGCATTATCTGCTGACCCTGACGGATCTGCCCGGCGAGCTCTTTGACAACGAGACCGGTAAACTGAAAACAGAAGATATGCTGGAGAAATTCCCTATTGCCCTGGCCTGTGATCTGTTCGTTCTCTGCTTCGACACCCTGACCGCCAAGGGCGGCAATGCCATCGATATGGTGCAGAAGGCAGGCAACTGGACCAACGAGATCCAGAAGCTCCGTCAGGCATATCATCAGACCCACAACCGGGACAAGGGGCTTGTCCAGAAGATCAAGGGCAGCGACGGTGCCAAGGCCCTCAGCGCTCCCATTATGATCCTGTACACCAAGTGTCCGGATCTGGAAGAGCCCGAGGCCAACCCCCTGCCCATGAGCCGTGCAGAAGCCCATGACCGGATCGCCCGTACCTATATGTACGACAAGGAGCGGCGAAAAATCGACGGTCATCAGAGCTACCGTTATCTGGGTGAGCGCCTTGCCAAATACGATATGGTGGCCAATGCCTATCAGGCAAGACTCCGCTGCTCTCCCTTCGGCTTTGCGGCTCCTAACGAAAAGGATGTTACGGAGAATCCGGATAAATACGAATACAAGCTTGTGAAAAACGAGAAGACCGGTATCGAGGAAAAGGTCTATGACCTTCCCGCTCCTCAGCCGAAGCATATCGATATGCTGATGCGCTGGCTGCTGATGGTTTCCGGCTGTGTGCCGGTTCCCGCGGAATACCGTCCCTATGCAGACCCCACCAGCACCCAGGTCTATCAGTATATGGACAAATACATTCTCAGCCATACCCAGTACCGGACGTTGAATCCCGGCACCACCGCTTCCGTTGCCGAAAAGGATGCGGATCTCCATGAGGCGCTGGCAAGATGTTATTTGTTCGAAAATCCCGGCAGATTCGACGGCACCATGCTTTCCAATTATGACAACTGGGCAATGCTGCTAATCGAACGCATGAAGGCCAAATCTCAGCGCAACTAGGAGAACACTATGGACAGATACAGTTTTTTAAACGGCAGCCGTGTTGACGGAACCCTTATCTCCTTCGGCGGTTCTGCAGGCCGGGCAAAATTTTTTACTTCCCTTGGCGCCACCGACCCCACTGCCCTGCAGCGGCTGACCCAGCAGATCTTGAACGGTTTCCAGATCCTTCCGGAGTTTGAGAGCGAACCCACCGACACCAAACCGGTGGCTGTTCGCTATGCTCCCATGCACCTTTACAGAAAAAAGGAAACCGCTTCCATCAAAGCATTCTGCGCAATGAACATCGCCGGCGACGAAAACCGCGGTGACCGTATCTCCACCTATGACCATACCTTTGTATGGTCTGTCAATGAGATGTGCGCCGGAAAGCAGTTCAACCATGTGGATCTGCTCTTCGGCACCAAGCTCACCGGCTGGCAGGAAGTTATGCGTTACCGCAACAAAGAAGGCGATTTCAATTACGACCGGCTGCCGGACAAGGTCAATCCCGAGATCAGACGCAGCGATATCGGCCTGTGCATCCGCTGCATCGAAGCAATTTACGCCGGCAAAAATGTTGTGATCCGGATTGAAAAGGGCCATAACTTCAACACCCGCTCCCGGGATATTCTGATGCAGATCTATTCCCTGCTCCAGCCAAAGCTGGCAGTGGAAGTTGGCTTTGCCTCCTATCAGGATCCCAAGAAGATCGCCGCTCTGGCCAATGAGCTGAGTATGCGTATCTTCGTGCTGCCCGCAGGCTGCGAGCTGAATGACGTACCCGCCGGTTTTGTCATTCTGGATCTGGCGGAAAACACCGCCGGCTTCAAGCTGGAGCACAGCCCTCTGGTGGACACCCTGGTGAAATGGCTGGGCTATGACTTTGAGAAGCGCCTGGCTGCCTACCGCTCCATTTTTGCCGATGTGACGGACTACCAGAACGCTGACCTCTTTGTTCAGCGGAGCGAAGAATTCTTTGCTGCGGAAAAGGCTCTGAACGAGTGGAAATCCACCGTTAAGAGAGGCTCTGTGGCTGACATGGATCAGCTGCGGGAAGTCTACCGCCAGCATATTGAGAATTCCATTGTCCCCTGGGCACTTGACGAATTCACCATCCGGATCCCCGGCATGCTGGCAGCCGGCAAGACCATCAACGGTCTGCTGACCGATGCAGCCGTGGGTATCAGCACCACCTCCGGTGATGCTCAGAAGCAGGAAAGCGAACGCTACCTCTTCGGCAAGAGCTACGGCTCCGTTGAAGTGGGTAAGCTGAGCCAGGGACTGCTGGCCCACCAGAAAAAAGTATCCGACGCAGAATGGGCGCCCAAAGTTGCCGCTGCCCAGGCTGAAACACTGGAAGCTAAGGCTGAAGGTGACAAGCGCGTCGCCGAGGAACAGCAGAAGGCCGCAGAAGAACTGGCCGCTGCCAATGCGGCTGCCGCCGCCGCTCTGGCTGAAGAGCAGCAGCGTACCCGTGTCGCTCAGCAGGAAACCCTGGATGCCAAGGCTGAGGGCGATAAGCGCGTCGCTGAGGAGCAGCAGAAGGCCGCTGCAGAACTGGCTGCCGCCGCTGCTGCCGCTGCCGCCGCTCTGGCTGAAGAGCAGGAACGTACCCGTACCGCCCAGCAGGAAACTCTGGATGCCAAGGCCGACGGCGACAAGCGGGTCGCCGAAGAACAGCAGAAAGCCGCTGCGGAACTGGCTGCCGCTGCCGCTGCTGCCGCCGCTGCCCTGGCACTGGAGCAGAAGAATGCTGCGGACGCTCTGGCACAGGAAAAGCAGAAGGCCGCAGATGCCCTTGCTCAGGAGCAGGCACGCAATGCGGAAGATCGTGCCAAACTGGCAGAGCAGCACGCTCAGGAAATCGGCGCGGAAAAACAGCGCTACGATGAGCTGCACAAGAAAGCTTCTGCCGCGTATACCTCCATGCGTACCCGCGCGGAAGAGGCAGAAAAGAATCTTTCTGAAGAGAAAGCAAAGCTGGATGCCGCTCAGCAGGAGCATGAGAAGGCTATTGCGGAGCATCAGCGTGCTGCCAAGGCTGCAATCGCCAAAAAGCAGGCAGAAATTACCGCCCGTGACAATGAGATTACCCGCCTGAACGGTTTCCTGACCGTAACCCCCGACGATGTGGATGATCTTCGCGGTCAGATCCGCACCGAACAGGAACTCAGCCGGAATCAGCAGCGGGAAATCGAAACCCTGAAGCGCAAGAGCGTGATCGGCATTATTGTTGCCTTCCTGGTCGGCGCACTGCTGTGCGGCGGTATCATCGGTGTGATCTCTCTGGTCGGCAGAGGCGGTGAGGGTGAAGAATCCCCATCCACCGCAGCACCCACAACGGAAGTTGTCGAAACCACTGTAGCCGAAACCACAGTTGCCACCGAGGCCACTCTGCCTCCCGAAACTGACCCCCCGGTGCCGGACTGGAGCAACGAAGCTTACGTGGAAATGGTAAAGGAAGCTGTGGATGATCTGTATGTGGTAGAGACACAGATGACTGTTCTGTTTGAAAATCCCACACTGAATGCCTATTCCTTTGTTGCAATGCTGTCTGCCAGCGAGCCTACTGAGGATGGCAGCCTGGTTCCCGCAGAAGAATGCCTGTTCCTGCTGAAAACCAACACTGTTGAAACTGATGCGGAAGCAGACGAAATTACCCAGTCTGATCCTGTTGCTTTCGATATTTCTGCTGAAGCCAACGCCTCCATGGCTCTGACCTGGGGCGATCAGCTGCTGGTCGTCTACGGCGGTGCCAGAGAACAGCTGATGGCACTTCAGACCGCCGCTTTCTGCGCGGAAACCGAGCCTGTTATGCTGCAGGTAAAGCCCAACGGCGAACTAGCAGACATCTCCGCCGTGATGACGGAGCTGCAGGGCGAAAACTGGGCAGACTCCCTGTACCGTGTCACCGTCGATGAAACGGAACTGGCAGGCAGTGTGGATGCCAACGGATTCGCCTATGCCCCCGCCATGCAGATTTCCTGCGAAGCCGGTGAGGTGTATCTGTTCGCATATCCTGAAGATGCAGCCGTTGTTGATCAGATGAAGGCCGCGGCCTCTGCTGTCCTGGAAAAGGAGCACTGTCTGGTGATCCTGATTTCCGGAATGGTTGGATAAAAAATGAAACCTCCGGCAATTTTCAATGCCGGAGGTTTTCAGAAGAGAAAGGAAAGGAATATATGAAGTTTTGTCCGAATTGCGGCTGTGGAAATGATGATTTTTCCTCCCTTTGTACCAATTGCGGATCTGCGCTCGGTACCTCTGACGCTCCCGGCAGAAAAAAGAGAACTCGCGGCAGCGGAATTATCCTGAAGGTCATCGCCGCGGTTGCGGCAGTGGGCGTGTTGGGCGGCGGCATTTTCGCCGGTGTCAAGCTCCTTGGCGGCAATACCCTTTCCAGAGCTTATCGGAGAACCACTGTTGCCATTGCAGAAGAGGCCAATCAGCAGAAAGGCGTTTCTGCGGTTACCGGACTGCTGGAAAAATATGAGAATCACGGCAAGTATACCCTGGTTTTCGGCTATGAGAACAGCGCACTGGCCGCAGATCTGTCCTGCAACTATTCCAGAAGCGCCAAACTGATGGACGGTGAACTCCGGTACACGGACCATCAGACGGCAATTGGTCTGGACTATTCTGTGAAAAAAGACGTGATCCAGTTCACCATTCCCGGTGTTGTACAGGATGTTTACGGCTTCTCTGTAGACAAGTTGGGAACAAAGCTGAATCATTCTCCCATCGGCAAGCTTCTTCCCATTGATTTTTCCGCATTGAGTGATCTGAACTTCTTCCAGAAGACCAATGTGGCAAAATCTCTGAACAAACTGACCAAAGGAAAACTGAATGTCCTGAAGGACAGTGTCAAAATTCAGTATCTGGACAAGCGCACCCTTTCCCTGGGCGGCGAAAGCCAGACCTGCAAAATGTATCAGGTGACCTGGAATGAGCAGGCCCTGAATGAAGTTCTGCAGTCCCTGGCAAAGAACCCCGTCCTGGGCAAGCTTGTGGGTTTCCTCAAGGATATCATCCCCAAGATCGACGGCGACTGCCGCTGCTATATCAATAAGGACGGTTATCTGGTCGGCATCGATCTGGTTTCCCTCGGCTCCAAATATTTCTTTGTGATGGAAGGCCAGGAGAATCCCTGGGACAAGTTCTCCCTGACCATCACCTCTCTGTCCGGAGAGATCAGAGAATATACCGGCGGACTGTTCCATACCGATTCCGGTATGCAGCTGTACCTGAAGAATCAGGAGGAACTGTTCTTCGGTCTGGATTACAGCACCGACGGAAAATTCTCCGTGTACACAGATAAGCACGGCACCATTGCCTATGGAACCATGCTGGCCTCCGGCGGGCAGCTGGATCTGGAACTCAATCTGGACTCCGCCATGGTGGGATCCCAGAAACTTACCTGCACCGTATCTGAACTGAAGGATACACCGGAAAAACTGGCAAAGTATTATGTTGACCTGCTGGATATGAATCTGGCAGACTGGCAGAGAATGCTGCTGGATCTGGGCATTACCGCAGCTCTGAGTTGACCGGTAAGATCTCTCATATACAACAAAAGCCCCTGCCGTGCAAACGGCAGGGGCATTTATTTATTCAGGGATACTGCACATATGCGTAAAGAACCAGTTGTCCGGATCCATTGCTGCCTACAGCGAGCACGTAGCCGTTTTCACTTACCGTAACTGTGTGATTGTATCCTGCGGCAATATGGACGATTCCCTCGAAGTACTGCATATCATCTTGGTCCTCGGCATTCTGCTCCGTTTCAAATCCGTCGGTATACAGCAGCGTGCCATCTGCCCGGAGGCCAACCAGGTAGTAATCACCTGCAGCCAGCATGACCATATCCGTCCATCCGGAAAGATCCCATGTTCTGCTCAGATCCTCGGTTCCGGTAACATCGCTGCCGCAGACAACTACGGTTCCGTCGGTCTTCAGACCGGCAGAGAAATCCGAACCGGCATAGATTGCCGCAATATCCGTCCAGTCTTCCACTTCCGTGGCACGTTTGCTCCAGGGCTCGCCGCAGACCGCAACGGTACCGTCCTCCAGCAGTGCAAGAGTATGCCGCATACCGGCCGCAACGGAAACCACCCTTCTGCCGCCGGCCATGTTCATGATCCGCTCCACCTTGCACTGACCCCGGTCATCAAAGCCCACGGCCACAACGGTACCGTCTTCCTTCAGACCCACGGTATGAAGATCACCGGCGTATACAGCTGCCATGTCATACCATTCATCCGCATCGCACTGGCCGTATTTGTTGTCGCCTGCCGTCATAACCGTTCCATCGGATCTCAGAGCGACCACATGGCGCTCACCGGCGCTGATGGTTTCAACGCCCTTCCAGCCCTCGGCATCGGTTTCGTTGAATGTATCATCGCCGTAGGCCTCTACACCGTTGGAACAGATCACAAACGAATTGTATTTTCCCGCAGCGATATACCGGGAATTGCGAATGCCGAATTCCTTGCGGTACTCCGCTGCCATATCATAAAAGGTCTGATGACCAAATTCTTCCCATGCGCTGTCCAGCAGTGCAATCGCCTGGGGGTAGTTGCCGCTCTGCGCATAGCCCATGGCATCCTCGGTCAGAAACCACTGATAGCCATACAGCAGTTGCAGATATCTCTGATTTTCAGGATCCTGACGGATCGCTTCTTCAATTCGCCGGAGAGCTTCCATAATGTCTCCGTTCTTATCGAGTGCTGTACACTCATCAACCAGTTCCTGATAGGCCAGGTCCTCAGCCGACGGCTGACGCACAGGCACCGGGGGTTCCGTTGCCTGCTCCGGTTCCTGCACGACCGTGACCGCAGCGGGTGCCTCGGTTTCCCGGGCAGCCGGTTCCTCCGGTTCTTCCTTGACCGCTTCCCGGATTGTATCGATCTTCTCTCCCACTTCGTCCATCCGCGCAGTGATTCCCTCCCGGCTGCAAGCACAAAGCAGCAGCATCAAAACCGCCAGAAGCAATGCAATGATCTGTTTCTTCATCGTCTTCCCTTCCTTTCTTTTGTCATCCGCCCCGGGCGGATGCTCTCAAAAGCCTATGGTTACAGTTTACTCCGGCCTCAGCCCCTTGTCAACTTGCAGCTTCCATTAAAATACCTTCAAATCATCCAGCCGCAGAACCGTCGGTCGGATCCCATCCGCCGCACCGGCATCGATGCAGATCCAGGAATTGGTGACAAAGGGTTTTCCTCTGCAAGCTTCATCATAGAAAAACGTGGGCGTATGACCGAAAACCACTATGGCGTTTTGGTAATAGACTGTGTCCGGAGAGGGCCGGGCCCAGAGGAAGTCATGGGCTTCATACACTTCCAGAGGCTTCCCGGGTGCAAAGTTGTCGATTCCCCCGTGAGTCAGGATAAACTGCCTGCCGCCGGCTTCCACGGTTTCGTACAGGGGTGCATCCTGCAGATAGTCCAGAAGTCCCTCCAGTTCCTCCGGGTTCTGCTTCAGCAACTTCCGCAAGCCCGGCAGCGTGGCTCCGCCGCCGTTTGCCAGCCAGGTTTGAAAGACTGTCATATTTTCCATAGTCAGGGTATTCAGACTTTCATCTGTGACTTCCGAGAAAAGGAAGCGGCAGGACAGCAGCATGGCTTCATGGTTGCCCAAAACCAGCTGCACATTGGGCTGCTGGGTCAGCCAGAGCAGAAGCTCCGCTCCATGGTCCCCCCGATCGATCACATCTCCCAGGACAAACAGAAAATCATCCTCTCCAAAACCGGCTTCCTCCAGCAGCTGCTGAATATCCTCCAGCGGCCACCCGTGCCAATCGGAACTGACATAGATCATCTATTCTTCCTCCTCACATCTGCGGGCAAATTCCCGATTCTTCTATCATATTTCCTTCGTTACCGGGCACAATCAGGCTGCGTAAGTCTTCCGCCAGTCCCCGTAGCAAATTGTCAGCCGGCACTTGCCGGCCGAATTGCTCACCGGGGTATTTCAGCAGTTGGTCACCGGGCACAATCAAGATACGTCGGACTTCCGCCAGTCCCCGTAGCGAATTGTCAGCCGGCACTTGCCGGCCGAATTAGCTTGCTACCTCTTGGCACCCCGTCACCGAGCACAATCATGATACGTGGGTTTTCCACCAATGTCCGTAACGAATTGCCCGTCGGCGCCTGCCGACCCGGCAAAAAACACCCCGAAACGCAAAGTTTCGGGGTGTTTTGGTGTCAATTAGTCAGCGACGTAGGGCAGCAGAGCGATCTGACGGGCGCGCTTGATGGCGGTGGTCAGGTCACGCTGGTGAGCGGCGCAGGTACCGGTGGTACGGCGGGGCAGGATCTTGCCGCGCTCGGACAGGTAACGGCGGAGCTTAGCGGTGTCCTTGTAATCGATGCTGGTCA
>JAEIGA010016479.1_pt1 | contig 11245 bp, 8 predicted proteins | sample 9270691 | NCBI WGS metagenome assembly JAEIGA01 (sample SAMN17057246, study PRJNA624740) | gut metagenome | biome: biome; isolation source: fecal sample | host: Bos grunniens | place: China: Xizang | collected 2019
GTAGAATGGGCGCTTTCTAAAACGGCACTCTCTGCTCAGTCAAAGGCGGTTTATAGGGCTTATGTTTTAGATGGTTGTTCCATCGGCGAAGTCGCCGCGAAGTTCGGCATTCCGCGAAATTCGGTCTCGCAAATCAAGACCCGCGTCGAGCGCATGATCGCCGCCATCGAATCCGAATTCCAACTCTAATTCCAACCCTGAAAACTTGCAAAGAAGGTCAGACCTACTTTGCAAGTTTTTCAATTAATATTTTACTGTCATTTCTTTGGTGCTTTTGCGTGTAATTAAGAGGCGACTGGTTGTCCGAAAGAAAACGGCGCCTCTTTATAGCATTCTATTTTGCGCCGATAAAGCGTTGAATATGCTATAATATAAGCGTTGTCTTTTCGCAGGAAGACTGGTAATCATCTTGAAAGGAAGACACAACGCCAAGACCATATCGTCTTGGTGCACTCGCTTATGGGTGCACTATGCCGATTTCGTCCCCGCGTCGCGTTTCCTTTCGGGTATACCAGTCGCCTCTGCGAAATGTGTCGCGGGGACGTCTATTATTTAGGCTCCGCAGCTGGGAAGCAAACGTGGAGGTCTAAATGTACAATGTACCGGTAGCACGTAAGGTTTGCGCCACATGCAAGTGGTGGCGTGCAGAACGCGAGCTTGATTTTGCAGGCGCTCGCGAGCCGCGCTATGTCGTTGTAGACAATATCACCCCTGCAGGCCACGCTTGCGCCGCCTGGAACAAAGACCGCGCCGCCACCCACACCTGCAACAGGTGGGTGAAGTGGGAGAAGATGTAAATAAGTACTGAATGGAGTGTCAAAATGAGTCAAAAGGCAATGTTAAAGAACGTAGACACGAAGGTTGAAGTGGCACAGCCCGAAGTGGTGAAATCACTTCCCGATAAGGTTGCCGAATGGACTTCAGTTGTAGGCGGTCGCGGAATCGAAGAAAAGCATGACTTTGTTGCTGCATTCGAAGAACTGAAGCGCAAGGACCTGATATTATACCGCGTAGAGGAAATTACTTACGAGGAGGATTCGCCTCAGTTGGAGGCACTTGAAAATGCGCTTTCATGCATGACCGTTCCGGGAATGAATCTTGTCTATCTAATTCTTGGTAATTGTGGTAAGGTGCGTTTCTATTTCGGTTTTGCTCGCGATCTCTTTGCGGTCAATCCAGAGAGCGATCCCGTGCGTCGTGTTGGAGAGGCATTTCTCAAACCTGCTCTTGACGGAAACTTTCGCGGTAGTACTATCCGTGAACTTGAGCCGATTGAGATGGATGAGTTGCGTAAAGAAATGGGGAGCCTTTTTGAAGATAGCAAGAACTGCTGTGTGCTTGCAGGTGTTCCCGGTGGTGTGAAGGACAAGGAAAAGCAGGACTTCCGTGGCATAGACCGTCTCGTTGATGTCATGCAAGGCGACAGATTCGGTTTTATGATTCTCGCCAAGCCTATCGGAAATGACCGACTGGCTGCTTTGCGTAAAGATGTGTTTTCTGCATACGAAATGTTGGCGATGGCCTCAAAGCAATCTGTTCAGTTAAATCAAGCTACTGGGAAATCTGATGCATTTTCCAAGGGGAAAGGGAAAGGTGGTGGGACAGGAAAGGCAACTGCAAAGGCTATAAATATTACAGAAACGGAAACAATAACGGAAAAATCTGGCGAGAAGAAGAGCAAGGCAAAAACGAAAGGAGGTGGAGAGTCCAAAACAGCTACGGTGTCTGACAACGAAAATTGGTCGGAAAACGAAAATAGAACTCTCTCAAACAGTTTTAATGCTTCTGTGGCAATAAATTCAGATTTGACGAACAAGGCGGCGGCGGATTGGGTGAAGTACTTTGACGAGGTTCTGATCCCGCGTCTTGACTATGCGCGCGGCAAGGGCGCCTTCATGGTGAATATGACGCTCTTTGGCGAAAATCCGCAGGTGGCTGATAAGCTTTCGCGTGCTGCTCGTTCAATCTTTGCTGGCGAGATTGCAAATATGGTGCCGCTTCTTTCGCGCACTCCTGATGATAACGAATGTAAGTTGCTTCAGAACTTCACCATTCCGTTTGAACCGGTAACGGACGCCAACGTCCATCGCATTCCTTATGCACAGGCCGGGCTACTGGAATATGGCGGAGAGGCGTTGTTGAATAGCGACAGAAATCCAGTGCTGTATTCGGGCAATTGGATGAGCGTTCGCGAATTGGCGCTCATGGCGAGTCTTCCACAGAAGGAAGTTGTTGGACTTCGGCTGAAGGAAGAGGTTGAATTCGGACTTAACGTGCCAGAACCAAAGGATAATGACGGGAAGCCGAAAGTCCTTACGGACGATGAACAGGTTGAACTCGGCTCGTTGGTGAAAAGCGGTACCGAGTGCAATTGGTGCAAGATCAACCTCGCCAAGGACCAGTTGGACCGGCATGTATTTGTGGCCGGTGTGACAGGGAGCGGAAAGACGACGACATGCCAGACATTGCTCCTGTCGAGCGGTTGGCCGTTCCTCGTGATTGAACCCGCCAAAACAGAATATCGCGGTCTCCGTATGGCGAGCGACAAGACAATCCGCAAGCAATGCGAGGATATGCTCGTTTTCACACTTGGCGATGACACAGTTGCGCCGTTCCGCCTGAATCCGTTTGAGCTGATTCCTGGCGAGAGCGTCAATTCCCGCGTCGATATGCTCATGGCAAGCATCACGGCGGCGTTTGATATGGAGGCCGCCATCCCGCAGCTTATCGAACGCGCTATCTATGCCTGTTACGAGGATTACGGCTGGAGTCTTGATACGAATGAGAACTCTGGCTATAAAGATCCGTTCGCGGATGGCGTCTTTGCGTTCCCCATGCTTAGTGATGTGCTGAGGAAAACAGAGTCGGTGGTAGAAGAGCAGGGCTTTGACGACAGGCTTAAGAAGGATTACATCGGTTCCATTAAGGCTCGTTTGCAGGGGTTGACGCTTGGTGCAAAAGGCTTCATGCTTGACTGCCCTCGTTCCATCAATTTTATAAAGCTTCTTGATCGCAAGGTGGTATTGGAATTGGAGGAGATACCCAATGCCGCGCAGAAGTCGCTTATCATCGGTTTTGTTCTTACAAATCTTCTTCAGGCTGTCAAATACAAGTTCAAGAAGAGCGGTAAGGTTCATCACATCACGCTTATCGAAGAAGCACATCGTCTCCTCTCCAAACCGGAGCCTGGCGGGAGTCCCTCCCAGAAGCAGGCGGCAGAGACGTTTGCCGACATGTTGGCCGAAATCCGCAAGTATGGTGAATCGCTCGTGATTGCCGACCAGATTCCAGGGAAGCTTACGCCTGAGGTGATGAAGAACACCAATACGAAAATTATCCATCGCCTGTTCGCGCAGGATGACAAAGAGGCCGTTGGCCATACAATGGGCTTGGAGGAGGAACAAGCGAACTTTCTTTCCAATCTCCAGATTGGACGTGCCGTAGTCTTCAATGGCAACTGGCCGAAAGCGATCCAAGTGCAGATCACGCAAAAGTACCGCACGGACACAACGCCCGACCCGAAGGAGTCCGAGAACATCCGCAAGGCCGCATTGGAGTTCTATGCAAATGACTGGAAGCGAGGCGTATTTGCGTTTTCGGACATATTGAAGAAACAGCCGTCAGGAGGCGACCTTGACGAACAGGCTGCGTCTATGAGAAATGTGATGTCTGAGTTTCAGAAAATAGTCGACGTAAGAGCTAAGTGTAAATTCGAAGCACTGTCCGCTATGCTTCCAAGGTGCGGAGTGGATCAGACCACGGATGCGTTGCTGGCTCGCGCTTATGCGCCGAAACAAGCGGCAAAACTTCGCGATGTCTATCTTGCCTTTTTTAACGCCTTGCTCAGCAAAGGTAATACATCTTCGTTACGCATGAAGTTGTCGGGGTGCGGCAAATCGCGTAACGTAACTGAATAAACAAACAACCAAACAAGGAGAAACAAAATGGGAATCTGGAGTGGATTATGGAATGGCATTAAGAGCATCGCCAGTTCTATCTCAACTGTGTTGAAAGAGTCGCCGCTGGTGCGTTCGCTCGTAACAACTCTTGCGGCTGCTTTGCCGCCGCCGTTCGATGTCGTTGCCGTGATTGCAGTAGAGGCCCTTGCGGCGTCGGCAGGAGTGAAAGAGAATCCAGAGGAACTTGGCTTCCAGATGAATGAGGCGGACAAAAAGCTGGAGGACTTCGGCTCGTTCAAGGAGTACAAGGAATATCTTGATCGTGAGTATCCGTTCAACCAAGAGAAATTTGACAAGCTCTCTGAAGAACAAAAAGCGGCATGTCGCTATATCGGCATGGCCGGTACGATACAAGAAGTACAGGAAGCGAAAAACCTTGAACTCAATCCAGAAGCACTTGGCGTTCTTGTGAAAGGCATTGCCGGCTTCAAGTGGAGTGACCAACAGATTAACGCATTTGCACATGGGCTTGGGACTTCTCTCACTGCCTCTGGTAATGCCTCGTTTGAAGACATCGGCGCTTTGGCAAAAGGTTCGCTCAATCCTGACAAGTGGGATTCGGTCACAGGCGCAATTTCTGCAGCAGCGAAGGAAGCCGATGTCAAGCAGGATAGCGCCGCCATCTTCGCCTCGTTGCAGGAGAATGTGTAACGAAATAGTGATGCCATGAATCATAATATATTGAGACAAAGACTATGCGCGTGCACATGGCTCAATGATCCCATTGATAGCCTATGCAGGGAATTAGATGAAATCGAAAAGTGGATTGATGGGCATAGTAGTCTTCCTAATCCGTGTAAGGAGAAAATGTTGTTAGCGTTTGAGCGGATAAAAGACTGTCCACGATTAGTAATAATAGGACAGGATCCTTATCCTGATAGCAAAGCAACTGGTATCGCATTTCAGACGAGATCTAATGTGTATTCTTCATCATTGGATACACTGTCCAAAAGTTTAGGAATTTGTGATGGATATTATCCGAATATTGGCAAGTGGGGTGATGAACTTGGAATTTTGATGCTAAATGCTGCGCTTTGCAATTTTGGCAAATGTGGGGAGGAAGAGATTTTATGTAGGTGGAGAAAATTTATCATAGAAGTAGTATTAAAGATTCGTGGGCAAAAATCCAACGTCGTTGTTATGCTACTAGGAAAAGAACATGTATGGGATATTTTTGCCGATGACGAATACATCATCAAATGTAAACATCCGGCATTTGGCTGGGGGCCAACTTTTGATGATTGGATGAAGGCACAAGATTTGCTTGGTGATGAAGATCTGATCAGGAATTTGGCAAATAATCCAGTGGAGATAAATGGCAGAGAAAAAAGCAATATCTGAAGGTTTGATGGAACAGGTGTTATTCACATTATACGATGGGAAGGTTTCACAATGGAATCTTTCTCATGGAAAATTGTGGCCGGTGACGGATCGCGGGCGGCGAGCAGTTCCGTATTCATCCGAAACGGCGAAACAGTATTGGGCCGAATGGAAGGAAAACAATCAAGTTGAAGACGGCGATGTCTATGATGCAATCTTCCTTTCTGAACATTTAGACGACTTCAGCGAATTGCCCAAATGGATTTGTGCGAATTCAATTGATAAGAGCGCATGGACATTCGAGCATCTTTCGCTTCTCGCTAAAGAAAATGAGTTTGCTCAAGGAGTTTGGTTGGTTCAAGGCAATGTCAACCGGCTCATTGGAACAGAAAAGGCTGATAACGCAATTGAACTATGTTTGAAATCGTCGTTAGCGTTCATTCTACCGAGGGATGTGGCGAAGCCCAAAAAGCGGCACGAGAAGGTCTCTGCGAAAGGGTGTGAATCAGAGGGAAAGACAATTCCACGAATCAAAGATTCGGCATTGGCGCATAAGAAGAAGTCCTCTGCGAAAAAGCGTGGATCGGCAAAAAAAGCATTGCAGCAACTCAAAGATTTCGCAGTGACGTATGAGGAGGGACTTTCAGCATTTGGCATAAATCTTGATTCCTGTTTTCCGTCTAGCAAGATTATCGACGTTCCTGTTGGTGCTAATCTCGAACGAGTTGTAGACTACTGTCCCGAAGGTTCGACGCTTAAACTTGCTGTGGGAACGTATACTATTTCTGACAATAGAATGTTATGCATCGATAAAAACATTCGAGTCATTGGTGCGTCGCCTAAACATTCAATCATAGCTGGCCACTTTTATTGCAAGGCCTCTATCACGCTAGCAGTGGAGAACCTTTCCATGAAGGAGGTTTATGGCTCATGTGTATATGGGTCTAAAAAAGGATTCCTGATTATCCGCAATTGTTGTTTTGACGGGGGTGGCATTCATTTAGGGAAAGTTTGTATGGGTGTTGTGTCTGATGTTTTCATTGACGAGGTGGAAAAGAATGTAATCGTTAGTGAGGATGCAAAGGCGATCATTCTTGACTCTCGACTGACGAATATGACAGAACAATATATCATCGGATTTGAGAACTCACGAGTTTATTGCGAAAATGTGAGAATGTATTGCGGTAATTCCCGCAATAAACACGATTGCGGTAATTCCTGTAACATATGGTCTGGTATAAATGCAGGATTTGAGGGGAGTCGATGGTTTTTACGCCGCTGCTCTGTAGGTAACATAAAAGCGACGGATAAGTGGCATGGCAATGGAATTCGCATTGGTAATCTTGCAAAAGTTTGCCTAGATGATGTCTCTTTTGATTCGGTGGCAACTGCGGCGGTTAAGAACGACGGATTCTGTGAATACCACAACATCAGAATCAGCCAGTGCGGAAAAGAGTTGGAAGGGAAAGGGAACTACGCGCTTAGGAGCAATCCAATCCAACTGCCGGAGGATTTTTTTGTGTGAGAAGGATTATGGCGATTTACATCGGATGATCTTTGATCAAGCCTGCTATTGATATCAGAAGGAATTAAACTAATGGAACAAATCCTGTTCGTACAGCATGGCGGAAAGATTTCACAATGGAATCTTTTACGTGGGAAACTGGCGGTGGTGACGGTTCACGGCCAGCATAAGGTGCCTTATTCGGCTGAAATGGCCAAGGCATACTGGGACGAATGGAAGGAAGACAACATGGTCGTCGAGGGCGATGTCTATGACGCGATCTTCCTTTCCGACGCCCTAAACGATTTCGGCGAATTGCCTAAATGGATTTGTGCGGATTCGACAGATAAGAGCGCATGGACAGTTGAGCAATTATCGCTTCTCGTTGGTGAGGCAGACTACAAAGAGAAAGGTATTTGCTTTGTTCAAGGCAAAGTCAAGCGACTCATTGGGACGGAGGAGGCTGATGTCGCAATTGAACTATACTTGAAAGCGTCATTATCGTTCACCTTGCCGAAGGAAGTGGAGAAGCCTAAAACATTAGAACCTAAAGAGTCAAAGAAATCTAATATGGCAGGAGATGAGGTGGATGTGAAAGCGGAAAGTGATCCATCTGCAAACGTGTTCATCGGCGATAGTTATAATGATGCTAAAGCATTGTTGCTCAAGATCGGCGATAAGATTAATTGTACCGTCGTGTCTATCAGGAATGCGAGAGGCTTTTGCTATTTGAAGTCGGATAAGACGTTGGAATTGATTAGAGTGAAACTGGATCCAATCAATAAGATATTGTCGGCAAAGTCTAGCATTTTTGCTGTGGGAATGAAATTGCTTGTTGAAGTAGTTTCTGTCAAAGACCAAGTTGTAGAATACAAGATAGAAATGTGAGCATAAATTCTGGAGGGCTGTATGTCATTGCTTAAGAGGCGAAAAGAACAAGAGCAGAAAGCGGCAGAGGAAGCCGCTCGTCTATCAGAGGAAAAGAAGCTGCGGGATATGGCAGTTCATCCGCTTGTAAAGGCTGGACTCAATCGCGATGTGCGGGACGCTTATCTTTATGGTCTTGTGTTTGCGGCTATTGCCGATGATGACAAGGTTGATAAGAATGAGAAAGAATCTTTGACAGATATTACAGTTTCGCTTTGCATTCCGGTTGCTGAGGTGAATGATGCCATTGGGTGGGTGATGTCACTTTCGGTCGACAAGAAGTTTGCACTTATTGATGAATGTATTGAGACAATTAAAGGATGTGAAATTGGTGTAAAACTTTTCTATGCGCAATTTATGCTTTTGTGGGCGTTACATGAGAATGATGCTTCGGAGTTAGAAGAATATCTGCTTATGTTCGTCGATAAGACGGGAGTCGCATTCCCGAAGGCAAAAAGGCATGCGGTTTTGAAAGTCCTTGAGGGAGAAGAAGGCGTTGATGGTGCGATGGATGCGCTTACTGACTGGATGGGCGATGATGCACTGAAGTATTTTGTCGTGAAAAAGTATGGCGATGTGTCTGATCGATTAGCGTCTGAACGCAATCGTAAACGTCGGGAGTTTGAGAAAAAGAAGAAAGAATCATTGAAGAAGACAGAAAGAATACGATTTACAACTGTTATTGAGCGGATGAGTGAAGCGCATAAACTTGAGGGGTCTTTACATGCAGGCTGGGACCGTGAGCTAAAAGAAAATTTATCAGATTTCCAGCGAGAAGATATTGATTGGGCAGAAGAATGTAAACTTCGACTTACTGCTTTGGATAGGATTCCTCATTGTTTTGCAAAATTACTTTGTTGCTCTCAAGAACGTCCGCGTAGAAAAATTGTATGGAAATTGATGTGTATGCTTTATGTGTTTGGAGGTACAGTATGGGAGATAGAGATTGATGATTTGCTCCGTAGCGCAACTCAATTATCAACAGAAGGTTATCGAAAGCGCATAGTTTCATTTATTAATAAATATTTTAACATCTTCCTGTGATGGATGTTAATGATGTAAGATAGAAGGCAAAGGCCATATGAGCTGGTTTTCTGAAATTATTAGAGGCATTTGCGGGTGTTGTTCGTCGATCTCTGCAACTTGTCCAATCTGCGGTGCGAAGAGTGTGAAGAGCGAAATGAAAAAGCCGTTTGGTCTGTTTGTGACGGATGGGCCGACGGTGATGGAAATGAAGTGCAGGAAGTGCGGTCATAAATGGAGTTTCCCTGTGAGAGTGGGGCCGTGATGAAAGTTGCGATTAAATTAAATCTAAGGAGTATGACATGAAGACTCTCGTGTTGACAGGATGGGGATGGAAGGAATACGCGGTTGCGGCGGCTGCCGCGCTTGAGGTGCTTGGCGGAGATGCCGAAGTTATGGGGATGAGCAAGCGTCGTCTTCCTGAGTTTATGGAGGTGGAGGCTGGGTTATGGAAGAGAATTGTTCTTGTTGGACTTAGCCTTGGCGGTGATGAAGCGCGTCTTGGGAAGACTCTTAAGGAGTTGAAAGGCAAGACTAAAGTTGTCTGGATTAGCGGCCTTCCGATGAGTGAGTCTCAGAAGCGGAATATTGCTCCTCTTTTGAAAGTCGTTGAATGTGAGGGCGGTCCGTTTAACGGCTCGCTCGTTAAGGCTGTCGGTGTTGCATTCGAAACAGATGTTAGTCGCTTTCTGCCGTTTGCGTATGAGAACGCTAAAATTCCTAAGTCTGTTCCTCCGTATCACGAACTTCTTTCCGCCGCGATGTTCGCATATCGCTCGTATCAGGATTGCGATTCGTATTCGCGGGCAATTGAATGCTTGGCGCATAATGTTCCCGAGGTGAGTTGGTCTTCAGAACTTAAGAGCCTTGTAGATCACTACCGTCGTTACGGACATCGGGAGTTGGTTGGTAAAAGTGCGGTCATGAAGGAACTGCGCAGTTATATCAATATGTCTGCAGCTCATCCTGAGGCGCGCGTGTTGATCATCGGCGAGAGCGGCACGGGGAAGGAAACTGTCGCACTTCAAATTCATAACAAGTCGCCGCGCAGAAATGAGCCGTTTGTCGCGTTTAATTGCGCAAGCGTGACGCCTAATCTTCTTGAATCGCGTTTCTTTGGATACGAGAAGGGGGCGTTTACGGGAGCCGATAAACAGACTCCAGGACTTTTTGAACTTGCCGATGGAGGGACGCTCTTTCTCGATGAAATTGCTGAGATGCCCTTAGAGGCGCAAGGGGTGCTTTTGCGCGTTCTTGAGGGCGGGCGTTTTATGCGTCTTGGCGGGCGCGAAGAAATCAAAACCGATGTTCGCCTTGTAACGGCAACAAATCGAAATCTTCCGCGTCTCGTTAGAGAAGGAAAGTTTCGTGAAGATCTTTTTATGCGACTTAATGTTGTCCAGCTTCGTGTGCCGCCTTTAAGGGAGCACAAGGACGATATTAAGGATATAGCCGATGGGTGGTGGTTCAACCGCTTCCGCAAGCATCTTGCCGAAGAGCAGGTTTTAGCGCTTATGTCATACGATTATCCTGGCAATGTGCGTGAACTTATGAACCTTCTTGAACGCGCGTCGGTTTTGGGAGAGAGGGATTTTGTGCGCCTTATCGGTCGCCATCGCGAGATGAATGCTGGGCTTTTTGAAGATGTCTATGATCCGCCCGCTGGTGTAATGCCTGATGAGCTTGAGAAGATAATTGAACGCCATATAAGAAATGTATTTTATAAGTATGCCCAAAATCTTTCGCATACGGCCGCCGCGCTTAAGATTTCGCGCAACACGCTGCGAAAATATTTGGCAAAACTCTGACGCAATTATTGCTCATCAAGCTGCAACGAAATTTACCAGCGTACTAAAAGAAACCTCGTAAAACCTTGTGTTTTGCGGGGTTTCTTTGTTTTGGCACGCATTTTGCTTTATTGTTGACGTTGAAAAAAGAAAGGAATCAACAAATGAGCAAAATAAAAATACCGTTCATCGGCAGTTTGATCGAAAGTCTCTCCGCCGAGTTTAAAGATAAGATTAAGCCTATCCCAGGGAGTGTGCTGAGGTGCGACCTTGCGGGTGGAGCGAATTTTCTTGGAGGAACATTGTGCCACACGGGGATATATCTTGGCGATGATCGCATCGTAGAGATTACGAAGGTCGGTCGCAAGGGGCTTGCAAAGGTGCATATTGTCGACCCGTCGGACTTTCTTAATGGGAAGGGTACGAATTTTGTTCGTACCGGAATAAATATTTATGTGGCGACTGACGGGGAAGGTCATGCGTTAGGTGGCGAGGATATTGCAAAACGAGCGCTTGATTACCGCATTGCGCATCGCTCGCGCGGGACATACGATCTTATAGATAATAACTGTCATACGTTTTCTGTGCGTTGCGTGAGCGGCGTTGAACCAGGTGATGCTCAATTGACAGAGCGTGATATTGAAAGTGCTCTTAAAGGGAAATTCGGTTGCGGCAGGGTGACTTGGGAGCCGACCGGTTTCAGTACGGTAAGTTTGTCGTTTGAC
>JAEIGA010016480.1_pt1 | contig 11244 bp, 11 predicted proteins | sample 9270691 | NCBI WGS metagenome assembly JAEIGA01 (sample SAMN17057246, study PRJNA624740) | gut metagenome | biome: biome; isolation source: fecal sample | host: Bos grunniens | place: China: Xizang | collected 2019
GATGTTTAACCTATAAATTCTAAGCCTATGAGTAATGAAGTTATCACGCACAAGCACGAGTGGGTACGCGGTCTATTCTCGGAACTTGACCGCATTGCCAAAGATGCCGCAATGGTGGCAGATGAGAATCAACCGCTATTGGGTGGCGAACACTATTTGACCGATAGGGAGTTGTCTCAACGGCTGAAGATTAGTCGCCGCACTTTGCAAGACTATCGCAACAATGGCATTTTGCCATATCGCCAACTGGGTGGGAAAATCCTTTATCGTGAAAGCGATATTGAGCGAGTATTGCAAAGCTGCTATCGAGGAAAGTTTTAATTTTATACCCGATAGGGTGTAATAACGACTCTACAACCGCCAATTATACCCAAGGGGGTATAAAGTCGGTTAGAAAGAACTTGTAGGTATCGTGGTAGGGAAAATGGTAGCAAATTAAAAGAAAAACCCTCCTACAAGTGGTTGTAAGAGGGATTTTCGTGGTGCCACCGGGATTCGAACCAGGGACACAAGGATTTTCAGTCCTTTGCTCTACCAACTGAGCTATGGCACCATCATTATGTTTTGCTAAGTTTTCGTTAGCGAGTGCAAAGATAAGAACAATTTTTTATTCTGCAAACTTTTTTACAAAAAAAATTTCACTATCAGTGCTATTTTTTTTCTTCTTAGTGCACACCAATTTCACAACACCCTACTACTTAGATATTTAACCATTACCACCAATGCTTAGAAAAAACAGCATACTAAGCATCATGGTAGGCTAAGTTGCCTATAAGACAGATCTACTCTTCTGGGCAAGGTGTATAAATCGTCGTAAGCAGATGGCCCTTGATAATTGTTTCCATATTACGCTTCAATGGCACAACGATACCGGTAAAGTGGCTGATCTTCTCACCCTCTATGGTGCCATCGCTATTGATAACATAGTCACCATCATAGAACTCGATGTTTATCATAACATTAGTCTGCATAGCACTAACAAACACCCAATCGCTGAAGAGCACAAAATTGCCATCTTCATCGATAGTTGGCTTTGCAATGAACTTGCGAGTAGGCACAGCGTAGTTAGGCTTCTGCTCCTCGACGTTGTAACCTGCTGATACATACTGGGTATATGTCACAATAGCAGCAATATCTTGCTCACTCTCACCATTCTTTAGGAAGTCGTCAGCATCCTCAGTGATACATTTAAACCTACCCATTGGTCGATCAAGACGATAGTAGAGTCCATCATTAGAGTTCTCAACATTATCTGCTATAGTCGAATCATCAGGAAGAGTCAGAGCGTACATCTGCGACTTGTCAGAGTAAGATGTAAGATCTATCTCGGCCACAGTTGTAAAGGCCTGCTTATCGTCGTTATTGGTTACATGCTCTACAGAGTCAGAGTATGTTATCTTACGCAAGTCCTCAGTATTGTAGTACCAACCATTTGTAAACCATGTCTCGAGATCAGCATTCTTAGCACTGCCCTGAACATAGTCACACCAGAACAACACCTTATACTTTGTTGGGTTAACATTGAATGTAGCCTCAACCATATCCAAGATACCATCAGCGTCGTCCTTCTGATCCTCAACAAAGAATACCTGACGCTCAACGAATACCGACATAGACGATGTTACCTCATAGAGATCAACAACATAGCGCAAGCATACATCCTCCTCGAAGCGTGAACTAAGAGGCATTGTATTCTGAGCACGAACAACGTAAGACACTTCACCTGGCTCGATCTTAACGTCGGTAAAACACTCAGGTTCAGACATATTAGCAGCACAACGCACAGTAAGCGTAATATCAAGATTACCCTCATCAGGACGCTGGCAGCTAACACCAACAAGCAGCGCTACAACAACAAATAAAGCATATTTAACTCGACAAAGCATAACTCCCTATATTAAATATTATTTACTACCCTCCTCGGCGTTCTCATTGCGGCGCATGTCGTTTTTGCGCATGAGCTTGCGTATAGACTGCGACAGACGCTCAGGATCGATATTGCGCTTAATCTCCGAGTCGTGAGCGAGCGATATGCCGCCTGTCTCCTCTGACACGGCAATGATGATAGCATCCGATACCTCGCTCATACCCAATGCTGCACGGTGGCGCATACCGTAGGCCTTAGGCACATTCTGCTGTGTTCCGGGCAGCACACACTTAGCGGCAACCACCCTACCACCACTGATGACCATACCGCCATCGTGCAACGGAGCATTCTTGAAAAAGATGTTCTCGATAAGCGCCGTAGACACCTTGGCATCTATGGCGATACCACTCTCCTCAACGATGCCGAGATCGTTAGACTGCTTAATGATGATGAGCGCACCCACCTTCTGCTCGCCCATCTCACGGCAAGCATCGACGATAGGCTGAAGGTCGATATCTTGCTCGCTCTTACGGTTACGAAAGTTGAAGATGCGTGACAGCCATCCAAAGCGCTCACGCTGACGACCGATAGCCTGCAAGAAATGGCGAATCTCGGGCTGGAAGATGATGATGATGGCTATCACACCGACAGAGATGATCTGGCCGAGGATAGCTGAGAAAAGCACAAGGTTGAAGGTCTTGACCATTATCCACAAGAGGTAGATAAAGAAGATGCCAAGCATGATATATGTGGCACTCGTACCCTTCATAGCGCGATAGAAGGCATAGAGCAACGAGGCAACAAGCAATATATCGATGAGATCAACAAATGTGAATGGTATAAAACCCATAGTACTAACCTTTTAACTCAACAAAAAAATGCTGTTTATCAAAATTTGCCGACATGCATTAGCGCATGTCGGCAAAACATAATACTCTATCTACTTAAGATGCTACTCGGTAAGAACGCCATTCTCGTAAAGCTCGTCGATCTTAGCGAGAACCAATGATGAGATGTTAAGACCATCGGCAGCATCAACAACCATCATCGAGTTGACAATCATCTTGTAGCGGCCATCAGCATTAATCTCGGCGATAGCCTGCTGCAATAACTCACGGAAACGATTCTCGAGAACCATATTCTCCTCAGCCAATGCTTGCTCCTCCTTCTGCAATTTCTCGCTCTCCTGCTGCACACGCTTCTGCAAAGCAGCCATATTTGACTGGAGGTTCTGGGCACGCTTCTCGAGCTGCTCACCCTTAGTCTGAGCGTTAAGCGTTGTGATGAGGCCCTTCTGGTAGTCTGACTGGAGCTTAGCACCATCCTGGCTGATCTTGTTCTGCTCGTAAACCAAGCCCTGCTCGGTCTTAGCCAACTCGTCCTGCTTCTCGATCATCTTCTTCTGGAATGCCTCCATCTTCTCCTGGAGTGGCTGTCCCTCCTTAGCGAAAATCTTGCTCGACTTGAACATCGCATCGAGGTCGACATATACAACATCAGCACTTGTCACACACTGTGTTGAATCAGAAAGTACGATAGTCTCCTCGGCACCCTCAGACGTATCACCACTCTTTGCCTCTGAATTGCCACACGACACCATCATAGCTGCGATAGCACAAGCAAACAAAAATGTTTTTTTCATAATTATATCAGATTTTAGTTAATTATCAGTTTCAAATGGCAAAGATAAAAAAATTTATTTACTTTTGTAGAAATTTTCACAATTATTTTTCGCAACACAGCGCCATGTACGAATATATTTCGGGTAAAGTTGCCGAGGCAACACCAACATACGCAATCATAGAAGCAGCAGGCATTGGCTACTTCATCAATATATCGCTCAAGACCTACGCTGACATTGAGCATGAGGCAGAGGCTAAGCTCTTTGTACACTTCGTGGTACGCGAGGACCAGCAGACGCTCTTTGGCTTCTCGACAAAGCTCGAGCGTGAGCTCTTCCGCCAACTAATCAGCGTGTCGGGCGTGGGTGGCAACACCGCACGAATGATACTCTCGACATACTCTACCCGTGAACTTCAAAACATCATAGCTACGGAGAATGCTGTATTGCTAAAAAATGTCAAGGGCCTCGGCCTTAAAACTGCTCAGAAGATCATCGTGGAGCTTTCGGGCAAGATGCTCGAGCTTGGTGCCAGCGACATGATGATAGCAACGACCACCGTCAAGGCTCGTCCCGAGAGCTTCGACGAGGCACTCGCTGCGCTATCGATGCTTGGCTTCCAGAAGTCGGCATCGGAGAAGGTGCTCAACAACATATTCAAGGATAATCCGTCGATAAGCGTCGAGGAGGCCATACGCACCGCCCTCAAAAGCTTATAGTCGCACACGTTAACAAATGCACAGAACAGTGCACAAACTGTAAAAAGTGAGGTATTATCACTGCTTTTTTGGTTAAAAGAGCGATTGTTGCAAAATATTTATTAACTTTGTGCGATTATATAGATATGATGCAAGTTTGTAAAATAGTAATATTGTGGGTTACGATGATTGTCGTAGCCTCGTTTGTTGCGTGTAGCAACGAGACTGACAGCACACTTAATTCGCAACAAAACAGCATTGTCAACTATCTCAAAGGCTCACACCAGCCACGCCTGATTCCCGAATCCGAGATTGGCAATTCGCTCGACGACAACCCCGAGTTCTACACGCAGTGGGGCTTGGACATCTTCCGATACGTATCAACCTACTACGATGAGGACCGCAGCCAGAGAGCAACTATCGAGGCGGGCGACATCGTAGAGCTTCAATATACGGCCTACATATTCAGAAGTTCGAAGCCATCAACCTCCGACATGTTTGCCACCAACGAGCAGGAGTCTATCAACCAGCTTGTGGCTCAGGGGCTAAACACCTCGTATGAGTGGACCACAGAGCCTTTGAAGGCCAAGATTGGCAATGGCGACATCATGGAGTCGTTGGAGATAGCTCTCGAGGGATGCCACGAGGGTGACAGCGTAGAGGTATATCTCACGTTCGAGAGCGCCTATGGCCACAACCACATAGGCATGGTTCCCAGCAAGTCGGCACAGGTATGGTACATCGACATTAAAAGTGTAACGAAAAAGTAACATCGCAAATATGAGCAACACGATAAAGTTTTTTGGTGTAGTAATAGCCTTCGCACTTCTTGCCACAGGCTGCTTCAAGGAGCCTACGATGAGCCACGAGGAGATCGAGCAGCGCTCGCTACGTGCATGGATCGAGAAGTATCACCCCGAACTTGTAGAAAACTATCAGGAGGATGGTGGCTACTATGTCGAGATTCACGACCCCGGCTGCACTGACTCGCTACCTATCTCGGGTAAGGATGTATGGGTGTGGTACGACTTCACAGGTCGTGACCTCGATGGCAACATCCACGAGACACGCAACTGGGAGCAGGCAACACTTGTCGGAACATATACCAACTACACACACTATGTTCCTGCCTACCGTTTTAGTGGCAAAGAGAGCACAACGATGATGGAGGGAACATATCTCGCCACCTTCAACAAGCTAAAGATTGGCCAGGACTCGATAAGCGTTCGCTATGGCACCGAGATGACTCTCTATCTCCCTTCGTCGGTTGTTGCAACCACCGAGTCGAGCACAGGTGGCTACGAAGGCCAATACGAGCTCAGCGAGAGCAAGCCTATGATAGTGCGCATGAAGGTATGGGGACATGTTGGCAACCCCGTAGCTTATGAGGGCGACTGCGTCGACACCTTTGCCGAGGCTAACGGCGGCCTATGCTCGGAGCACAAAGCAGTAGTGGAGGATAGCGAAGCCGAGAAGTCGATGCGCAGGCGTTATGCTACACGTGGTGATGAGAGCACCGAGGAGGAGGAAGAGGAGGTAGACACACGTCCTTTGGAGTTCTACGATGGCCGCTGGCATCAGCCTGTGGACACTATGGCGCAGCTCTATGTGAAATATTTGTACAACCCCGAGGAGGAGTTTACGTTCAATGTGTTGGGCAGCGACACACTCAAATACGAGGGCGAAGACCTATATACTGCTGGCAACATATATAATAGTAGCAACCTCAACACGCGCATCAACACCGCACTTGTCGAGCGCTTTGGCAGGGGCATAACAGCAGACGAGGTGCTCACCACCGACTCGCTAAAAACCAAGACTACAGCTAAGGTGTGGTACATAGGTCGCTTCCTCGATGGCTTCATCTTCGACACCAACATCGACGAGGTTAAGGAAATCATCTATGGCGAGGTGACTACCGCAGGCGAGGCTCTCACCTTCTACACTAAGAACATGGACGAGAACAAGTATATCCCTGCTTGGAACTACTCTATTCCTACGCTTCGCCAGGGCCAGTGGGCAGCGATACTCACTGTGTCGACCTACGGCTACGGCATATCAGGTAAGGTAGGCTCATACACATCGACAACAACAGGAAATAGCAACCAGGCCTACTACGACTATCTCAACTACATGAACTATATGAACTACATGAATAGCTACTACGGCTATGGCTATGGTAACATGTACAACCAAGGCTACTACGGCTATAACCCATACTACTACGGCTACGGCTATTCATCGTCGGGACAGAACACGTCGGAGACTATAACAACAACCTCTACCGAGATCCCAGCATTCAGCCCGCTATTGTTCCAGATATTTGTGGAGTAGTTGGTAGAACGACACAAAACAAAGACGATGCAAGAATTCTTGCATCGTCTTTGTTTTACATCTCACCCTACTTCTCGTCATCACTCCATAGGGCATATGGATATGTGCGCAGGTGCGAATTGTAGTAGCGTTTCTGGCCCGTAACCTCCTCGCCAAGCCACTCGGGACGCTCAAACTCCTCGTCTACAGACCTAAGTTCCACCTCGGCAATCGTCAGTCCCTCGTTCTCGCCCAAGAACTCATCGACCTCGAAGGTGTGCCCCTCGAACTCTACAAGGTGGCGATACTTCTCGATAACAGCGCCCTCGGCTAATGTCATCAACTCTTTGGCCTCGGCCACGCCAATTTCCTTCTCCCACTCGAAACGGCTAAGGCCACCATCCGCAGATGGACCTTTGATCGTGAGCCACGCCCTATCGTCGGCAATGCGCACACGCACAGTGCGACGTCCCGAGGCGATGTAGCCCTGCACAAGATACATAGAGCAGTGGGCGAATAGTTTATACTCGCCCACAACCCTAAATTTGCGTTCTATCTCCAACATGATATAAGGTGATAGGTCATAGAAAAAAGTGTAGCGTCTGTGACTTTATTATAATGAGTAGCGAGAAATTAGTAATTAGTAATATTCATTTTGTTACTCATTACTCACTACTAATTACTCATTAAAGAGGTGTCATTCTGAACGTAGTGAAGAATCTCTCAGTTAGTACTAACCGATAGATGTTTCGCTAACGCTCAACATGACAGGCTACTAATTACTTACTACTCCTCGTACTGGAACATTGGGTCCCACGATGGAAGCATTATTGGCTTCTGGTCAAGGAGTTTGAGTGTCTCGACAGGGAAATACTTCTTGTTGACAACAACACGGAACATATACTCCTCGAACCACTCGTCGGTCATAATGAGGTTGCCTCTCCAGCCCGACTTATCACCCCAGCTATTCTCAACCATCCACTTTTTTGAGTTGCCCTCCTCATCGAGGTCTACAGCGATGAGTGTCATGGCGTGTGACGAGCCACTTGCAAAGGTGCGCACACGCTCCTCCTTGTTCATTGGGAAGTCGACACCCATGAGCGATGCGTAATCGAAGTTATTGATGTCGAGAGTACCCTTCTTCGAGAGGAGGAACTTACCTACGTCGCATGAGAAGTACATGGCGGTATTATCCTTGATTGAGACAATAGCAAGGGCCTTAACCTCGTCGATAGGGAGATTGAGATATACCCAGTTCTCGCCATCATATACGTGGCGGTCGTACTCAATCTCGTAGAGTTTGTAGTACTCACGTGTAGGATCGTTCATAACCATCACAAAGTCGTTCTCGAGATCCAAGTCGCCGAAATACTCCTTGTAGAATGAGTGAGGAGTATAGCTCTTTGTAGACACCACCTTGCCACTCTTGTCACGCATTGTCCACTCAAACTCAGTTGGAGGCACGCCATAGGCACGCACCAACATCTGGTAGATCTCCTTGAGCATCTCGGTTTTGAGAGCTACTGGCGCACGCTTATCCTTCTGCTGGCGGAGTTTAAGACCATACTCACGAAGCTTGAGCTTAATGAGGTTAGAAATCTGCGAAGTATTGTTTGTCTGGTAGTTCTCAGGCATAACCTCGGCTGGCACAACACCATATTTCATGATAAGGTTCGACACACCTGTGTACTGACCGCCATCGCTCAATGGGTTCTTGAACAACCACTCTACCTGGCGATCATCCATCTTGAGGTGCTTGGTGTCGATGACAGCCTGAAGGAAGAGGTTACACTTCTCCAACTGGTCATAGAAGAATAGGTAGTTGTGTGAGAATGTCAAGCCATCGAGGTCGTACTCCTCGATCATCTGAGCACGCAACACATTGAGGCCTGTGAACAACCAGCAGCGGCCCGACTGATGCTGGTCGGTGATGCCCTTAGTCTTCACACGGTGCGAGAAGTTGGTGTCGATCATCGCCAAGTTGTCGGCATTAGTAGCAAGCGTGGCAATAGGTGTCTGTGCCATAGCATTGCGTGCTGCACGGTCGGCAGCATCCTCGGTATAAGATGCACGAATGTCGGCAAGCATAGCCTCGCTGATGCCACCATTGTTCTGCTGTGCGCTTAGCGTTCCCGCAGCCATAAGCGCCAAGGCCAAAGTAAATAGTTTTTTCATTGTGTATAGGTTTTAGTTATTATGTAAATTCATTTTAAAAGGCTCCCACGATGAGGGCCCACACCACAAAGCGGCCACACTTACCCACAAACATCCACAGCGCCGAAGGCAGAAACTTAGCCTTGTAGAAGCCCAGCACTATGGCAAACACGTCGCCAACGAAGGGCAGCCATGTCATCAGGGCAAGCATAGCACCCCACCGCTCCACCTTCGAGCGATGCTTTTCGATTGTTTCGTGCTTAACCCTAAACCATCGCTCCAACCACTCCAATTTACCGAGCCAGCCCACCCAATACGATGTGAGGCCACCGAGCCAGTTGCCCAAAGTGCCCACAACAACTGTGGTCACAGGATCGCCGCCCGCAGCAAGCATGCCCACAAGCAACACATCGGAGCTAAAGGGAAACACCGTAGCTGCGAAAAACGCCCCTATAAACAGGCCAATATATCCATATTCGAGCAATGACTCCATATCCCTACAAAGATACAAAAAAGTATTGATATAGGAGAAGTGAGGGCGCAAAAAAAAGTTCGGCCCTCATGGACAGAACTTTTGGTTGCAATGTACATATATATGTTACCACTCGGTGAATTGGCCTGTGCCACGGAACTTGCCCGAGATTTTGTGGCCCTCGTCATCGACGCAGTCGATGGTGAAGGTGTAGAGATCATACTCGTCCTTCTCAACGGTGATTGTACCATCAACAAGCGGCGCAAAGTCGAGATATCCAGCAGTCATATACCATGTGTTGGTCTGCAGATACTGACCACCGCCCAAATCCTCCATTGTACCGATGAGGAAGTGACCAGCGGTAGTGCCTGGTGTATAGGTGCCGCAGATATCTGTGCCACCACGTGGAAGCTGTAGGTCGAGCTGGAACTCATCGCCAAACTCCTCGCCAGTCTCGAGGTCGAGCTCCTCGAAGAGGTAGACCTGGCATGTGTCAGCTCCTGAGTAATACATGTTGCCAACGTATGCACCTACGAACAAGCCATCGTTGATGTCAAAGTAGTAGTCACGACGCAAGGTGCTGAAACCACTGTTGTTGTCAGCCTCATAGAAATCGATGGCCAAGCTACCCTCATATCGCAAGTAGTGTACCTCGTCATTCTCGAGGGTGATGAATGCCTCGATAAATTGGTCGCCAACAACAAGGCGCACCTCATAGTAGCGCAACGATGTAGTGCCCTTTGATGTAGTCTGCACAAGGCGGCTATAACCATCGTTGATTACGCCAGCCTTCTTCTCGATGCCCAATGTGTACTCGCCAGCAGGGATGGTGGCAACGCCATCAACCGCACCCGTAGCGGCATAAAGGTCGAAGAGGTAGTACGACGCATCATCGTACATAAGACCGCTCTGATTAAGGCCCTTGTCAGAGATCATAAGGTTGTAGCTGTAGCCCGTAGCGCCCTCAACCATGTCGAAATAGTAGCTGCCATTGAGTGTCTTAGCCTCAAACACAACATCGGCATCGAAGTTAGCACGCTGCATGATGCTCACCGAGAAGCTATCGTACTCACCATACGAAACGGTGATTGTGCCACGACGCTCCTCCTCCAATTCGTTGGCGGCAACAACGTAGGTAATAGTCTGGCCCGCAGTAGCCTCGATCCACTCCACAGAGCTAACAACCTCAAGCTCTACACCATTAACAGGGTTCTCGAGCGTATAGGTAATCACACCCTCGCCACCCTCGGCCTCAACCCACAACGAACCCTCTGACGTGATAGTCAGCACTGGTCTGGTATCGGGTTTTGGCTCTGGTGCAGGCTTATTGATGTCGCACGCAACGACACCGATAAGCATAGCAATGATAAATAGTATCTTCTTCATTGTCTGTCAATAGTTTACACATCCACTACTCTGGGTCAGCAGGACGGAATGCATCCGACATAAAGACTGTAGTTGTAGGGCCATTGTTGAAGCCCCAAACAACGATAACATAGTCGCTAAAGCCGTTTACGCTCTTGCCAAGGTCGCTGTTGGTGATGGTCTGCTCACCACTAAATAGACGCTGTGAGAGCTGGTTCTCATACTCTGGGAGGAGATAGTCGATAAGGTCATCGTACGACTTATCCTGATCTGGGCCATATCCGCTCACAGTACCCACCTTCTCGACAGTAACGTAGTACTGGTCGTTGGTGGTAGGTGTCACGGTGAAGTTCACCGATGACTTGGTGAATGAGTTGATGGTGATTGTGAACTCGTTAGACGACTGTGCAGGTGTGAGTGTTGTGAACTCCTTGATAATTACCTCTGTTGCGAGATTACCCTCGGCATCAATACCAAAGATTGCGAATACATAGTCGGTGCTCCAGCGAAGCTGACCAATGTCGGCAACGCCGCTACCCTCGTTAGCGTACCACGAAGCCACAGTAGCCACATCGTAGCCATAAGATGCTGCGTCGCTTGCCCAGCCATCGTATACCTTCTGGTAGAATGCCTCGGCAGAGCCATAATACTCGTTGAACTCAGCCTTTGTACGGCACTCGTAGTAGTAACGGAAATCGCTATTAGGAATTACATAGATATCTGCACCATTCCACGCGAGGTTTGTAACCTCAAC
>JAEIGA010016481.1_pt1 | contig 11244 bp, 9 predicted proteins | sample 9270691 | NCBI WGS metagenome assembly JAEIGA01 (sample SAMN17057246, study PRJNA624740) | gut metagenome | biome: biome; isolation source: fecal sample | host: Bos grunniens | place: China: Xizang | collected 2019
AAGGGATCGTGTGGCGTCCCTCCCTTAAGCGCACCTGTCGAGCTACATTGAAAACCAAGGCACAAAGCGAACCGAACTACATAGCGACACGGACAGGTCCGATGAGCTGAGCGATGACTCGACACCAACGGGTCCAACGAGCTGAACTTTGCTGCGACCCGGACGGAATGCCCGTTTCATCCGGGTCAACTGTTCTTTTTTTTGGAAACGGGCCTGATTTTGCACCTTTTCTGCAACTGACCCGGACAGATCCAACAATCCATCCGGGTCAAGATATCCAAGACATTCAAGGCATCTAAGCCAAGCGTGGCGGAGTCAAGGCCAACGGACCTTCGAACAGGATTTTCATGAGCCGGGCCATGTCGCAACAAGAATGGATCCAGTGAGCCGGACAATATCGCAAACCATGCCACATAGAGAACTAGACTACGTAGAAAACAGGGGCACGACGACCACATCGCAAACTGGACGGCACCGGGAACTAAGCTATCCAGTGAGCCGGACAATATCGCAAACCAGAACATTTAGAGAATTGACTCTATAACAAAGCGAGCCGAGCCATGTCACGACAAGGACGGGGTCAATAAGCTGGAACATCTCGCGACCCGGACGGAATGCCCGTTTCATCCGGGTCAGTTGTTCTTTTTTGGGGAAACGGGCCGGATTTTGCACCTTTTCAGCAACTGACCCGGACAGATCCAACAATCTATCCGGGTCAAGGTATCCAAGACACTCAAGGTATCCAAGACATCCAAGGTATCCAAGACACTCAAGGTATCCAAAATATCTAAGTCATGGTTAAGTCAAGGTCAATAGACGAGCGAGGTGAACGGGTTAATTTTCATCGTTGTCGTCCTGATCTATCTTTTCGACAATCGGCAGTTCGATATCGGTATCCGGGTCGGCGGATCCGATAGATTCAGTTGATCCGGAGTCGGCGACGGTCTGTTCAGGCTGTTCAGGCTGCTCGGACTGTTCCACTTCTGCGCGGGCAGCGGCTGCTGCAGCGTCGTGTTCGGCCTGGGTGTTCAGGCGCTGAGGGCCGCCGGACGCGGCGCGGAGGAAGGCATCGGAGCGGCGAAGGACGAAGTTCGAACCAAGGTACTTGGTGCGGACGTCTTCGTCGCCGGCGAGGGCTTCCGGAGTGCCGCTCTGCAGGATGGAGCCTTCGTAGAGCAGATATGCACGGTCGATAATCGCGAGTGTCTCACCCACATTATGGTCGGTGATGATGACTCCGATGTTCTTGTACTTGAGCTTCGCGATGATATACTGGATATCTTCCACAGCGATAGGGTCGACACCGGCAAAAGGTTCGTCGAGGAGGATGAACTTAGGGTCGATGGCCAGTGCGCGGGCAATCTCGCAGCGACGGCGCTCACCTCCTGAAAGCTGGATTCCCTTGCTCTTTCGCACCTTGTGCAGGTTGAACTCGTCCAGCAGATCTTCCAGGCGCTGTTTTCTTTCAGCTTTTGTAAACTGCTTGGACATCTCCATTACAGACATGATGTTGTCCTCCACAGTCATGTGACGGAATACCGAAGCCTCCTGAGCCAGGTAGCCGACACCAAGCTGGGATCTCTTGTACATAGGGAGTTTGGTTATCTCCTTATCATCAAGAAATATCTTTCCTGCGTTCGGCACTACCAGACCTGTAATCATATAGAAGCTTGTGGTCTTTCCTGCTCCATTAGGACCGAGGAAGCCCACAATCTCTCCCTGGTTTACCTCCATAGAAACGCCCTTGACCACAGTTCTGTGTCCGTATTTCTTTACAAGATTTTCACAACGAAGTTTCATCTCTGGTTTTCCTTTAAAGTACTATTTGATGTCCAGGCCAAGATCTTTCACGAGGGTTCTCACCTCTTCATTCTCAGCCATCAGCTCCTTGGCCTTGTCACTTGGCATATAGATTTTAGGTTGATGAGCATCATCAGGAGTCACATCAACGCGAAGATATACTTTTGACGAACCAACAATCTTGCGGTAGTTTCCTTCCAGTTCGTGAAGCAGTTTTGACTCTACCCACTCCTTCTGGGCTTCGTTCACCACTCGGAAGGTGACTGTCTTTTCATTATCGTCACCGGTTATCGTAAGCGCAGTCGTAGTCAGCATGCTGGCCAGACGAGGCTTGCTCTCATAATCTTTAGCAAGCACAGGCCACTTATCCCTAAGCACCTCATCAGAAGGCACGCCCGATTCCTTTGGAGCCTCCTCTGTCTTTTCTCCGGAGTTCATCATCGATTTCATAGACACCGATGCCGTTCCACGAGCAGCACGTGTACGACGCTGCGGCGCTGCCTCTGCCACAGGGGCTAGTTCTGGAGCCGGCGCCGGAGTCTCTGCTGCAGGCGCTGAGGCTGGGGCCACAGGTGCTGGAGCAGGGGCTGCAGGTGCTGGGGCAGGGGCTGCAGGCGCTGGGGCAGAAACCACAGGTGCTGGTGCTGAAACCACAGGCGCTGGGGCTGCAGCCACAGGGGCCGGAGCTACCGGTGCTGCAGGTTTGACCTGCAGGAAGCTCAGACGCATAAGCGCGAACTCAATGTGCAGGCGCGGATTCACACTTGCCCTGTAACCCGACTCACATTGGGTAGTCACTCCCAAAGCATCGTATAGGAACGGAAGCTGGCATCTGTCAGCCTGCTCCTTATATCTTTTCTTAAGAGAATCCGGAAGTTCGAGAAGCGCATCAAGTCCTCCGCTCTTGCTTACAATCAGATCACGCAGATGTGACGAAAGGGCGGCAACAAAATGAAGCGCATTGAAGCCCTTGGTCAGGACTTCATCAAAAGTCAGCAGCGCCGAAGAATAATCACCTCTAAGGAACGCGTCAACCAGAGAAAAGCTATACTCATAATCAAGCACATTCAGGTTGCGCAGAACGTCCTGATACTTCACGTCAGTTCCGCAGAATGCCACTGTCTGGTCAAATATAGTCAAGGCATCACGCATTGCTCCATCAGCCTTGTGCGCAATGACATGAAGTGATTCATCATCAATTGTCACAGACTCGCTTGAAGCTACCATCCTGAGGTTCTTCACGATGTTTTCGACAGTGATTCTATTGAAATCATAGGTCTGACAACGCGACAGGATTGTCGGAAGAATCTTATGTTTCTCAGTCGTGGCAAGGATGAAGATCGCGTGTGCAGGCGGCTCCTCCAGAGTCTTGAGGAATGCATTGAAGGCGGCCTGAGAGAGCATATGTACCTCGTCGATGATATATACGCTGTATTTACCGACCTGAGGCGGCACGCGCACCTGGTCCATCAAAGCCTTTATGTCCTCGACACCATTATTGGAAGCAGCATCGAGTTCATGGATACAATACGAGCGTCCTTCTGCAAAAGAGAGACATGATTCACATACGCCGCATGGCTCCATCTCCTCAGAAGGATTGGAACAGTTTATCATCTTGGCAAAGATACGTGCCGTCGTCGTCTTGCCGACTCCTCGCGGTCCGCAGAAAAGATACGCATGAGCCAGCTGACCTCTCAGGATTGAGTTCTTGAGAGTCAGGGCGATATTATCCTGGCCAATCAGTGTTCCGAAGGAATCCGGCCTGTATTTTCGTGCTGAAACTATATACTGTGACATAATTGTTCTTTGGTCAACTTACAAATATAGCACTATTTTTGTAACTTTGCGACGGATTTGAATACGTAGACCTATTTTTATCGATATGAAAAGAATACTCATTCTGATGACAGCAATGCTGTTCCCGATCATTGCCGGAGCACAGGCACAGATCACCACCAAAAAGATAAAGATTGCGGACTTTCCTGAGAAGATCACCAAAATCGTGCTTACAGGTAACGACTTCTATGATCTCGCTCTCCGTGACGAAATTGCAGCTGGATGGACTTTGTCTCCATATGAATTCTGCACTTTGGAAGAGTTCAACTCACTCAAATATAACGATGAGTATTACTTCCTCATCACTGCAGACGGCAAATTCAAGAAGGAAAACGAACCGGGCCTCACTTTCCTGACCTTGATCAAAGGCGGCAAAGGTGCGTCTGAGGGCATCAACAAGATGCTTGAGGTCGTATCCCTCCCTATAGCTTCGGCCGAAAACCCATCAGGCCGTGAGTTCGTATTCATGCCTGCATTCATCGACATAATTCAGGACTATACAATTGCCGCAATGAACAACGACATAAATGGATACACAGGTCTGATAAGCAGCACAGAAGACTTGAAGGGCACACAGAACATGGAATTTGTCTTCGCTGAGTGTGATCTGGCAGCCGACGTGGACAGGCCGTTCAGAGACCTCAACTTCGACTCAGACATGCTGCTTTCTGACGAGGATGAGGTAGACAGCATCATGGAAAAGGGCACATCCAATAAAATCGTCAGCCTGGTCATCGTTCCAGACGAGACTCCGAACGGATCATACTGCTACAAGATGCTCATCCATCCGGAAAGCCACAAGCTGTACTATTTCCGCAAGCATAAGATTTCAAAGAAATACGGTCCCGGCTTCCTGCAGGAGGACATCATCAGAATAAACAATCAGAGGGGCAGATAGGATGATCAGCGGCAAAGCAGACTGCGGGCTTCAATACGCAGTCAGGCGCAGCGGATCGGCTGTCGCCTACTGCGCACTCAGCATAAAATGCGGCACAAGGGACGAGGAGGGCTTTCATAGCGGTATCGCCCACTTTGTCGAGCACACTATATTCAAAGGCACAACCCGCAGAAGTTCTGCCGTCATAAACGGCTACCTGGACCGCCTGGGAGGCGAGCTCAACGCATTCACAACAAAAGAAGAAATCGTCATACACGCTACCGTGCTGAAGGAAGATCTCGGCAAGGCAGCAGCTCTGCTGTTTGAACTCGCAACATGCGCAACCTTTCCTGAACAGGAGATAGAAGTGGAGAAAGGAGTTGTCCTTGATGAGATTCAGTCATACAAAGACTCCCCTTCCGAAGACATCTATGACAGATTCGAGGAGATGATCTTCAAAGGTCACCCTCTCTGCGGAAACATTCTGGGAACCAGAGCTTCAGTCAAGAAGATCACGCGAGACGAACTTCTCAGATTTGCAAAGGAGAAGTTCCTTCCCTGCAAGATGGCCTTTTCTGTCGTTGCAGACATCGACGAGAAGAAACTGGAGAGGGACATACTCAAGCTCACAGGCAAATATTTCGGCGGGGATCAGGCTCAATCATGCGCTGAAGACTGCAATGAAAGAAGGCCATGCGTACATTATGACACGCCTGCAGCCGAACCGTTTGACACGACTCTTAACAAGCGTAATCACCAGGCAAACTGCGTGATAGGCGCTCTGGCTCCGTCGCTTTATCAGGAAAGGGAACGTCTTGCCACCGTTCTTCTGTGCAACATCTTAGGTGGTCCTGCAACGAACTCCATCTTGAACTCGGTACTGAGGGAAAAGAACGGATGGGTCTACGGAGTGGAATGCGGATACACCCAGTTCTCGGACTCGGGCCTGGTTACCATCAGTCTGGGATGTGACAAGAACAATCTGGACAAATGCATGGCTGCGATCGGCAAAGAGATAGCCAAACTACAGAACGAACCGCTATCGGAGCGCCGTCTTAAAGCTGCAAAGAAGCAGCTGCTGGGACAGCTTGCGATCAGCAGCGACAACGGCGAGACCCAATGCCTGTCCATGGGAAAAGGACTCCTGTCGTATGGCAAAGTCAGCTCAGGCAAAGAAAACCGCTCGATGGTTGAAGGCATCACTGCAGAAGATGTACGCGAAATGGCCCAAAAGATCTTTGATAAAGACAAACTGTCAAGACTGGTGTACGTATAGTATGGGCTGCAGCAATCCTAAATATTGAAGTCTATGGAAAAGATATACAAATACATTGAAGACCATGTCACACCACAGGGTGAGGCACTGGACTGGGTACAGAAACAGACCCACATCAGGACCAACCATGCAAGAATGCTTTCCGGAGCACTCCAGGGCGAACTGATGCGCATACTTGTACAGATCTCCGGAGCACGCCGCATCCTCGAGCTCGGCACCTTCACCGGCTATTCGGCAATATGTCTGGCCACTCATCTTCCGGAAGACGGACACCTCGACACTCTGGAGCTGAACGATGAACTTGAGGATCTGATCCTCGAAGGATTCGAACGTGCCGGCCTGTCAGAGAAGATCAGCCTGCACATCGGTGACTGCAAGGAGACATTGCTGCGCCTGCGCTCCGAGATGAGCCTTTCGGAAGATTCGTCAGTTGACCCTGCTAAGTTCTATGACATCGTCTACATAGACGCCAACAAACGCGAATACTGCGAGTATTACGAACTGGTCTTTGACATAGTGCGCCCAGGCGGACTGATCCTTGCCGACAACGTCCTTTGGGACGGCAAGGTCTGCCAGGACCCGCTTCCGCAGGACAAGCAGACCCTCGGAATAGCTCGTTTCAACGACATGGTCAGTGCCGACCCTCGCGTCGAGTCAGTCATCCTCCCCCTTCGCGACGGCCTGAACGTTATCAGAAAGAAGTAGCGCTTGAATTTTCAAGCGCTACTTCTTTAATTTATAATTACTGACGGGTAATTCGGGCACCGAGGGCGTTGAGGCGAAGATCGATGTCCTCGTAGCCACGGTCGATCTGGTCGATGTTGCTGATTACGCTTGTTCCCTTTGCAGACATAGCTGCGATGAGAAGGGCAATACCGGCACGGATATCCGGCGATGCCATGTTTCCTGCACGGAGACGATACTGATGATCATGACCAACTACCACTGCACGATGCGGATCGCAAAGAATGATCTGAGCACCCATGTCAATGAGCTTGTCTACGAAGAACAGACGGCTCTCGAACATCTTCTGATGAATCAGGACTGTACCTTTGCACTGGGTCGCCATCACAAGGATGACGCTCAGGAGGTCAGGAGAGAGTCCAGGCCAAGGCGCATCGGCGATGTTCAGGATCGAGCCGTCCAGGAATGAATCTATCACGTAGCTCTCCTGCTCCGGCACAAAGATATCGTCTCCACGGCGCTCAATCTCCACGCCCAGCTTCCTGAACACATCGGGAATCATTCCGAGTTCATCATAAGCCACGTCCTTAATCGTTATCGCGCTGCGGTTCATTGCTGCAAGGGCGATGAACGATCCGATCTCGATCATGTCCGGAAGTATCTTATGTTCTGTTCCTCCAAGCTCAGGAACTCCGGTAATTGTCAATCGGTTAGACGCGATGCCTTCAATCTTTGCACCCATACGTACAAGCATCTTGCACAGCTGCTGGAGATATGGCTCGCAGGCTGCGTTGTAGATGGTAGTCACACCCTTTGCAAGGCACGCTGCCATTACTATGTTTGCAGTACCGGTCACCGATGCTTCATCAAGAAGCATGTACCTTCCTTCGAGTGACTTTCCTTCCGGAACCTCAAGGTGGAATGCCTTCATGTCATGGTCATATTCCTGCTCTGCACCAAGATTCATGAAGCCGAGGATATGAGTATCCACCCTGCGGCGACCGATCTGGTCACCACCCGGCTTAGGAAAATATGCCTTTCCAAAACGCGCAAGAAGCGGTCCTACGACCATCACGGAACCACGGAGTTTCGCACATTTCTTGACGAAATCCACGCTCATCACATAATCCTTGTCGATCTCGTCTGCCTTGAATGTGTACAGGCCCTTTTCGTGACGGGTCACTTTCACACCCATGCTCTCCAGAAGCAGGATAAGGTTCTTGATATCCAGAATCTCAGGAATATTGGATATTGTCACCTCCTCCTTTGTCAGGAGTACAGCACTGATGATCTGCAATGCCTCATTCTTTGCACCCTGAGGCCTGATGGTTCCGCTGAGCTTATGCCCGCCTTCAACTATAAATGAACTCATAACTGTTGCTTTCTATATATGGTCCACCTCTGGGTGGAGTTCGATGTCAAATTTTGCTTTCACAGAAGCGATGATGCGCTTTTCAAGGCCTATAATTTCCTCTGGGTAAGCCTCGCCGGTGTAATTCACGATTACAAGCGGCTGCTTGTCATATACCGCCGCATTTCCGCTGCGCTTGCCTTTCCATCCACACTGCTCGATCATCCATGCAGCAGGAACCTTCACTGTTCCGTCAGGAAGATCATAGTGGGGAACCTTATAATCGGTACCAAGTTCCGCCTTAGCTGCGGCCTCAATGCGGGCATAATGTTCAGCGCTTATTACAGGATTCTTGAAGAAGCTTCCCGCACTGCCCATCACTGACGGCTCAGGCAGTTTCTCCTTCCTGATCTTGATGATCACCTTGCGGATCAGTGCCGGAGTCACCTTTGCCAACTTTTCCTGTTCAGCATCGGTATCGCTTGGCGATGTGCCATTTGTGTGGAGGAGACATTTTCCCACCCCCGGGTAGGGGGAGGGGCCCAAGTTTACTTGGGAGGGGGTCTCCGGAACACTATGGCACTCGCGTACTGATGCTGATAGAACAGCCTCTTTAAGATGGCCATATTCAAGACGAGGCTGAGGTGTGCGGCTGAGAGCAAAGACCACGTGAGTGACGATGTAACGCCCCTTGATTTCCGGATCCTTGAATGCCGAATCACGATATCCATAGTCAAGATCCTCAACGTCAAAGTTCACGAACTCTTCATCAACTGTGTCATAGCAATAGACAGTCTTGATGACATCCTTCACCTCAACACCGTAAGCGCCGATGTTCTGAACTGCAGAAGCGCCCACCTCACCAGGGATGTAAGACAGATTCTCAACTCCCCAAAGGCCTTCCTTAGCCGCCCAGTCACAGAAGTCATCAAACACCACACCGGCTCCAACAGAGACCAGGACTGTCTCTGCCTGAGCATCATCAAGAATTTCAATAAAATTGATCTTGGAATGAAGAATCGTGCCCTTGAAGTCATCGGTAAAGAGCAGGTTGCTGCCGCCGCCGATATGTAGCACAGGACGTGCTAATTCTTCAAACTCGATGTCCACAAGATCCGCCACCGAATCATACTCGATGAAACAGCGCGCCTTAACCTTCATTCCGAAGGTGTTCATCTTTGTTAAATCCTGATAGTATGTAGTATTTATCATATCCTATAATTCTCCCAAAGGATTACTTTACCTTCTTGCCAAGATAATAAGTCTCCCATGCATCCTTTGCATAGCCGTCATTTAAAACCTGGAAAGTCGATCCGGACGACCCCACAACCTTCTTACCGCAGTAGTATGCATCGAAAGCATCCTTAGCATAACCATCCTTAAGCACCTTGAATCCTGAAGTCGAAGCTTCTATTTTCTTTCCGAAATAATAGACATCAAAAGAGTCCATGGCATATCCATCAGTCAAGGCCTTGAATCTTGACGGGTTATTAGTCAGCTTCTTTCCGCAATAATATACGCGGCTACCATCCTTGGCATATCCCCAGCCAAGATCCTTGAAGGAATGAGCAGACGCATTACTTACGGCTACACCGTTATAGTAAACCTTGTTTCCAATGATCTCATAGCCCACTTCCAGCTGCATCGGAGGATTCTGTGCAGTATTATGGCCAGGGGCAACATGGTTATGACCGGGTACCTGACCGGGAGCTTGACCCGGATTCTGACCAGAGACAGCACCTATGATTCCAAGCAAGAGATCATCAATACCATAAGGTGCTGGCGCAGCCGGTCCTGGTTGAGGAGCTGAATTCTTCAGCCTAAAGGACCTTGCATCGACCAAAGGCAGGAGTTTGCCCTCATACCATACATTCTCATTGTCCTTGGCATACCCGTAGCCTAAGTCCATGATAGTATTCGGATCGGCCTCATGCATGATCGTATTGTTGTAATAGACCCTGCCGTCCAAAATCCTATATCCACCGGTATCCTGCGCAAAAGCAGCCACAGCACTCATCATGAGCACTGCGACTGCAATCATTCTTTTTATGTTCTTCATAAAGTTTATCCTATTTCTGCACCATTGCAGAGGGTTTCCTGCGGAGTGATGAAACGCATCTTGCCGTCGTTCTGGCGAGCCATCAGGATCATTCCCTTCGACTCGATGCCGCGGATCTTGCGCGGCGCGAGGTTGGCAAGGATACAGATCTGCTTGCCTACCATCTCCTCTGGAGAGTACTGCTCAGCGATACCTGACACGATCACGCGCTTGTCGATGCCGGTGTCGATAGTCAGCTTGAGAAGCTTATCTGTCTTAGGCACGCGCTCAGCCTCGAGAACTGTAGCTGTGCGGATGTCCATCTTTCCGAAATCATCAAATGTGCACTCCTCCTTCTGTGGAGTCACGACCGCTGCCTCTGCAGCCTTTGCTGCCGCCTCACGCTCTGCGCGGATAGCCTCAAGACGGGCGATCTGTGCGTCAACAACCTCATCCTCGATCTTGCCAAAGAGGAGGGTCGCCTGGTTGAGCTGGTGACCTGCAGGAAGAAGCACTGCCTTGCCGAGGTCTTCCCATGAGAGGGAGAGGCCGTCGTATGCAACACCTGTATGAAGAGCTGCACCCTCAGATGCAGTGTAGATGTTCTCGCTTGTTGCGCCTTCCTCACCTGCGCGGTGGTCAGCACCGGCTACGATGCCTACGTTGAGGATGCTGCGGAGCTTCTCTGATGAAAACGGAAGGAACGGTTCGAATGCGATCGCGAGCGATGCGCAGATCTGGAGAGAAACGTTCAGGATAGAAGCTGTTCTGTCCATGTCTGTCTTAGCCACCTTCCAAGGCTCTGTGTCTGTGAGGTACTTATTACCCAGACGGGCGATGTTCATAGCCTCCTTGAGAGCCTCACGGAACTTGTATCCCTCGAGATACTTCTCCATAGCCTCGCGGAGCGGCCTGATCTGAGCCATAGTCTCGGCATCGATTGCCTCAGGCTTGAGGTCTGCAGGCACCTTGCCCTCGAAATATTTGTGTGTAAGAACTACCGCACGGTTCACGAAGTTACCGAGGATGGCAACAAGCTCGCTGTTGTTGCGTGCCTGGAAGTCCTTCCATGAGAAATCGTTGTCCTTTGTCTCTGGAGCGTTTGCTGTGAGCACATAGCGGAGAACGTCCTCCTGTCCCGGGAACTGCTCGAGGTACTCGTGGAGCCATACAGCCCATCCGCGTGATGTCGAGATCTTGTCGCCCTCGAGGTTGAGGAACTCGTTTGCAGGGACGTTATCAGGAAGGATATAGCTTCCGTCAGCCTTGAGCATTGAAGGGAACACGATGCAGTGGAACACGATGTTGTCCTTTCCGATGAAGTGAACGAGCTTTGTGTCCTCGCTCTTCCACCACTTCTCCCAAGACGCAGGAAGCAATTC
>JAEIGA010016482.1_pt1 | contig 11244 bp, 9 predicted proteins | sample 9270691 | NCBI WGS metagenome assembly JAEIGA01 (sample SAMN17057246, study PRJNA624740) | gut metagenome | biome: biome; isolation source: fecal sample | host: Bos grunniens | place: China: Xizang | collected 2019
AACTTCTTGAGAGCCTTCTCAATGCTGTCGCCTTCCTTTACTGGAACTATAATCATATCTAAATCACCTCCTTTTCATTATAGGGCTGCAAAGATACGCATATTATTTTGATTTCAAAATATTTTTAAAAGTTTCCATTCCGCTGGTAGCCACCTCCTTAATATGCGTCAATCTGCCGTCTTTTACAAGCACTTCAGCAGGGTCTATTATATATATAGGTGTACCCGCCTTTGCATACGCATACAGACCAGCAGCAGGATATACCTGCAGTGACGTACCTACAATAAGAAGGACATCCGCATTCTCCACATGGTCGATAGCTGCATTTATGTATGGTACAGGCTCGCCGAACCACACGATATGAGGGCGAAGCTGCGCTCCGTTCGGAGCAAGATCTCCAAGATTGATGACGTCATATCCTATATCAAAGACGGTAGATTCGTCAAAACCGTCCATTTCATTGCAGCAGTTTTCCGGGCGCACCTTGGTCAGCTGTCCATGAAGATGGAAGACCCTTGCGCTGCCTGCCCGCTCATGGAGATTATCCACATTCTGAGTGACGACTGTAACATCCCATTCCTTCTCCAGCTCCGCGATGGCATAATGAGCCGCATTAGGTTTTACCGTACCCAGCTGCTGTCTTCTTTCGTTGTAAAAATCAAGAACAAGCTGCGGATTCCTATACCAACCCTCGATAGAAGCCACATCCTCGACCTTATGGTTATCCCACAGGCCGTTATTGGTACGGAATGTAGATATTCCGCTCTCTGCGCTCACTCCAGCGCCTGTCAACACTACAAGTTTCTTCTTCATAAGACATTATTGCTTAGCGAAATAGTAATTCTCAAGCCAGTACTCGAAAAGAGGATCCAGGATCACAGGCTCATCCTTCTCATTGAAGGTCAGGACCTCCTTCTTGCGAAGCGCATCCTTCACTCGCCTTACGTTTGCTGATGAATTAAGACGGTATTTTTCGATCACATCTGACGCACTGAACTTCACCACACCGTCAAGGACAGCCTTCAGCAGGCTTATCTGATGGTCCGTAAGATCGTCGATCATGTTCATGAAACGAGGTTCATGGATGGCTATCATGGACCTTAACGCATCCTTCATGATAGTCTCGTTGATGAATCCCTTGGACATGCGGTCGCAGATGGAAGCAAGATGATTTATGTACCAGAGGTTACACTTGAAGAGTTCGCATGCACCCATGGCCAGATCCCTGTCGAACGACTTTCCGGAGCCGTAGAGGAATCCTCTCACCACATGCTCGATTATCTCCCTGTTTTCCACTGGCGCAATCGGCAGATGTACCACCTGTCTGTAGAAAAACTTACGCTCGGCAAAGATCAGCTTCATGGCATTGACGCGGGAACCAGTCATGATGAATGACGCTCCCGGACGAGTTGCCTGTTCCTTGAACATGATCTCCATAACAGAGAACAGCGTTTCGTATTCATCTGAGTTCATGATTGTCTGGAACTCCCTGAATATCAAAAAGAACGGAGTACCCTTCTCCGAAGCCAGAAGCCCCGGCAGCCTCATCATCTTCTCCATGTCGTTCCTATCCGGTGACCAGTTGAGAGAAACAATGGATCCGTCCTGATAGAACCTCTCCCTGTCAAAGACGAAATGTGTGCCCTCAAGGTGGCGCTGTATAGCGTCTTTGTACTGGTCAGGTGTTGACAGAGCTGCCTTCATCACGGCCGTTCCGAACCGAAGAAGGAACTCGTCCATTGTCCTGAGGTTGAACATGTCGATGCAGACAGTCATGAACTGCGAACCGGTAGAACGCATGTTTATCAGCGTCTGCTGAATCAGCGACATCTTTCCGGTTTTGGGCGGCTCATAAATGACCACGTGCTCTCCAGCCGTAAGCAGGTTTGCCAGAATGCTGCATTCCTTCTTGCGGGCTATGAAATATTTGGCTGTGACATACCTGTCATAAACAAAAGGTGTCTCCATAATAATTTACAATTATTATTGTTAATCCCCAGTCACTTCGTGACAATGTTTCAGGGGTACAAAATTAATAATTTGCCATATCCTATGCAACAAAAATGTTAGCATCTACTTTGAATTTTTATTCTGCAGTATTATTACTAACTTTGTGAGTTAACTATATTTCAGGCAATGAAAAGGACTATATTTAAGATAGCGGCATGGGTGACCGGCATTTTCGTGGTGCTGATCCTGGCAGTTCAGTTAGTATTGTCATCATCCGTACTCACCGTACTCATAAACAAGTATGGCGACCAGTTCATTGACGGAGACATCAGCTTCGGCAAGGCCCAGGTGTCGCTCCTGAAGAGGTTCCCGAAGGTCACCATGACCCTGGAGGACTTCTCGATCACATATCCAGCAGAAAGGTTCGACTCCCTCGAAAAGGCCGGCGTACAGGGCCACATGCTCTATCACGGATGTTCAGACATCGCTGACACACTAGCTTCCTTCAAGGAGTTCTCCGCAAGCATCAGGCTGCTGCCGCTGCTGAAAGGTGACATCCACATCCCGCACATCAGCATGGTGAAGCCAAGGATATTCGCGCATAGCTACGACGAGCATAACGCCAACTGGAACATATTCAAAAGCACCGGAGCAGAGGAGACAGAAGAGGACACAACCTCTACGGCCATGCCGGGCATATCCCTTGGTCACATCTCATTCTCGGAGCATCCTCACATCGTCTACACAGACAGCAAGGACACGGTCTTTGCAATGATCGATCTTGCAAAGTTCACTTTCGATGGCAAGCTGCACACAGAAAAGATGGCCAAGGCAAAGATCGGACTGCACATGGACAGCCTGTTCATAGCGGGACGAGTCGGAAGAGACACCGTAGCCATGGGACTCGACATGCTCCGCATTCATGAGCACAAGGGTCACATGGACTTCAACGCAGAAGCCAAGGCGTTCCTGGCCACAAGAGCATTCGGCAGGATGAGGGTTCCTATCTCCATGAAGGGCGCAATATCATTCCCCGAGGACACAGTCACAGCAATATCGATTCAGAACTTCAACGCCAATATTGCCACCATACCTCTACATGCTGATGCAGACGTAAGGCTGCACGAAGGCAGGACCGGCGTACAGGCAAAAATACAGATCGACGGCTGCAACGTGCAGACCATCCTGACAGAATATCTCGCCGGCTTCATTCCGGAAGCAAAGCATGTAGATACAGACGCAAAGATCAACCTGACGGCTGATATCGACGGATATTATGACCATGCAACGGGGGCACTCCCGAACATATCGGCAACACTCACCGTACCGGATGCCAGTGTCAAGTATGAGCCATTCCCTCATAAAGTGAGACTGGGACTTCAGGCACTGGCCCAGACTGATGACTTGGGAAAGATAAATGTAGACATTGACAGGGCAATGGTCAGTACAGCAGGCATGAACCTGCTCGCAAGCGCAGGAGCGCAGGACCTGCTCAGCGACGACCCTATGCTGGAAATTGACGCCGAGGCGACCGCTTCGCTCGACTCCCTGCAGACATTCCTTCCCGACACGCTCAACATGAACGCGTCCGGAAAGTTTGCTGCGGAGATAAGGGGCAAGGCCAGACTATCCCACCTGAACATCTACAACTTCTCAAGGGCAGATCTGGACGGATACCTCAACCTGAACGACATTTCCATCGAAATGCCTTCTGACACCATCAGCGTAGCCATTGACAGCGTAGGCCTAACCATCGGTCCGGAGGAACTCACCTCACGAAGAGACCCTTCGCGCAAATTCAGGCTGCTTGCTCTAAACGGGTACGTCAGTTCGGTCAATGCCGAATACGGTACAATGAACGTTGACGGATCCGACATCAGATTAAGCGCAAAGAACTCCATTCCGGAAGGCGACGACACAACAAAGGTAAGCCGTCTCGGAGGTACCATCAGTGCCGAAAAGCTGATGCTCAAGGACTCCGAAGGAACCAGCATCAATCTGGACCAGACCACAAACAGCTTCCACATGCTTCCTAAGCGCGGACAGCCGACCGTACCGATGCTGACATTCTCAAGCAACAATAAGAGAATCACGCTCATCACATCGGCCAACCGTGCCATCCTGACCGACTCCAAGATCAAGGCAAGCGCCGCAATGAACACCTTGGAGCGCAAGGCCAGGAGAGAAGCCTTCATGGACTCTCTCGCAAGAGTCTACCCTACCGTTCCGAAAGATTCGCTTTTCCGACACATGATGAAGGAGAGAGGTACGCGCGAAGTACCTGAGTGGATGCAGGAGGAGGATTTCAGGAAGAGCGACATCGACATCAGGCTTGACGATGCGATGGCCAAGTATTTCAGGGAATGGGACCTCAATGGAAGCATTGATGTACGTACTGGTATCGTCATGACACCGTATTTCCCTCTGAGAAATATCATCAGAGGATTCGAGGTAGGCTTCAACAACAACGAGATCCGCATAGACAGCATGAAGTTCGTTGCAGGAGAGTCAGAGATTGCAGCCAAGGGCAAGCTCAGCGGCCTGCGCAGGGTACTTCTCGGGCGCGGCGTCATGCATCTGGATGTAGACATCACATCGGGAGGAATGAACGCCAACGAGCTCCTTAGGGCATACAACGCAGGTTCCAGCTTCAACCCTGAGGACATGAAAGACTTGGAAGGCGCAAGCAACTCAGAGTTCTTCAAGATGGTGACGACCGACACTACAGCTGTATCCGAGGAGATTCAGCTGATCGTAGTGCCTGCTAACCTGACAGCAGACATCAGCGTAAATGCATCAGATATAATCTATTCAGACCTCGACATCAGCAGCATGACAGCTGAACTGGTGATGAAGGAACGCTGCGTGCAGATTACCAATACCACAGCGAAGACGAACATGGGAGAGATGTCTTTCGATGCATTCTACTCGACCAGGACCAAGAAAGACATCAAGGCTGGATTCAGCCTTGGCCTGAAAGATATAACTGCTGAAAAGGTCATCGCCCTCATGCCATCAGCTGACACATTGATGCCTCTGCTGAAATCCTTCAAGGGACTGCTCAACTGCCAGATGGCATGTACGGCACAGATCGACACCAACATGAACATCATCACGCCAACCATCAACGGAGTGATGAGGATCGAAGGTGACGACCTGTCCATCAGCGACAACGAGCTCTTCAGAACGCTAGCCCGCAAGCTTCTCTTCAAGAACAAGAAGGAAGGAAAGATAGACCACATGACTGTGGAAGGACTTATCAAGGACAATGTAGTGGAAGTGTTCCCGTTCGTTCTCAAGGTCGACAGATACACCCTTGCGATGAGCGGACTCCAGAACCTTGACATGTCGTTCAAGTATCATGTGTCAGTCCTTAAGTCACCATTCCTCATCAGATTGGGAATCGACCTTTACGGCCCGGACTTCAACAACTTCAAGTTCAGGATCGGAAAGGCAAAGTACAAGACGACAAAGATACCTGTATTTACAGCTGTCATTGACGACACAAGAATCAACCTCCTCAGCTCGATCAAGGGCATCTTCGAGAAGGGTGTCGAAGCTGCGATAAGCGAGAACGAGCAGCAGACTGCCATCAACGAGCATAAGCAGAATATCGGCTATGTCAACGCTGTCGACATGCAGCTTGAGGAGCTTTCAGCAAGCGAGCAGGCTCAGGTCGAGAGCGACGAGCAGGCAGAGGAGTCCAAAGCCGCCGAAGCTGCTGATCTCGCAGCCGACATGCAGGCAATTACCGACAACGTAGTAAACCAGATGAAAGAAAAAGGAATATTATAATATGAGAATACTGTTTTTTGTTTTTCTCTCACTATGCCTCTGCGTCAACATTAATGCGCAATCCGGCCAAGGAGATACAGATGAAAAGATTCTGAACGAACTGACCAGAATCAGAAAAATCCAGGAATCCAACCGTGCTGAAAGGGACAGCATCTGGCAGGTTCGCTTCAATTCTAACTACCAGCATAAAGTTGACACGACTGACGTTCCGAAGAATGAATTCAGTGCCATGTTGAGAATTGCAGACAACACCGATTTTGACACTAAGGCCAAAATATCATGGTGGGTAGCAATCCTGGCCTTTATCGTATCTATACCCGCATTTATAATTTCATGGGTATCGCTTAATATCGCAAAAAAATCACTGTATGTAGCACAGGATTCTCTTGACGTAGCGAAAATCACGTATGAAGCCCAGCTGAAGACTGAGGAGAACACAAAAAACGCAGAAAAGAATACGACACGCGTTTCCCAGGAAGCTCAGAGAATGCTGTTAAACGAGCTATTGCGCCATTTATATAGGAATTTTGTAATCACATACGCAATGCGCACAAAGATGAAGGAGATCGAATATAAAGGATATCCTTCTGAGGAACATTTCGAGAAGCTGAAAATTCCTATGGAAAACATTCACCTGGATGTTTTCTACGGAGAAGATGACAAGTTCCGCAAGATGCATGTACTTTATCTTAACCTCCGCAACTATAACGAAGAGATAGATGTAGCACTTAAACATATCATCGACCCTAAGATGAGCATCGCTATAAAAGAAGACGATTTTGATACACTTGAATTCAAAGTATCTTACCTCAGCAACAGAATAATAGAGACCATCAGAGAGATATGGGGAGACACCCCCGAAAATAATGAGGATATGCGTAATGCCCTACAGGTATCATTGGAAGGCAGGACAAACGCCTCAGGCAACATCGACGTTGAGGGAAGCGGCAATTTTGCCCACCAGTCTCACGAAGTTTTAACGGGAACAGCGTATGCTCAACTATACACTTCAGATGAGCTGGTCGAATTCTGTAATACTTTTAATCAGGATGTACAGGAGGAAAGGAAGAAGAACAAACGCGGAGCATGGAAAATAAGAATCATTGAAGATGAACAGCAGAATAGCTAAAATACTTACAATCTGTCTCATCGGTTTTCTGACATGTGCGTGCAGAAATAGGGATGAAACTTATGCGATTGTTATTTCTTTGGACGCATTTCGTTGGGACTATCAGGATGTCATGGACACGCCGGGACTCGATAAAATTGCATCCAACGGCATTAGACGCACCTTGAAGCCATCCTACCCGGCATCGACATTTCCCAACCATTATACGATTGCGACAGGCCTTGTACCTGACCATCATGGAATAGTAAACTCAACATTCTGGAATCCGGAAACCGGTATAACATATTCAATGGGAGACAGCCTTACAAGGTATAATCCAGCCTATTATTCGGGCGAGCCTATATGGGTAACAGCAGAAAAAGCGGGCATTAAGACCGGTTGTATATACTGGGTAGGTTCAGATGTTGCCACTCAGGGAATATTGCCCACATACGCTTACCCATGGTGGGAGATGCCCCACATGTCCTTTGAAGAAAGGGCGGACGAAGCGGTACGACTGCTTTCACTCCCGGATACCGAACGTCCGCGACTGGTCATGCTCTATTTCGATGAACCTGACGGGACAAGCCATAAATACGGCCCTCTTGCCCCTGAGACAAAGGCAATGGTTGCACATCTGGATTCTATTGTATACGACATGGTCAGTAAAATCAGGTCTTTGGATCATGGCGGGAAAGTTAATGTAATGATACTCTCAGACCACGGAATGACAGAAATCAGTCCGGACAGATTCATTGACTGGAATGAATACATTAGAGATTCGTGGATAGAACGTATAATTGGAACCAATCCGACAAACATTTATGCCAAAGAGAACTGCGTGGATTCTATAATGAACGCCCTGACAGATGTGGCACACATTTCAGCATGGAAAAGAGGAGAGGTTCCAGAAGAACTGAATTACGGCACCTCTAACAGATGCGGAGACGTGATTGTCGCCTCAGATATCGGCTGGCAATTTGCTGACAAAGCCAAAGAGATTGTAGGCGCACATGGGTACTTCCCTCACGAAAAGGACATGCTCGCCACATTCATTGCCTGCGGTCCTTACTTTCAGGGGAAAGACCGATTGACAGACAGCCATATTGACAATGTGGATATTTACTCTATAATTTCGGATATACTAGCCATTAAACCCGTTGAAACTGACGGTTCACTTCCAGAACTATGAAACCTATACTGATTGCCGGGCCATGCGTGATTGAGCCCGAAGAAATAATGACTGAGATTGCCGAGAGCCTTAGATCAATACAGAATGAATATGGTATAGACATCATATTCAAAGCTTCATTTGACAAAGCGAACAGAACATCCTATACATCGTACCGGGGTCCTGGCCTGGAAAAAGGCCTTATGATGCTTGATGACATAAAAAGCAAATATGGTTTCAAGCTCACTACCGACATCCACGAATCCTTTCAAGCAAGTGCCGTCGCAGAGGTAGCTGACATAATTCAGATTCCCGCACTACTGTGCAGGCAGACCGACCTTATAATTGCCGCTGCACAAAGCCACAAGACCGTAAACATCAAGAAAGGGCAGTTTCTTTCTGGGGAGGACATGAAATTCGTGATAGAAAAGGCACGCCATGGCGGAGCGGGACAGGTATGGGCAACAGAACGAGGCAATTGCTTCGGCTATAACAATAACATAGTCGATTTCAGGAACATACCAGTCATGAAGAGATATGCGGATGCAGTAATTATGGATTGTACCCATTCAGTGCAGACACCTAACACATCTGGCGGGCTAAGCGGCGGAAACCCTGATTATATTGGAAGTATGGCCCTGGCCGCTAAAGCGTTCAATGCTGATGGATATTTTTTTGAAGTCCACCCGGAACCTGCTGACGCATCAAGCGATTCCAAGTGCAGCCTTAAACTGGATCTATTAAAACCTATTTTGGATAAGATATTATGCTAGATATCATCAGGAAATGCCTTTTAGAAGAAGCGAACGCCTTAACTGAGATTTCACAGAATATAGACGATTCCTTTATAGCATTTGCATATAAGATTGCAGAATGCAAAGGAAAGATATTTTTTACAGGTGTAGGGAAAAGCCTCATCGTTGCAAGCAAGATTGCCGGCACATTTTCCAGTATCGGAATTCCCAGCATTCCGTTAAATCCCCTGCCTATGCTCCATGGAGATCTGGGAGTATTGGACAAGGATGACATAGTAATAATTCTATCGAATTCAGGAGAAACGGATATTCTCAAAGAAATACTGAAATGTATACGCAAGTCTGGAATCAAGATGCTCGCCATTACAGGTAATAAGGCATCGAGTATAGCACAGGCCTCAGAAGCCAGCATAGAGGTGAAGACACGAGAATGCGGACCATTCGGTCTTGTCCCTACCACGTCAACGACAGCAATGATGGCCGTTGGAGACGCCTTGGCATGCATTCTTGTCGAAATTAAAGGCCTGACGACGGAAGACTTTTATAAGAATCACCCAGAGGGAGAATTGTCTAAACACTAAAACTTGATATTATGAATTGTTTTTTAAAAATCATTGATACACATTGGATATCAGCAACTATATTTGCCGCTTCCGTGGTCTTTATAATATGGATAATATGCAACCGTAGTCTGGCAAAGAAAAAAGGAACGATCAAACTAGTTGACATGCTGATGGTGACAGCGTTTATATCCATTATCATTCTAGTCATCATCACAGCATACAAGCAACCGGAAGATGGAAGTTTCGACCTGGCGATCTTAACTGTCAGCCTGGCCTTTGGAGCTATTATTCCTTACATAGTGGGAGTTTCTATCGCGAGAAGCGAAGTTAACAAGATTGTCGATTCTAAATTTAAAGAACTCGAAAACAAGTATTCAACATCTCTGGCTTCACTCAGCAAGCAGAATGCACACACAAAGAGAATGTCAGCAAATCTTCTGTCGGATTGCGGTAACATTAAATCAGAAAACAAGAAATGGGCTATTGGATGGGCCTCTGAGGCGCTGATATCATATTGCAGAATCAGACATGAATACAATGGGGATAAATATATAGATGAATGCATATCTTTACTGCAAAAGCTGGAAGTAGATTGGAATAAGACGGACAAAGAGGATTCCGAAGAGACAGCAATCAATGAGAGAACCCTGAGAAGTCTTCTGACAATGCATGCTTACACTAAGCTGAAATCCCCACACATGCACATAAACTTAGTAAACAAATATTTGAAATTGACAGAAACTGAAAAAAAACTATTAAAATCGTTAATAGAGCACAATAACAGCCATCTGCAAAATGAAAGTTATGTAGAAGCATTCTGCCGAAGTTGCGGAATTTCTGATCTCGATGATGAAGAAGAGAACGATAAGATCAGATCAGAAATCAAGAACATCATTAACAAGGAACTCAATAACGGAATATTATTATGAACAGTCAGGAATATATAGAGGTTGCGATCAAGATCGCACCATTCAGCGAGGAGAATGCGGAGATTGTAACCGCAGAAATCAGCGAACTGCCTTTCGAGTCATTCAGCAGTGAGGACCCATATCTCAAGTGCTACATACAGAAGGAGCTTTACGATGCACATGCGCTCAAGGTGGTTCTGGGCGGAGCGGAAGGATATGGATTTGACATCGAGTATTCTGCAAACCTTATCCCGGCCACCAACTGGAATGCAGTATGGGAGAGCCAGTTCAACCCTATCGTCGTAGACGGCAAGTGCACCATCAAGGCATCCTTCCACGAGGGTCTGAAGAAGACACGCTTCAACATTACGATCGACCCTAAGATGGCGTTCGGAACAGGACACCATCAGACTACATACATGATGTGCCGCGCGCTGCTTCAGAATGAGGAAGCAGTACGTGGAAAGGTAGTGATGGATATGGGATGCGGAACTGCTGTGCTGGCTATTCTGGCAGCGAAGATGAAAGCGGCAAAGGTTTACGGCATCGACATTGATGCCATCGCAGCAATATCAGCGTACGACAACGCAATCCTGAACCGCGTAGGAACAAGGATCGAGACCTACTGCGGAGACGCATCGCTTCTCCAAAGGAACACTTACGACGTATTCCTTGCCAACATCAACAGAAATATCCTCCTGCAGGACATCCCTACTTATGCCCACTGCATACGCAAGGGAGGTCTGCTGTTTGTCAGCGGATTCTATGTGGAGGACATGCCTATGATCATCGGTATGGCGCAGAGCGTGGGTCTTGAATATGTAAGTCACGACAGCATGGACAACTGGTGCTGCATCAAGTTTGCGAAATGAGAAGATTGACATCCATATGCGCGGCCGTGATTGCCGCGTTGGCTGCCTTCGCAGCCTGCCAGCCGGAGGCCTACACAGGACCGCTGGACTATCCTGACGGCAGCTGGGAAGGGATCCGCAGC
>JAEIGA010016483.1_pt1 | contig 11243 bp, 8 predicted proteins | sample 9270691 | NCBI WGS metagenome assembly JAEIGA01 (sample SAMN17057246, study PRJNA624740) | gut metagenome | biome: biome; isolation source: fecal sample | host: Bos grunniens | place: China: Xizang | collected 2019
CACTGTTCTGGACATTGTGAACGACACATGGCTTCTCAACCGCTTCCTCTTCCCTCACGGGATGCTCAACAACAAGGTGGAGAAGCTCAGCGGAGGAGAAAAGAGAAGGCTGTACCTTCTTACTATATTGATGCAGCAGCCTAATCTGCTCATCCTTGACGAGCCTACCAACGACCTGGATATCGTGACATTGAATATCCTTGAGGAATATCTTAAAGAATTCAGCGGCTCACTGATCATCGTATCACACGACAGACATTTCCTTGACAAGCTTGTAGATCATCTGTTCATATTCTGCGGAAACGGCCTTGTAAAGGACTTCGTAGGCAGCTACAGCGAGTATCGTGAGTTCATCAAGGAGTATGAAGCGGAACAGAGAGCCCAGGAAAGGGCTTTGGAAAAGGCCGAGAAAGCTAAGGCTGAAAAAGAGGCGGCAAAGAATGAGGCTCCTCCAAAAAAGAAGAAGCTTACATACAAGGAGCAGAAGGAATTCGAGCAGATCGAAAAGGATCTGGAAAGCCTGAATGAAGAGAAAGCAGCTCTAGAAGACGCACTCAGCAGCGGCTCTCTCCCCTTTGACAAACTTCAGGAAGCATCGGCACGCATCGGTCAGATCATTGACGAGATAGACGAAAAAGAGCTGCGTTGGCTCGAGCTATCGGAGATTGCATCCTGAGACCTGCTCCAAATGCCGCAGGTCTTTTAACAACAAAATTTATATAGACATGAAAATTAAGAACGGATTTGTACTTCGCGAAATGTGCGGAGAGTACATTGTAGCCGGAGAAGGTATTGAACACATCAACTTCAACAAGCTTATTTCGTTGAATTCAACAGCTGCATTCCTCTGGAAAGCCCTTCAGGGTAAGGAATTTACAACAGAAGAGATGGCACAGCTACTGATTGACGAATATGGAATCGACATGGAACTTGCCATGACAGACTCAGCCAAGCTCTGCGAGGCATGGATATCAGCCGGCATAGCTGAATAAAGCATATCTTGTCCTGATATCGGATTACATGGTCCCGCAAAGATATACATTTGCGGGACTTTTTACTTCATAACCAACGAACGGCTGGCTAGCGTATTTGCCGTTCGTTGGTTTGAACAGCACCACCGTTGGCCTATACGCCCGCCAACGGTTCAAAGCAAGGTGTATCGCTTGTCCAGGAAATCTCCCCGTGTTCCCGGACGAAGACTGCAAAAACCGTCTGCCGTCCGGGATTTCTCCCCAGTATCACGGATAGAATGTTTGGTGTCGTTGAACTGTGGCTATAATTGGCAGATTTTGGGAACAGCAGTCCTGAAAATCGGCATTTTAGTCCATATTCAAGGACCGCTGTGGCTGTTCTGACTGAATTCAGGGTACACCTTGTATATCATGTCAGGAAACGCTGTTGGTGTTTGCTGACTAGTGAGCGTGCGGCCTGCGTACTTGCCGCACGCGATGACGGCTCGTCCCCAAATCTCAGCGCACAAGAATATGCAACAGAGGGCAGTGACATATGCCACTACCCTCCTATAATTACCACAGTGCAATTTACACCTGATCTGCTACAACTTAGTATATCAGCTCGAACTTGTCAAGCCAGAGTTTCGATCTTGAGCAGCCGCTGAAGTAATCACCATACTTCGACGAAGCACATGAGATGATGATATGGGTCGGAACTGCATCCACATCATGATAATTCAACGGTATTGTGTACTCGATCCACTCGTCTGTAGCCTGTGACACCTTCTCAGCTCCATTCAGCACATATCCGTCATGCTGGATCTGAAGTGTTCCGTTTGCAATTGTCGATTCGTCAGTATTGAAATCTATGAATGTACTTGCATCTGTAGTGTTCACATGTACAGGGCTGGCTGGAGTACCACCGTACTTCTTATATGCCCAGTTACCGATTGCAAACTTGATCTCGGCACAGTCATAATCATCCTTTGTAAGGGATACTCCCGGAGGCATGCCACCGATAATATCCATCTTGTCAGTCTGATACTTGCAGTACAGCTTCAATGCAGTCGGTCTTGTTGTCCAAGGACGTCCGAAATTCACCTTACCGCCGCTTGTGCCTACGAGTCCGGCAAACTGACCTGTAAAGAGGTTTCCTGCCGCGAGAATTCCCGCCATCTGGCTGGTCTGCGCTCTTACTGACTGATTTCCGTCTACCTTGTCATCAGTATCGATATAGGTAATGATGATACCCATATTTGCAGATCCGTTCACGCCCTCAGATCCCTCACCGTTACCTGAGCCCCAGAACATATATGATCCGTCTTCGACACCGCATGAAGGGTCGTAGAACTTATAATATGATGTACCGCTTACAAGGCTTGCATACTCGAAACTTCCGTTCGGCATCGGCGTTGCAGACTCAGTCTTGAACGATTTCACAGGACTCTCTTCCGATCCGCATATAACCATGACCTCGTATTCTGTATCAGGCTTGAGGCCAGTTATATTCACATCAAAGCGTCCTCCGTCAGACACAATCTCACCTTCCGGTACATTGTACCATGTCTCGGTTCCCATTTCTCTATATCTGCAGCCTACTTCCTGTCCGGCCATACCGTTGAAGATCACAGAAGCCTTACGTGCCCACGGATTGATCTTCTGTATTTCGACTGATGCGTCTGTAAGCTCCACATAGAGTGTCCAGAGTTCCACATAATCCTCGAATGAAGTGACCTCCACAGAAATACCATCAGTAAAGTCCTTCATCTGATCAGGAGTGAGAGAATATGTGCTCAGTCCTTCTGGTCCAAGTTTGAGAGAAGTAACTGTAATATCCTTGATGTTGGCATTCATGCTGACCGTAGCCACAGCACGTCTGTTGTATTCATCAATGACACTCGAGCCGATCTGCCCTTCTACTGTAAAATAACGTGATATTTTTCTTACAGCTTCGATGGTCCAGTCGTAATCGCTATATGTATGTACGTTGAACTTCAGCGGAGTTGTAAGATCATGCAGCCCGGCGAGTTCTATAGACGGCACGGCAACCTCTGTGTCAAACTGTACAGAACGGATAGACACGCTCCTTACATCCACCGTTTCAGGCAGATATACAGAAACAACCCTCTTATCATAATTTATCTGAATATCAGTTGCCTCATCAATGATGACAGAGGTGATGTTAGGCACAACGACCGGATATGGAAGATCGTTGTCCACACATGAAACCGCTGTCAGAAGGGCAATTGTCAGATATTTCAATATATTCTTCATTCTATAGATGTACTGTAAGTCCAAAACTCAGATCCAGGACACTGAGACTTGCATACGCCTTCCAAGCCTGACGGCTGCCGACAACTGCGCCCTGGTCATATGCCTGAACATTATTGTATGAAAGACCTGCAAGTGATACGCATGCCTGGACAGAGACATTATTCATAGGGAAGTACACAATTCCAGGAGCAAAGCTCAGGCTCATCTTATTGTTGAGAGAATAAGACGAAGAATCAGTGCCGGTATAAAACTGGGTCTTGCTTCTTGTATAGCCCAATATATAATCCCAGAATATACCCACACGGCCACGATTGTCAAGGCCCACATATGTTCTGTGATAAACCGAGCCTCCCATCGATCGTGACAGCGCATTGATTCCGCTTACGCTCAGGCTCAGATTGCCCAGAAGGTCTGCTGTCGCCGAATCAACCATACCATTTATGTTGGTATATTGGAAACGCGCTCCTATCGCACGGTTAGGAGCATAAGTGTATGCACCCTCAGGAGCAAGTCTCAGCATTGATGCATTGGCGTCAAGTCCCTGAAGCATAAGCATATACTCCGAATTAGCAGTCGAAAAGTCAACATACATGACTGACAATCCGCACTGCCACTCCCCTTTCGGTGCAATCAGATGGTTCTTGAAACGACGTGCCTTCTTGCCGCCAGACGGCTTTATCTCCTTTCCGAGCACAATAGTCCCAGACTCATTGCCTTCACTCTGGGCAAATACATTTGCCGCAGCCATCATAAGGCATGCTGTAAGTAAAATACGAACTGTTCTCATTATAGGAAATAATATGACAATCCTACTCCAAGGGAGAGGAGATTAACCATAAATCCGGCTGAAGTGGCATCACTGTATCCGTTATCAACCTGATTGTGAATCTGATTTGACCAGCTGTAGTTCAATCCGAAAATACCGACGCTCATCTCAATGGCAAGTCTGTCAGTCAGAAAGGCGATGATTCCCGGGTCAACTGCAAGCTCGAGAGCGTATGATGTCGCGTATGTACCGTCCACATAGTCACCGCCTGCATTGAATGCCTTGCCCTGCTTGAACGAACCTCCGAGAAGGACATCAGCAAACATTGCGATACGCTTCGCATTGGCCAACGGTATATATGCCCTGTAAACAGCATGAGCACTATACTTATGACTGATCTGATAACAATCTTTCGCTCCCATGGATATTTCAGACATTGAAATATTTGCAGAAGCAAGGTCCAGCATGCTTCGGTCATAAGAAAATCTCAGACCGACACCCATATTGTCCCTGAACAGATATAAAGCCTTCGGATTTGCGGAGACATTGAATCCCTTTGAATTTATATCGCTGATGACAAGCAGATTGAAGTCATTATTGATATGCTGGGTATATTTGGCCGATCCTCCCACCATCCATGTACCTTTCTTCAGGAACGGTGAGGAAGGAACGGTCTCATATCCCCTGTCATAATGCTGCGCCCCGGCACCTGCGGCACCGAGGAACAACATTATAATTACTATCAGATATCTGCGCATTTAATTATCAGTAAATGAGTTCTACAGCATCCACCCAGAGTGCAGACTGATCATAACCTGTGAAGTAGTCACCGAACTGTGATGCAGCACATGAGATTACGATGTGTGTAGGATATGTAGTAAGCTGACGATAATCGAGAGGGATGGTATACTCTATCCATTCAGTAGTATTAGCAGTCACCTTAGCACCCTTGTTGATCGAATAACCGTCATTGTAGATGATCAGGTCACCGTTAGCGATTGTGCTTGGATCTGTGTAGAAATCTACGAATGTGCTCTCGTCAGTAGTATTTACATGTACAGGACTGTCCTTGGTTCCACCATAGGTCTTGTAGTTCCATGTTCCGATAGCAACCTTGATCTGTGCACGGTCATAATCGCTGGTGCTCACACCGAGGTTATTGTTGTTGACAATGTTCATCTTGCCTGTATTATACTTGCAGTAAAGCTTGAGGGCAGATGGACGTGTTGTCCAAGGACGGCCGAAGTTAACCTTACCACCGCTTGTTCCGACAAGACCCATGAACTGACCAGTGAAGATGTTACCTGCAGCAAGCATACCTACCATCGAACTGGTCTGAGCCTTAACTGACTGTTTTCCATCCTTCTTATTATCAGTATCGATATAAGTGATTGTAATACCCATGCTTGCAGAACCGTTCACACCTTCAGAGCCCTCACCGTTACCTGAGCCCCAGAACATAGTCTGGCTGTCAGGGTCAGAACAGCTAGGATCGTAGAACTTGTAGTAGCTCTCCCCTGCAACAAGGCTGCAATATTCGAAGCTTCCGTTAGGAATCTTGCGCGCAGTTTCTGTAGTGAATGTAAGAGGTTCTCCTACAGCCTCACCGTCAAGAACGAGGTTGTAAGTATACTGTGTAGCAGGCGCAAGACCTGTAAGCTCGGCCTTCCATGCACCTTCTGCGTGGTTTACAGCATCTACATAAGTCCAGTCAGTTCCGTTTGCCGAGTATGAGAACTGTACTGTCTTGCCTTCATTTTCAGTAGCATCCACATCTGCATATACTGTAGTATGTGTTGCCCAAACCTCATATCCAGGAGTCATTGAGAGACCTGTCGATACAGGATCGAAGATGATCACGTCGTCAACGATGTCAGTAGTATAGTCAACAAGAAGTGAGAATACGAGATCTCCGTCCTTGATGGTATACATAGGTGACATCTTATAGATCTTGCCAGGAAGAACATCCTTGATCTCACCGCTCTTGGTAAATGAGCTTCCGTCCTTTGCAAGAACTCCTGTGAACGTCCATGTAAATGACGGCTCATCAATACCTGCAACGATGAAATATCCTTCAGCGCCAGACTTTGAAGCATCGTAAACGAGCTGCTTCTCTGCATCAAGGCCGATAGTGAGAGAGTAACCCTCATTGAAGTTCTCTGCAACTGTCTGATCGAAAGTGACCTGAGTGATCGCATTGTTCACTTTAGCCACAACCTCTACATTTGTCACATTACCTGCAGTGATAGTAAACTCCTTAGAGCCCTTGTAGCTCTTGTTCTCCCATGATGCTGCAGACGGATTCGCTGCCACAGCTTCACCAGCCACCACATCTACACGATATGAATCTGCTGCGAGATAGAACGGCGAAGGGATTTCAGAATAGTTATATGAACGTACCAGACCGCTGAAATCGGCCTTGTAGATCTTGACGACAGCACTTGCGAGGAGATCGTCCTGACTCATGGCCTTTGTCTGCTGTGAGATGCTCATATCCATGCTGAGAGTACCCACACCCTTATATTCCATGAGGTTGTTCTTTACACATGACACAGCTGCAAACAGAAGAGCTGCTGCCAGAATTGTATATTTTCTCATCATATCAGGGCCTCCTTACTCTACTATCATTTTGACTGGTATCTGATTTCTGCAACCGTTGTTGTCAACAATGTTCATTGTGAAGGTATGTACACCCTTGTAGTTTACGATTGCATCCTGAGCAGTATCAAGGTTGAATGCGATATCTGTCTGACCGAGGAGTTCATTTCCGTGAGGGAATGGTACCACGTCGAAGATAATTGCATTTGCTGCAGAAGGACTGATAAGGTCAAGGTTGATAGCATCAGCTGCAGATACCGCTGCAACGAACGCGTTGTTGGTAGAAGCGATGTTCACATTGAACTTCTTCACACCACCCGGTACAGTAGCCTTGAATCTGATCTTCATGTCTCTTTCAGATACAGGAACGATCACCATGTTCTCAAGATCGGTAATCTCAGGGTCACATCCTGCCTCATAATCAAGAGCAAGCGAGATGCCGCCGTCACCCTTAGGTGCATCCGGATCTTCTCCGAGAATATCCTCAGATGCAGTAAGATCATTGTTGATTGTCTCATCAGAGATAAGGTCCTGGATCACGATGTCGAATGTAGCCTCACCCTGTTCGTTAACCTTCTGTACGAAACGGATCTGACGCCACTGTTTTGGCTGGATGTCAGTAAATACCGCTGTCTGAGACTTGGTCTTACCCTCGATAGAGCCTTTGAACACGACTGTCATGGTATTACCGTTTACGGCAAAATATCCTGCACTCTGATCGTATGTCTTGTCCTCATTAAGTACATACTCAAGCGACGTACCTGAAGTCACCTCTACCTTTGTAGAACAAGGACCTGTCACAGTAGCGAGGAACTCGTCGCTGTATGATACGGTCACCTTGCACTGAAGTAGTGTACATGTAAGCTCACCGATCTCGGTCTCAAGTCCCGCCTCGATGCTGAAATTCTTTGTGACACCATATACAGGCTGCTCGAATGCTGCCACCGGCACCTCTTCTGCAGATGAGCTTGCCACAAGCTTATATTCTCCTGCCGGGAGAGAAAGCTTATAGTCATTGTTCTTTACCTCGGTATATGTCTTGCTGGCAACAAGATTGTCCTCAGCATCGTAGATAAGGATACTATAGTTACCGCTGGCTGCAGAAGCCTTGGTATCTACAGTCTCGTCAAGACCGAGCGAGAACTGACTGAAGGACAGATAACCATCAGCCTTCTCAGCGACTACAGGTGTCTTCTGACAAGATGCAAAAGCCACAAGTGCCACTGACACAATTGCAAATACAATATTCTTCTTCATGTTATATATCCTCCTATTAGTCATTCAGTTCTACATTACCGAGAGCAACCTCTTCTACTGTATCATCGAATGTGATGGTAATGGTCGAGCCACCGACATTAGATACATCGAAAGTCAATGTATATGCAGTAGCCTCATCAAGATTGCTGAAGTCCTTGGTGAAAGTCTGGGTCGCGGTCTCGCTTGAAAGCGTTCCCTCGACTGTGAACTTGTAGCCGTCTACAAACGCAGCTCTGGTCTCATCTTTTGTGAATGTCACCACATCTGCTCCGTCACGGGTAATTTTGAAAGTGTAGTCGTTGAAATAGTTCTTGAAATAATCAGAACATGCGATCTTGACGATTGTATTGCCAAGTGCAACAGGAATAGAGACAGCTGTAGACTCAGCTCCTACTACTGTAAACGACTTTGTTCCGAGAAAATACGGCTTGTCAAATCCTTCCTCTTCAATAGCTCCGAACTCCGCATCGACAGTATATGTACCCATCTGAAGAGGAGTTACAGGATTCCATTCTGAAATCTTACCGGTCCACAACAATGCGTTCGCAGCGTCCTTGATGGAAATGGTAAAATCACCAGCTGAAGGTAATGATGTATAGTCAGAGACGTTACTCTTGGTCACATCTGCAACCGACTGGTTGCTTGCAACCTCAAATACCACCTGACCGACACCATCATTCGGGCTCTTCACACAAGCAAAGGCAGTGAAAAGCGCCGCAATTCCAATGATTGTCTTTAAATGTTTCATTTGAACAGTTTTTGAATCTTATTTATTATTTTACTATTTGCACTTTAATATCGTCCAGATGCAACCATGTATTTGAATTTGTAAACAATCCAGAATGAGTCGTGGTTACAAACCAGGTCAATCTCATGAAATTATCAAATTCATTGATTGTTATAGACGCTGTGTTGCCTAAAGAGTATTCACTTCCTCGAGCAAGTTCCTTCTTTTCTATAAACACCGGAAGCAGGGTTGCCGGATACTGATTACCATATCCTGTACCTGTTATGACTCCTCCCATAAGGTCTGTATCATCCGGGTTATTCAGAGGGTTGAGCGTATTGATTCCAAAATACATCAACGGCTTCGCCTTGTCCTTGTTGCTGTAGCCTCCATATTTGAATGAGACATTCACCTTTACACTCTTGCCTTCCTTGATCTGAGTGATAGGCGGAGCATAAAGCTGGCCCTTATAATATGCACCTTTGATGATGTTTTCATATCTGCAGCATATTCTGATCGCAGTTCCGGCTTTACCTCCCACTCGTGCTCCATGCCAACCGCTCAATGCAGACGCATATTTAGACAGCTCGTTCATTCCGACCCATGTGTCAGATCCGCCACCAGCATTATCGTGTCCGTCACTGAAGTTTGATATACTGCTGAAATCCTGATATAGAAGATATGGGACAGAAGCCGAAATCTGAGAAGTATGACTTGCGACACCGGTCGGAATTTTACCGATGGCTGCAGTCACAGTAGATATAGTATTTTCTGTCTCAAGATCTATTGTAACAGTAGCCTGGCTGAACTTCGCATATTCCTCATAGTCAGCGAATCTGATATTGACAGTCTCACCAACCTTGATGTCTCGTCCAGGATTATATTCATATATATTTGTACCCGAATCAGGCCACTTGCAGCCAGTCGGAGCAACAAGTCTGACTGAGGTCACATTTTCTCCAACATAGTTTGAAGCGAGAGTGAACTTTATAATATAAGGATAATCGACCAGTTCCTTCACGATAAGCATTACTGGAGTCGAATGTCCCGGAAGAAGAGTCTTGCCACGAAGATCGACTGCGTCAATCACAGCAATCTTGTCTTCTGTGAAAGCTCTGATCGAGAGGCTTTCGCCTGAGGCAAATGTTGTAGGAGCAAGCGCGACACATGCAAACTTATACAAGGCCTTGGATTCTGCAGATATTTCAAGCGGTTCTGCCAGCTGAAGAGTCATTTTTCTGCTTGCTTCAGTCAAAGAAATCTTTCTGCCAGGATCAGCGAGGTCGGCAATCACCTTACCGCAGACCTCCCTTGGGAATGTCAGTTCTATCTTCCTGATCTTCTCAGATGCCATAAGTGTGTTATTCTGAGGAATATAGAATCTGAACTGGTGCATGAGGCGATTCATTGACATCGACATTCCCGAATGGTCTTCAACGTCAGGGATCGCAGTCAGCGGACCATGCTGTACAGGAGTAGCAATCATGATATCAGCACCTCCAGTCACCTTTCCGTCCTGAACAGAAGGAAGGTTGAATGTAGCCTGGGTTCCGGTCACAGAAAGAGGAGAAGGGTAAGAACAATAATAGGTATATGTACCCTCAGGCATAGCTGAAGAGAGCGTAGATGTAAAGAATCCACGCCTGTTTTCCAGACCGTAAAGCTTGAAAAGCTGATTTGACAACTGATAAGTGCCGCCTGCATTCTTCGCCCATACAGCAATCCTGTCCTCAGCAAGCCACTCTGCTGAAAGACCGTTGGAAAGCATAGACGTACGAGTCTCCCTGTCGCCGATGCAGAAGCCTACTTCCACATTTCCCGGCGTCTGAGTCGGATACTCCATTTCACATGAAAAGAGCATGGAAACACTCAGAAGGGACAGGACTGCACGCATTATTCGTGTGCAATTATATTTCATTTTCTGGTTAAGAATAATGAGCAAAGGTAGTAACTTATTTTAAATTCACAAAATTGAGAATTCCTGTTTTTTTTGTATCTTTGCACGATTATGTCTTTAAATAAGGTATGGCAGAAGAAAAATTGATAAACAATTATACTGATGACAACATCAGGACCATGGAGGGTGTGGAGCATATCCGCAAGCGTCCGGGTATGTATATCGGAAGACTCGGAAACGGTGATGATCAGGGAGATGGTATCTATGTACTCCTGAAAGAGGTTGTGGACAACTCTATCGACGAGTTCGCAATGGGATTCGGTAAGCAGGTCATTATCAATGTCACAGAACAGGAAGCGATTGTAAGGGACTTTGGACGAGGCATTCCTCTTAATTCCGTAGTCAAGGCTGTCAGCGTACTCAATACCGGAGGTAAGTATGATACAAAGGGATATAAGAAATCCGTAGGTCTGAACGGTGTGGGTCTGAAAGCAGTGAATGCACTTTCAGAGCATTTCGTTGTGGAGTCATACAGAGACGGAATGAGTTCTTTTGCCGAGTTCAGGGAAGGAAAGCTCTGCGATTCAGGCCAGAGGCCTACCAAGGAGAAGAACGGAACAATGGTGAAGTTCATCCCTGACAGACATCTTTTCGTGGGCTATGCTTTCCAGATGGAGATCGTGGAATCCATGATGAAGAACTATTCATACCTCAAGAAAGGACTTACACTCAACTTCAACGGCACTTCGTACAAGTCGGAAAACGGTCTTC